>Ga0310696_10000354_pt1 | contig 75391 bp, 53 predicted proteins | sample AusTroGonzalo_MG_4_FD_203885 | JGI IMG/M metagenome (GOLD analysis project Ga0310696, IMG submission 203885) | Bovine rumen microbial communities from tropical cattle in Woodstock, Queensland, Australia - Gonzalo_02 (v2) (version 2) | ecosystem: Host-associated > Mammals > Digestive system >...
TTCAGTGTTCAACTTCCCCGACGATACTGTTCAGTTTTAAACGACGAGGGTGTTCAGTTTTCGGCGTCGCAACTGTTCAATCAGTGCGGCCGAGGTGTCCAGTTTGGTGCGCTATATTCACGCAAAGCATTTTGCCACGAAATCTTGTATTCCTTGTGTTCGAACACACTTCGAATTCTGAGATTATCTAAGAACACGAAGATATCTGTTGAACCCCTTGGCAAATGCGTAAAGAGCCAAAAATCAAAAATGATTTCGCATCTTGACGAAATCATTCTCAAAGTTCTTCATGCGGTTACAATCACGCCGGATTTTTCAGGAAATGAAGGATCTTTTTGCGTCATCGTGAGCAATCGGCAGGCTGTGCCCTCCGGGTGATTTCTTCCGGACTCCCATGCTTCCACCGTTTTAGGAGAAACACCCATATATTTTGCGAAGAGCACCTGTGTCAACCCGGTTGCATGGCGAATATTCTTTATATCCTCTGCGGTGAAAGACTCCAACGGCTGGATTGAAAGAACCGTGACCTTTGCTTTCCCACGGCCTTTTTCATAGTCGATTGCCTGGTTCAACCCAGTTTTCAAATCTTCAAACAAACTCATCTTTTTTCTCCTTTCCGTGCATTCTCGTACAGTTGGGCCTCTAATTCCTTAATCAACCCCCGAAGTTCGTTGCACTCTTCATCAGATAAGTTTTCTTTTTCATTCTTAGCATATGCGGTCAATAAATAGATTATCTCAAAAACCTCAAAATCCACGTATACAACACGCACACTTCCGCTTTTTCCTCGCCGTTCAAATGCAAAACGCATTTTCCGTATTCCACCGGTTTTCCGCATCACTGCACCGGTTTTCGGATTAATCACCAATTCTTCCTGAAGTCTGCGCAAATCGTCGTCTGTGAATCCAAGTCCTTTCCATTTTGAACTGAATTGAGGGAGTTCAATAAATGTTCTTGTCATAAAAAACTCCTTTTTCTTTTTCATTTTACCCTATTAAATAGGGTTTGTCAACACTCTTTTGAAGAAAAAGGAGATTATTCTTTTCGGTTCAAACTGTCTCAGCCTCTTTGTCAGACACCTTGTGTGCTTTCAGAACTTTCGTTGGTTGTTGTAGTTCTTTTCGCAACTTGCGCAAAGAGCCAAAGCTGAGCAATAAACAAAAATCGCTCAGGTTTGAGCTATTTTTGCGTGCGCGCTACGGTTTAAGCCAGGGATTTTGGAGGTATTATTGATTGTGCGAACCCGATGATGTACGAAAGTACTTCGAGCGGTTCGCACGGTCAAAGCATTTTGCCTCAGATCCCTTATTCCTTGTTTTCGAAGTAGCTTTAACTCCGAATCATGTTTGAAAGACGAAGATACTTTAGTATTTCTTTGGCAAAATGCGTAAAGATCCCAAAATCCCGGCTTAAAAGATGTATGAAGATACTTCGAGCGGGAAGCTCGCGCTAAGCAAGTTGCGAGCAAATTGTCGTAAGACACCTTGTGTGCTTTCAGAACTATCGTTGGTTGTTGTAGTTCTTTTCGCAACTTGCGCAAAGAGCCAAAGCTGAGCGATTTTTTATCCTAAGGCTACGTCCAAGGCCATCATAAGTGTAAATCCAAAGGCAAACATCAAAACGCCCACGTTGGAGTGTTCGCCGGAAGACATCTCAGGAATCAGTTCCTCGACGACCGCGTAGAGCATTGCGCCTGCTGCGAAGGCCAGAAGGTAAGGCATCGCGGGGACGGCAAGCCAGGCGAAAAGGACTGTGAAGATGGCTGCGACGGGTTCGACGGCGCCTGAGAGGAATCCGTCAAAGAACGCCCTGCCCTTGCTCTTGCCCTCTGCGTGGAGAGGCATTGAAATGATTGCGCCCTCGGGGAAATTCTGGAGGGCCATGCCTATCGAAAGCGCCAGCGCCGCGCCGACCGAAATGCCGGTGCCGGAGACGAGGCCTGCGTATACAACGCCGATCGTCATACCCTCAGGGATGTTGTGGATCGTCACGGCAAGGAGAAGCATCGTCTCTCGCTTGGCGCGGCTCTTGAGACCCTCAGCCTCTTCAGCGAAGCGGTGAAGGTGAGGGATGATCTTGTCGAGAATGAGGAGGAAAAGGATACCGACCCAGAAGCCGATGAAGGCGGGGACGAATGAAAGTTTGCCCTTAAAATAGGAAGGAACCATGCTTTCACTCATTGCCGGTATCAGAAGGCTCCAGATTGAGGCGGCGACCATGACGCCTGCCGCGAAGCCTGTGAGTGCGCGCTGAACCGAACGGCTCAGGTCTTTCTTCATTAAAAACACGGATGCAGAACCGAGCGTGGTACCGACGAGCGGGATTGCTATTCCGAGCAAAACGTTAAGCCACATAAAGAGTCTCCTGTTTGCTTTTTTGTATTGGCGGCAAGGCATTGAACCTGCCGGAGAAGTTTTTACTATTTGAAACGGTTTTTGTCAATACGCAAATTTCAGCCGAACCGTTCGAGCCAGTCGAGGAGAAGCCCGTTGGCGTTGGGGTTGTTCAGCTCGAGGCACTTTTTGACCGTTTCGACGTGGGCCTTGGCGTTGTCGTTTTTCATCGCAACGAGGATCTGGCCAAGGATTTTGATTGGCTTGGCGTAGTTGGCACCGTAAATCGCGGCGTACTCGCTTGAGCGGAAGCCTTGGCGGCAGCAGGCAAGAGCAAACTCGTCAAGGTCAAACATCCTGTAGTATTCGTCCGAAGGCCTCTTGGCTTTTGCGGTGACGCCCGCGTTCATCGGGCAGGCAAACTGGCAGTTGTTGCAGCCAAGGAGACGATTCTCGTACTTCACGTTCAGGGGATCGCCAAAATCCGCCTTTTCAAACTGCTTCTGGCGCACGCAGAGGTTCATTTCAAACGAATCTTTTTTGAGGGCACCCGTCGGGCAGGCTTCCTCGCACTTTCCGCAGTCGGCGCAGCCTTTCTGTTCATAGGGATGAGAGGACTGAGGGAGGTTTCCGGGGCCGTTTCCTTCAAGGTCGATCACTTCCATGCAGAAGAAACTGCCAAAGGGTTTGATCCAGATGAGCGTGTTGCGAAGAACCCGCCCGATTCCGAGGCTGAAAACGAGCGCCTTGTAGCTGCCCTCGAACGTACACGCCAATGGGTAGTCGCCGCGCAGAAACTCAAGCAGCTCCTTCTTAAGGCGGTAGATTTTCTGCGACACCCAGTAATAGCTGTCAACGAAAGCGACAGACGGCTCTGGCACGACGTGCGGCACGTAAGGCATAAACAAACAAAGGAAGCCGCCAATTTCTGCTAAAAAGGCGCTTCCGTAGCCCTCGAATTCGGCCTGCGACATATTGGCGCATTCCGCGAGGGGCCTTATATCATGGCAGGCCTCCGAGCGGAAGCCTGCTAGAATCTTGTCAATTGAACTCATTTAACTGTTACTCTGAACGTTACCGTGTCGTCGGGCGTCGCTGCCTCGTAAACGAATGAGTACGAGTACGTGCCGTCCCTGCCGAGGTGTATCGCGTAGCCGTCGTACTCCTTGACGGCTGTGTTGTAGGGAGTTGCATTGCCGGCAGCGTCGATTATCTCAAACACCGGCCTTCCCAGCTTGGTGAAACCGTCAACCCTGACAACGTTTCTGTTGCGGCCGCCTGTAACGGTGAACTCGGCAACGTCATTCTCGCAGAGCACTCTTGCAAGGTAGGGCTCGTCAAGGGCTGTGCCCGTCTTCACATTGGCGACTTCGAGAGGCTTCAGAACGGAGTCCTCAAACACCAGATTGATATTTTCGTCGGACGTGAGGTCGCGGTTTGCCCACGGGAGCATCAGGAACTCGATGTAGATGTAGTCGCCCTTCTTGAAGGTGGTCTTGCCGAGGTCAAGCGAAAGCGCGGAGAAATTCAGGTTAGCCGCGAAGCTGTCGCGGAGGATAAGATTGCCTTCCCACTTCTTGCCGCCAATGACAATGTCGGTGTCCTTGATGATGACCGCGTAGTTCATCGGATCGTCCTCGCCGTCGACCTGATCGGGTACGGGAATGTTGCTGTGATAGTAAGCGTACCAGCTCTGTTTTCCGTGGAGCGTGTAATAAGTCACGTCTCTTGTCGTTGTCTTAAGGTCAACGTGCTGTCTGTTTCCGTCCGGATCCCTGTAGCTGAGTTCCGCAAAGTACTGACTTCTGCTGTCCTGTGTAACTATCGCAAACTGCTTCTTAACATCGTTGAGTGTGAGATCCTTGAGGAACGTGAGCTTGATAACCGAATACGTTCTGTTCTCATCTGTCTGCGGGAACTCGGTGTGGCGGATTGTGTACTTGAACGCGCCGCTGTCGGCAACGTATGAGTACTCAAGATCTGCGTACGAAGGACCGGAGCTGTTGATCTTCGCGCCGGTGTACTCGTTCATAACGAGTTTGCCTTTATTGTCATAGTACGAGACTGCCTTTGACGTTGCGATCGAAGTGAACTGTGGATCCGTGTTCCATCTGATTCCGCTGTGTCCTCTGAAGTCGGGGAGCAGGAATCCGTCTTTTCCGAAAACGCCGTAGAAACTGATGCAGTTCGACTCGCTGCACCCTGTCGAGAGGTGGTAATACGAGACGAAGAACTGGATTGACGAGAGCTGTTTAAGCTGATAGATACCCCAGTTTACGTAGAGGTGGATGTCTGAGAACGTGACCTCGCTGCCGGATTTCATTGCGAGCGGGAAGATTGAGTTTCCGTACGAACGGTCCTCCGGGTCGTAAACGCCCTCTTCTTTCTCGCAGTCGAAATTCTTGCAGACCTGCATCGGAACAGGCACCTGGACGTTGTCCTCGTCAAGCAGAACCGCGCACTCGAGCGTTCCCGGATATGTGGTCACGCAGAGATAGATGTTTCTGTCGGTGTAGTCTGCCTTGGCGGTAATGTTGGAAATAAAGTAGTCGTTTCTGCGGCCCTCTTTGAACACGGTCGGCCAGACTGTGCCGTTGACGGAAGTTACGTAGTAGCCTTTGATCGGGTTGTAGCCGATGATCTTGGCGTTGTTGGAACCCTCGTTCACGGTGAAATTCTCAGCCGGAATCGGATTGCGCTCTTTCCATGCCACGTCGTCGATCACGCCAAGGTTGCCCTCAGTGTCAGTGTAAATCCTGTGGCCGAAGATGCAGTCCTTGCCCGCCTTGATGTCAAGGCTGCCGCCGGCAATCTGCTTCACAACGTACTTGCCGTTTTCGAGAGCTACCGTAGTTTTGAGCGTTGAGCCGTCGTCGGGGATGATGATTGCAATGACGCCCGCGCCTTTAACCTTGAAAGCGACGTACTGAACCGTGTCAGCGTCGACGTCCGTGTCTTCGTGAACGCCGTTGATGTCGCGGATGCGGACCGCCTCAACTTTGTCCTTGGGCATCTCCCAGATCATACCGAACTCGCTGACAGCCTCGTAGCCGGGCCTTGCGAGCATTCTGAAGCTCTGGTGCAGCTTGTCGGGGTAAACGTCAAGCGTCCTCTCGCCAAGAGCCGAAATGGACTCACCGACTGTAACCGCTTTGATGTCTGAGATCGTGTATTTTTCTCCGGAAATCTTGCCGGCATCGATTCTGACACCCGTAAGGTCGTCTTTCAGGATACCGGAAATATCAATAACGTATGTGTGCGGCTTTCCGTCGCAGGAGAGCTCGAAATTGATCATCTGCTCTGCGTTGAAACCGCCTGTTTTCTTGTCGCAAATGAAAAGCTGCGTTCTTCCCGCCGAACCCTCAGCCGCGATCGTCACGGCAATGTGCGTCACCTTTTCCTTCGGCACAGGCGTGGGATAGACCGCGATATACGGGTCAAGGCCCTGCGTAAGCTCCATCGTCACGGATTTTCCCTTGTTATAGGAAGTTTTGCAGTGGCCCGACGCGTACCAGTCGTTGTCGAAAACGCTGAGATTTGTCTCGTCGGCAAAAAGATAGCTGCCGTTTTCCTTGGTTCCGAAGCCCTGATCCCTCAGGAAAACTTCGTAATAGTAATATCCGAGTCTTGTCGTGTTAATTCTTCCGACGGTCGTCGAATAATTGTCCTGCCAGACCTTGCCGTTTTTGTCAACAACGTACGAGTACATCGAGTCCGTAACGTACGTGCCGCCGCCTATTGCGCTGATGCTCTCAAGACCGAGTCTTCCGTCTGTGTCAAGCGTCTCGACAATCCTGACCTGCTTGTTCAGAACCTCGTATTTGGTTCTGGTACCGTCAACATACCTTGCCTGAACGCCGTTGGCGACTTGATTCGCATACAAGATGGAATCGGCAAGCTTTGAATCACTGGAAATATCTCTCATCTCAACAGGCTCCTCCGTAGGGTCAATGACAGGTATATCCGGTCCGCCGGAGGCGTTGTTCGTGCATCCGGCGAATAAATTCACTACCGCCAATGCAACCAGCAGCAGCGCCAACACTCCGTACACACATTTTTTTCCACCCTTTTTCATAATTTTTTCCTCCTGTTTTCCTTTAAGCACCCGCCAATAAAAACGGGCAGTCCTGCGCGTTTACCATCGCGCCGTCCTGCCCGAATTCAATAAATTATTTCACGTCGTCTTTAGTTGCGACTTCGACTTTCTTAACTTCTCTGATAGCCCAGTTCTTAACCTCGACAAGCGAATTGTCAAGCGACGTCTGGATCGTGATGTTGTCGTCTTTAATGTTGACTATCGTACCCACGATACCGCCGATCGTAACAACTTCCTGCCCGAGCGTGATCGAACTCTTAAGTTCAGCTTCTTCCTTCTTGCGTTTCTTTGACGGACGGATAATGAGGAAGTAGAACATACCGCCAAGGATAGCAACGTAAATCAGGATGATCCACCAGCCGCCGCCAAGGCATCCGCCGCTTGTATTAGTCGGTTCAGCCGTTGCGTTGGGGTCCGCTGTCGCGGAAGCGTTCACACCTGCCGTCGCGGCAGCCGCATCACCTGTCGAACCGACAGCAGTTTCAGAACCGGTTGTCACAACCGCTCCGGGAGTTTCATCTTCAGCAAACGTCATCATTGCTCCGAACAGACACGATACCACGAGGCTGAGCGTCAGCACGATCGCCAAAAGGCCAATCTTCTTTTTTGTCATAATTACCTCCAGTTTGTATTGGCAGCGCCGGCGCCGCCTTACTTGTTATTTTGAGACGCCGCGGAGTTTGCGGCGGCGCCAAGTTTTCGAAATTTTAGCGAAGAAACATTGAATATTCTTTTAATCTGAGCGCCCCTCCCGGCGCCGCCTTCAGGGCCTGTTTCCCTCGAGTTTTGCGTAAAACTCGTCCCTGAAATCAAGCAGCCTGTCCTCAAGAATCGCCTGCCTTATGTCCGCCATCAGCTTCTGCAGATAGCGCAGGTTATGCAGCGTCATGAGCCTCAGCCCGTACATCTCGCCCGCCTTGAGCAGATGCCTGATGTACGCCTTGGTGTGTTTCCTGCAGGCCGGGCAGTCGCACTCGGGGTCTATTGGCGTGTAATCGTGCGCGTATTTCGCATCTCTCACAATCACCCTGCCCTTTGACGTCAGAGCCGTTCCGTTGCGCCCGATCCTTGTCGGCAGCACGCAGTCGAACATGTCAATGCCCCTGATAACGCCCTCAACAAGGTTGTCCGGCCTTCCGACGCCCATCAGGTAGCGCGCCTTGTCCGCCGGCAGCTCCGGCACAGTCTCCTCGAGCATGTCGTACATGATCTGCGTATCCTCTCCGACACTGAGCCCGCCAATGGCATACCCCGGAAAATCAAGCGACACAATCTCTCTTGCCGATTGCTTCCTCAGGTCCGCAAACGTTCCGCCCTGCACAATGCCGAAAAGTGCCTGGTTTTTCTCATTGGCGTGTGCCTTAAGGCATCTCTCCGCCCAGCGCGTCGTGCGCTCAAGCGACTTTTTCGTGTAATCGTAGCTCGACGGATACGGTGCGCACTCGTCAAAAGCCATCATAATGTCGGCTCCGAGCGCGTTTTCAATCTCCATGACCTTCTCAGGGCTCAGAAAAAGTTTTGCTCCGTCAAGGTGCGAGCTGAAGTAAACGCCTTCCTCGGTAATCTTGCGAAGGTCGCTCAGCGAGAAAACCTGGAACCCGCCGCTGTCCGTCAGGATGCTCCCGTTCCAGTTCATGAACTTATGCAGCCCGCCGGCCTCCCTCACGAGCTCGTGCCCCGGCCTCAAAAAGAGGTGGTACGTGTTCCCGAGAATGATCTTGGCGCCAAGGTCATTCAGCTCCTCAGGCGAAATTCCCTTAACCGAAGCCTGCGTCCCCACAGGCATAAAAACGGGTGTGTCGATCTCACCATGCGGCGTAATCAGCTTGCCGAGCCTCGCTCCGGACTGTTTGCATTGTTTGATTAGCTTATATGTCACCGCAGGCATAATCTCTACCCTCAATTTTTCTACGCATACGCCCTTGCATTTTAGCATTTTTATTCTTCATTATCAACGCAAATTAGGACTTGCCCCCTGCCTTGCTCCCCCGGTTTTCCGCCAATGAAAAGAAAAAGAAAACAGCTGCAACCCTCAAAACGAAAAGTCACAACTGTTTTCTTCAAAAGCTTTGTTTAGAGCCTATTGGCGATTCAGGCGCCTTTCTCCTGCGAACTACTCGGTAAATCCACCGTATCTTTCGATCAGATATGCGAGATAGTCCTCTGTCAGAATGCCTTTTCCTAAAGCGACCTTGAGGTACTGTCCGTTATACGCGTTAAACATTATCTCAGTGACGCCAATGGGTTCCATCTCTTCAGCAGTGAAGAGTCCGTAGGTTGCGATGTCTTCACTCTTTGATGCCTGATTGTACTTGAGGTCATCATCATAGTCAAAGATGTTGAAGAGGCCTGTAATGCCGCCGGGCATGGAAAGCATACCTTCAGTAAAATAGTTCAGGGTCGAGTATGTTACAGGCGAATAGACAGCCATCGTCTCGTAGGTAAGGAATGCGCCTTCAAGGGTGTATTCCCCTTCGATTCCGTAGAAACGGTGCCCCACAAAGTCTGCATAGTTCTCTGCGTCGATGTAAACATACTTGTTGAGATTCAAATCAAAGAATCCGTGCTCACTGATGACCTTCACTCGCTTGCCGTTGCTGAAATCGAGGTTGATAACCTCACACTGCTGTTCTTCCTCAACATCGTTGAAGAGAACGAATGAAGTCTCAACTTCTCCTGTTTCGTGGTTGAAAACAAGGAGTTCGTCCCCGGAAACCACATATTGGACCTGCTTCTCGGTGCCGTCAGCCATGAGGATGAGCGTGTCGGGAGTAAGGCAGCTGCTACTTGATGATGATTTAGAAAGCTTTGTCAAAGTTCCGTTAATGAAATCGTTGTATTTGTATTCATTGTTTTTGTCTTCAGCCACACTCCAAGTATGAGAAAAAGTAAGTGTCTCACCATTTGCTGTAAAAGAATACGAAACTGGAACACTTCGTGCACTGTTTCCAGAATTTACCAGTCCGCTTGTGCCGCTTGCGACAAAATATAGTTTTGAATTGCAAACAACGGGCATTGCATCTACTTTATTACTTGAGTGAACCTGTCCGCCTGTCAATGTCAATAAATAATCATCACACGAATATGTCCAAGTTTTGTTTGTTCCATTTTGCTTTCCTTTTGTGGATGGCGTAAGCGTTGAAAGGCTCAAATCCACATATTTCTTCTGTGAAGATGAATAGTATCTAATTACAATGCCTTCCAATGCCGGAGCGGCGCCCGACCAAGTCCCTCCATACGAGCTGGCTACACATAAACCAGCTTCATAGTTTTGTGTTACTAATACTGGCGGATTGATTTTTTCTACCTTGGAAATAACACTGAAAACATATTCATAGTTTTCACTGTTGTCTTCCAAGAATCCGTTTCTGTCATATCTGGCTTTACACCCAAATGAAATGCTGTATGTCTTTGTGCTTATATCGATCAGTTCAACCTCATAATTCGTGATGGTAGAATTGTTATTAGCATTTCTAATGATGATGTTTTCAGCAACTTCATCATACTTACTTATATGCAAATTGCCAAAATTTAGAGTGAAAATATCATTTGCTGTAAGAACATATTCCCATTTTCCGGTTGTCTTATTGAACTCTTTCTCAAACGACACGTTAGCGTTTGAATAGCTAAAGGACAACATCGGCATCGTATCGCATTGTTTGCTTGCGGTATACCCGGTATAGCTGACAAGGCTATCGTCAGTACCCTTCGAATTATTGTACGAGTAAACGGTTGTATTGCTTTTCGTAATAGCAGAATACGGCCTGTTCGATTTTACAAATTCAGGTCGGTTATCTGTTATTTTTGTGCTCTGATTTCCAACAGCATTCCCTTCACTGTTGATATATGCTATCCCACTGTTTATAGAGACTTTTCCGTTTATGCTATGTTTATAATCTGCCTGACTCAAAGCTTGGCTTAGCACGAAAGAAGCTCCGCTGGGAGCATAGGACGTAAAAGAACTGTCAATCCAGTTATATTGATTCAAATCGCCAAGAATCTCAATACTTGCAGCCGATCCTGTATCATCCACTAAGGCCAGAACACCTAAGCCGACAACAGTTTTTGAAGTGTTATTTACAGTTGCCTGTGTTGGCACTTGAATAGTAGTAGTGTTATCAAGCACAACCTTTGTTACCGCAGAAGAAATCAGTATGTTTGCCAAACTTCCGCCACTGACTGTTGTGTTAGTGATAACAGTATTACCGGATACAACATGAATTGCAGCTCGGCCTCCTGAAATAAAAGAGTTTGATATTTCACAGCATCCGTTACAAGCGATTCCGGAGCTGGTGTTATAGTAATATTTTACGTTATTGGGGCTGGTGTATCCGAGAATTGTACGCTGTGAAGTGTATAGGATGCCTTCAGACAAAACAGGACAGTTGATAACAACATTATCTATATGCCCGTTCTCTAAAGCAATGAAGCCGGAAGCCAAATCGCTCTTATATACATCTGAGCTGATGTCTACTGTGAACCCGTTTCCAAAAAGACAGTACCCATTGGATACGTTGAATCCTCCGGCAATATTATTCAGCAGACAAACATTCTTATCTGAAGCGTTCATTGCGCTGATTGCATTATAGGCGTCCACAACTTCGAGAAGAAGGTCGACCGAATTGTCCGCAGTCACTTTTACAACACCTGTACCGGTAAAGCTAACACTACCGTTAATAATGAGGCCGTCAGCATCACCATGTATTTTTTCTATCGAGAAACTGGTGTCATTGTTATATCCTTCAAACAGGTTGGAAATGGAAACAACGTTTTGATTTCCGACTCTATACAAATATTTATCTGTGTTAGGGAAAACAACGCTGATTGACTGAGCTCCGCAGACCGAGCAGAGATTTCCGCTATGTCCGGTTGCAGGAACTGGATCACTAACATAACGTTTGCCACACCATGAGCATGTGTATGTAGTGTAACCTTCATCGACACAAGTAGGCAATGTAACCGCTTCCAGATAATTGTGTGCAACCACCTCGGTATATGTGTCATCATAAGAGTGATTGCATCTTGAACATGTATGAGTGGTATACCCCTGCTCCGTACATGTCGGTTCGGTGACTGACTCTTCATAGTTGTGCCCAATGGCCTCAAGGACCTCTTCTGAAGGGCTTTTGCTTGCAAATTCAACTCCGTGATGGGTAAGATTAGCTGTATATGTCCTCTCTCCGGATTCGGTGCAGGTCGGCTCTGTTGTAACTTCAGATGAAATATAACTGCTTGTATCCGGAACAATAACTGTTTCAATACGGTTGCAGTCTTCATCGGTGCAGACAAACTTTGCTGACGCAGATTCATATCCGTTCCAGAGCCATTCCGGATCTCCGAACGAGTGGTCATGTGACTTAATTACCTCCGTCGTTCCGTCCTCATTCCATATACATGTATAAGTTTTTTCTTCAATATCGGAAAAGTCTGATTCGGCAGCATCAATAGTCTCAGCGAGAGTGTACTCGTAGGCGCTGCAACGGGTGCATATCTTGACCGAAGAACCGGCAATCGTGATAAAGTCGTGTCCGTCGCCGCATACGGATTCAGATCCAGGGGCAGTACGGTTGTTCTTACCAAAAGTTTCAATGCCAATACCTTTGACTGATACCTTTTTGGAATTGGCGTTTTCCTCTTCACAATCAAGTATATTTGCATAATACGGCTGTGACAGGAGGCTTACCTTTAACTCGCCGCCGTCGGTTTTGACTTCGATATTAACCGTTACAACGTTTGAAGCGCTGACAATTGTGACAGCGTTTTGGTCATTGGTGTTTTTAACGGTACCCTGTATGGAGCCGTTTTTCAACTCTACTCTGACGTCACCTTCGCTTGCACTTGCGTTGAGGACAGAGACAATAGAACCTTTTTCCTGGGCATAATGGCCCTTTTTCACTTCAACCGCCAATGCCGCGCCGTGTTCGTGATATGAATCGTCGGCGATTGATATAACCTGGTTGCCGGAGTTTCCGTAGTGGTGAATTGTATCTCCCTTGCTCGAATTGGAAGGATTCACATAGCCGTTAAACTCGCAGGTTGTTCCGTTGTCGTTTGTGCGAATTATGACGTTCTGCGCACTGTCAGCGCCGGATCTGTCGTAGATTAAGTATTTGACATAACGGTTTGTGCCGGCATCAAAACCGACAACAACCTCTACGTCTCTAATCCTGGCTGTATCGCTCAGATAGATGGAGTAGCTCTGTTCTTCAATGGACGGGACCTCGTCATAAACCACGAAATACTTATATTTATTGGTTATAACATCTGAGCCTTCGCCTTTGTATTCAGACTTTGGGAAAACACACTTATCGGTCTTGGTGTTAATAAGGACAAATCTGTCTTTAGCGCTCTCCCATGCAATTACATGATCCGGAAGTTCGTTGTTTGTAATTGAGGCAAGTGTGAAGCCGCTTTTTTCGACACAGATAAGAGCGTCATACATTGTACCGTGCTTCTTGCTGTCTGCCTGCAATGCTGCATTCAGACTTCGAACCATTTGAATGTCGGACGACTGCTTTGTCTTATTGGCGATAGAATTGAACGTGGGTATCATAACCGCCGCGAGTATAGCTATAACCGCGATGACAATGATCAATTCTAAAATCGTAAATCCACGTTTTTTGTTCATTGGTGTTTCCCCCGGCACTAATTGCCTGACTGAATTTGTCTAAATCTCTTACTCGGGTTTTACGGGTGCTTCGAGCACGTATGAGATGGATGCGCACTCGACTTTGTTTCCCGTTTCAACGCCGTTTTCATCTGTTTCGTATAAGAACAGTCTCACTGTAATAGTTTTGCCTGTGTTCGCCGCAGACAGGTTGGAGACGCCGCAGCTGAACGACTTCACGTAACCGCAAATCGCGGCGAAGTTCATGTGGAGGTCTTCATTGGCGTGTCCGATGAGGTTTTCTGCGTATTTATAGGCAGTGTCAAGCAGTCTGACCGAGTCTCCTGCTTTCAGGGTTACGGGCGTTCCGGTCTCTTCCATATCCGACAGACCGAAGCCAAACCATGCGCCGTCCCAGAAATTGTCCGCAAACGTCGAGTAGTGACCGCCAAGAGCAACGGTTCCGACCTCGATGTCTCCGTCAAAAGATACCTCGTAGTCCGCGAGCCAGGTGAAGTACTCACGTCTGACGTTCAGAAGCTCTTCAACCCTTGCAGCGGCAGCTTCGCCGTAGTTGTTCTTTACTACCGCCAATGCCTTGGCGATTTTCTCTTCATTAGCGTAGTCTTCGATATGGTCGGTGAAAATCGGCTCTCCGTCTTCTGTAGCTGCTATGAAGGCATCGATGATTGTACTGTCTTCGGGAGCAAACGCATTAAATGTGGCAGCCCTTTGGAGAGTTGCAATCTTGGCGATGTTGTCGTTGAAGTACAGGCTGAACTGTATGCCGTCCACATTCGGAACATCGGTGACGTATGCCTTTATGTTTTTGATGACGTCCACTGTCTTCTTGGTTTCGTCTATTGTTTTAACCTTGCTGTCGGCAACACGGGAGAAAACGGTCGCATCGGGAATGTCTGCCTGGGCCCGGGCTCTGCCCTCTCCGGAGAGTGCCTCCACAATGAGAAGGCTAAGGTCGGTAACCTTGAAGCCAAGCGTTTCTTCCTTTACATCGGTCGCGGGATAGAGATAGATTTTCTCTACTTTTTCGGCATTATTGCCAAGCTTGTCAACGTTCGTCTGAACTGTTGCAACAATTTTCAGACCCTCTTTCGGAATCGAGACGTGCTCTCTTGTAATTATCAAAGGAATCTCAGCCCCGTCCTGCGTGGCAAGGAAGATTTCGTTGTATTTGTCGTCGGTCGCAGCAAGATAAATGGCTTCAACTATCGAGCCTTCATCCGCGGTCATGACCAGACGGCCGCTCGTGATGTCAAGCATGAGAACCTTGCCGTGTTCAAAATATGAATTGGTGCTGACTGTTATCAGACTGACATATTTTGCGTTTCCGTAGTGATCGATCCTGTCGTTCGGGGCAGTGACCTTCAGGTCTCCGCCGTTGGTGCGAATGATTGCCTCCTGGGCCCTGGTGTTTTCGTAGTTGATAAGGTTGATCGCCACGGTTCTTCCGACATCCACGCCGGTTGCCGCATACACGGTGTCAACACCCTTGGGCGTCGTTGCAAGATAGCAGGACCAGTTCATGCCCTCCATGCCGCAGGCCAAGGTCGTGATTCCGTTGGCGTCTGTCTTGAACGCGTCATCCACGTTCTTTGAGGTGATGATACGCCAATATTTATTCGATCCTTTGTCAAGCCTTACTGAGATTTCCGTTCCGGGGATGTACTTGATTGTGTTTTCCTTGCCGTCATAGTAGCAGAAAACATCGTTCGCAATGTCATAAAGGATCTCATTGCCGACTTCGGAAGCGTTGATCTTTCCGACTTCGTATCCGAATGCCTCGGCAGCCGCAAGAGCGTCGGTCATCGTGTTGTGAGCCCGCTGATCTGCCTTGAGCGACTTGTTGAGATTTCGGATCAGCTCCGAATCGTTACCTATACGGTTTTTCTTCAAAAGGTTTGCGATGAATGGGATCAACAATGCCGCCAAGACAGCAATGACAACCATCACTATAACCAATTCCGTTACGGTAAATCCTTTACGTGTACTTTTTTTCATAAGAAACCTCCCATGAAATACTCCCATTTTTAATGTTTGGTTCGTGAAAAATCCAATGAGAGTACTAAATGTCTGTTGTGTTCAGCTTGTATTTTTTTGCCGGTTTTGATGTTTCAGACAATTTATCCCGTTACCCGGAACAGTACTGCCTTAATGAGCCAAAAAGCTCAGTTTATCAATTATAACAGCTGTTAGGTAACAAAAAAGCGACAGCATCGACTTTGCGTATTTAAAATAATAAAGAGGCTCTGCCCCTCCATGCAGGTTTCATCCCGCCCTGCCGCCAATGACAAAGACTGCCGGGCCATTCCGGCCCGGCAGTCCTTATGTCAGTTATTTAATTTACCACCTGCCGCCGGGTCTGAACCCGCCGCCTCCGCCGCTTCCGGAGCTGCCCTCGGACTGTTTCGACTGCGTCCAGCTGAGCACGTCGGACGAGCCGTTGCTGAGGACGTATGACTTGCCGAGCGAGATGCTCCCGGATGCGACCCAAACCGACTGATACGAAGAGTCAAGTTTGAACGAAAGGATGGTCTCGCCGTTCTTCTCGGCAAGGGTGTACGTGCCTGCGGAGAAGGATGTGCCGCTTGAGACGTAGGTGTTGACGGAGCCGCTGCCGGGGGTCTCGCAGATGCCGCCAAAGGCAATGATTGTGCCGCCCGTGACCGTGATTGTGCCGTCAACGTCGATGGAGCCTGCGACCATGCCGCTTGAGGAGCCGCCCTTGATGATTGCGACGCCGCCGGACATTGCGAAGCTGCCGTTGGAGTCAACCGCATCGGTGTCGCCGGAGGGAGTGGTGCCCTCGATGTAGCCGCCGGTGATGTTAATCATTGGCGTCTTGGCGGTGCCCTTGCAGGCGTTCATGCCGTCGTCGCGTCCGTAGACGTAGCTTTCGCCGCCCTCGATGTTGATGACGTTGGCTTCAAGGCCCTCGTAGGAGGTTTGGATGTTGACAAAGCCGCCGCTTATCGTTAGGGTGCCGTCCGCGTGCATGCCGTCGTCCGCCGCGTCGATGGTTACCGTGCCGCCGGAAATGGTGATGTTGCCAAGGGGGTTGGAGCCGTTTTCGAGGGTGGCATCTGCATTGGCGTGTATGCCGTCGTCCATGGCCTTTATGGTGACAGCGCCGCCGGAGATGGTGATGCTGTTTGCGGCTTTGATGCCTTTGGAGGAGTAGGTGGTCTTGCCGGAGCCGCTCTTGCCGTCGTTGCCGCCCGTTGAGAGCTGGACCCACTCGCCGTCAAGGGTGCTTGACGATGTGACGAGGAAGCCGTTCATCTCGGTGTTGAGGGCCTGGCCGTCAGAGGTCAGGAGAAGGTTTGAGGCGTCGGGGGTTGTGCCGGAGGCGACGGAGCAGAAGGCGATATTGGCGTATCCCGAGGGGGCTTTGAAGACAAGGCCGTAGTAGCTTGTGCGGCCGCTTCTGACGGTTGTCTCGTAGGTGCACTTGGCGTAGACGCCGTCGTCCGAGGTGTTGTAGAGATATGCGTAATAGTCGCTGGTTTTCGAGTAATTCGAAGTTGAAATGATGAGGTATTTTTCGGTCGAGGAGCCCTGCGAAGCGCTGCCCGCGTAGGTTGAAGTGAACACGTTCACGGTCGGTTCGCCGTCCTCGCCGGTCTTGATTTCAACGTCATAGGCTGCGCTGATGCCGTCCTGCGCTGAGTAGATGTCCACGCTGCCGCCCTCGATGGTGATGGTGCCCTTTTGGTTGCCCTTGTCGGAGACGCCGGAGTTTTCCGTTTTGATGCCGTCGGACGAGGTTGAGATCAGTATCAGGGAGCCTGACTTTATGGTTATGGAGTCGTTGCCCTTGAGTGCGTTGCCGTATGCCTCGACCTTCAGCGTGACCTTTTTAATCGAAAGGTCGTCTTTTGTTTTTATACCGTTGTCGTAGTTTGCGCTTACGATTATGGTGCCCGTGCCTGAGATGTTCAGGTCGCATTTTGCGTAGATTGCGGCGTCAGTGTTGTCGTCGCTTTCCGACGCCGCGTCAGGGTCGCCGGTCCTTGCATCGGTTATCACGTTGTAGGAGCCCTTTTCGGCATTGACAATGACTTTATCCGCATTTTCAGCCAGAATCGGGGCGCCGTAGGAGCAGCTGATCGAGCAGTTGTTGAGTATGAGTTTGACCTCGTCGCTGTCGCCCGCATTCACGATGATCTGCCCGTCGGAAAGCTTGCCCGTAAGCTCGTATTCTCCGGGGCCCGTGATCGTATAGGTCGAGCCGCTTTTCGTGGGTTCAGCCGCGCCGTCGAGAGCCGTGATTGCAAAATCGTCTGTTGTTTCTTTGTCGTCATCCGAGGGATCGTCAAGGACCGTGACGGTTGTCTCCCCGGTCTTGCCGACAGGTGTGACGGATGTAGTTGTACCCCCGTTCACTGAATCGGAGGTTTTGATCACTAAAGTGCCCGCGCACGCCGAAAGGAGCAACGCAGCCGCCAATGCGATACATATTAAGCTGATGATTTTTACGTTCTTTTTCATCTTATTCGACCTCCTGTCTTTCGGATTTCAAGAACATTTTACCATTCAAGCTTAAATTATCGTTAAACCCCCAAGCTTTTTGAAACTCTACTAAAACACGATCTTTCCGAAGCACTCCGGCCTGTGGAAATCCGGCTTTTCGGCCTTTATGTCGCTCCAGCACTGAAAATGCATTCTCTCCGGCATGCGTTCCTGGCACTTGTAAAAGTTCCCGCGCGGCTCGAAAATCCCGCCAATGAAACTCTTCGGTATCGCGTAAGTCACCCTCCAGATGCCGCCAATGACCTCCGCCTTTATATCAAAAAAATCTCTGCTGCCCGTTTTGGGCGTGACACGCTCGCGGGGCTTTCTTTGGGCTCCCTTGCCGACAAGCATATACGCATTGGCGTTGCACTCAAAGTTATAGTAGACGCCCGTGCGGGAGTCAGGCATGAAGAAAAATTCGAGGCAGCTGTCGGTCCAGATTTCGCCCCAGTCGTCGTAAACTTCCCTCACAGGGTCCTCTTCATGCGACTCGAGTCGCACAAAAAGCGAATCTTTTGTGTCAATCAGCCGGGCGGCCGACGCATAAAACGCCGGGTAGTCGGCCGCCCAGGGGGCATTGGCGATTTCGGCAACTTCGGCTGCTGACCAGTCGGCTTCGCAGGGGGATGCATTGGCGATTTTTTTCACGTTATAGACAGACATTTCAAACTCCTTTCGGGCCCCTCGGCGGTTTACAGGGATGCAGTTTTCGTGTATAATCCGCATAGAACTTAAGGGCACATTGGCGTGTTCCAAATCCTAATCCAAGAGGTATTTATGATTCAGGATCTTCATTCCCATACTTACTATTCGTTTTGCGGCAAAGATGCTCCGGAGGCTGTCGCGGAGGCGGCCATTGCGGGCGGGATTGACCTTCTCGGGTTCACCGACCACAACTACGGTATCGGCTTTCAGCGCATCGAGATGTTCTTTCTGCCCACCGACGCGTTCGCGGGGAAGGACTACGGCCGCTGCCTTCAGCGGTACTTCGACCACATAAATCTCATTCGCGAGAAATATGCGGACAAGATCAGGATTCTGCGCGGCATCGAGCTCAACACGCTGCCCAACACGAACCACGCTCTTCCCGAAAACTGCGACATTTCCTACTACGACTACTGCATCATAGAGAACCTCGACTGGGAGGGTTCAATCACGGGCGGCGACCTTTTCAAATACGCCAAGAAGCTCAACTGCTACGCAGGCGTCGCGCACACGGATCTGTTTGCTTACGCGGAGCGCATTGGCGTCAAGCCGCTCGACTACTTCAAGCGGATGGCTGACGAAAACATTTTCTGGGAAATGAACGTGAACTACGATTCAACCCACAATTTCCACCAGCACCAATACGTTCTCGACTTCTTCATGGACCCCGCCAAGCAGGAGATCGTCCGGAAGTCAGGCGTCAAGGTGAGCGTCGGTTTCGACGGCCACAAGGTCGAGGATTACCTGCCGGCAAGGATCGCAGCATACTGCAAAGCACTGACCGAGTTAGGCATACCGATGCCTTTTGAAAAGGATTTTAATTGATAAAACCCGCCAATGCAAGCAGCTGCTCTGCCTTGGCCAGGTAACTTGCGCAAAGAACCAAAAATAATAAGGAGTAAAAATGAGTCTGTACTTTTTACGATTGGGTATACTCTGCCTGTGCGGCGCCTGCCTGGGCATTTCATCCCGTTTTTTTAACACAGAAGAGATAACCTCCAACCACCCTTTGTTCGCAGCGACGCTAATGATGGACGCCGTCATTTTTATCATTGCCTGCATAATGGTTGTACTGATTTTCAGAACCAGAAAACATCCGGAGAAGTACGGGGCGGATGCACAAATATCCGCCGACAAATTCGCCAAGGTAATGATTCTGTTAGTCCTGTCATTAGGGTCTGCGGCTCTGTGCATTTGGCTGGGACGTTTGGTCCTGGCGGGCAGATTTGTATTGGCGTGTCGGATTTTGTCCCTTTCGCTGGCGGGCCTGGCGGTTTCGGTATTTTTGGTTGAGAGAATAATTGGCGGTGTACAGAAAAAAAAGATGTCCCGCATGAGCGTTCGCGAGATTCAGCAGTACGTTCTGAATCACCGTGATGAGGCAGAAAAGAAGTTTGCCGAAAAAGAGAAGCTGCTGTGCAGGATGAACCGTCTCTTCGACTTGCAGGATCTGCTCATTGCTCTGATCGGCGCAGGCGCGGCCTTTTTGTTCGGCGGAGTGGGTCCGGTCTGGGACTGGTTCTATGTTCCTTTCGGAATTTTGTGCGCAGTGCTTATACTCTCCTCCCTTCTCAGCGTCAGGCTGCCCTTTTCCCATAAGGCGAGACCGAAGGATGATTCAGTCCTAAAAAAAGCGGATTTCCCCGAACTGTTCGCAACCGCCGAGCGGGCCATGGAAGCTCTCGGTGTGAAGGGGAATTTTGATATTAACGTTGTGGACGGAGCAGGTGCGGACATTGAGCATTCAGGCGATTATTATATACTTCAACTCGGGCAAATTTTGTTGTCCATTCTTTCAAAAGAGGAATTGTTTAACGTTCTGCTGCACGAGTTTGCCCACGTGACCGGTAAAAATTCGAAAGTCAACCGCCTTGCAGAGTTAAAGATACGTTTTGCAGAACCGAAAGGAGTGCCTTTTGCGGACTTGCTGTTCCGCAATACACACACTTTATATCCGTTCTTTTTCTTTCACCACCAAATGTATATCTTTGCAGGCTCCCTTGCGTTGGAATACGCATCTGACCTGGCAGCCGCGGAGCACGGAGATGCGAAAGCTTTTATCTCTGCGCTTTTCAAGATGAAATATTATGAGTTTTACGCCTGGGAATACACGGCTTACGATCATCCGCCGCTGTTTGCCGCAAAGACGCCTGAGGAAGTTGCCGCCGCAACAGATGATGTGCAGCTTTTCCTGTCCAGACTGGCTGAAAGGAAGTCATTCTGGCATGAGCTGATTCTGAAGGAGCTGCCCGGACGAACCGATTCCCACCCTACTGCTCGGATGCGGGCAGAAGCGCTGGGTCTTGCGGATACGGATATCCTTCCTGCGGACCATGACGAGTCCTATGCCCGGGAGGTGGAGCAGGCGGTGGCTCATTTCAGGAAACAGTTCATTGATTCCCTCAGTCCTCAATTCAAATCACTGCGGAAAGAATACTACTTAGATTACATGGAGCGGGTTGCAAACTGGGACAACGAGGGAAAGCCGCTGGACCCCATAAACTATCCGGACACCCTTGGCGATCTCAAAGCTTTGGGCAGGATTACGGATGCACTGGAGCTGTGCGACCGTGCTCTTAAGGAGACTGAAATACCGACCCAGGGGCACGCCGCATGCTTTGTCAAAGGAACTATTCTCCTGCACAGGTTTGATGAGGCCGGCGTGGAACTGCTCTACAAAGCAATTGAAAACAACACAAACTACATCGATGAAGGGTTGCCTGTCCTGGGCTACTATTTCTGTCAAACGGGCAGGACAGAGGAGCTGGAAGAATACCGGGAAAAGGCGCTGAAAAAAACCGAAGAACAAAGTGATTTATACAGCAAGATGGAATATCTGGCTCCCGAAGACAATCTGGTGCCGGAGTCGCTTCCGGAGGGACGGCTGGACGACATTTTGAACTATATCAAAAGCATTTCCGACAACTGCGTTGCAGAGGTCTTTCTGGTACGCAAGGTCATCACAGACGAATTCTTCTGCAGCCCGTTTGTTATCCGGTTCAACAAGACGGCTCCGGAGGAGAAAAGGTTCAAGATAATGCATCTGATTTTCAACTATCTGGATAACTGTCCCTACGACTGGCAATATGCCCTTTTCGATTATGATGAAATTCCTAAAACCCATCAGGCAATCAAATCCGTGGAAGGCAGCTCTGTCTGCCGTTTTGAATGAAACACAGGGAAGGAGAAGATTATGAACACAAGGATGGACCGCAACAAGCTTAACATCGGAACCTATATTTTGAGGCCTTATGCACGAACCGAGCAGCATGTGAAAGACCTTGCCGGCTGCGGGATTGACTTTGTGGTCTGCGCAGATTACGACCTTCCCATGCTGGATCTTTTCGAGAAATACGGTGTGGGCGCCGTGGTGACGGGAATTCTTCCCCACTGGTGGGGCGGCGACGGCGAGAATGCGGGAAACCTCCGCAAGGCCATCTCCCGGGACGGCATTCTTGAAGCCGCCAATAAATACAAGGACCACCCGGCAATATGGGGCATTGACATCGGCGACGAGCCCTCGGCCCTCGATTTCCCCTATTACGGCGAACTTTTCGGCCTCGTGAAGACCCTTTTTCCGAAGCAGTTCCCCTACCTTAACCTCTACCCGAACTACGCGTCGGTCTCGCAGAACTCCGAGGACGAGACGACCTGCCAGCTCGGCACCAAAACGTACGACGAACACATCCAAAAGTACTGCGAAAACGTGCCGGCGGATTACCTGAGCTACGACTTTTACGTTTACTGCACCACGGTGCGCAAGATGTATGAGAACCTGATTACCGTTGCCGATGCCTGCCGCCGCTCGGGCCGCTCCATTTGGATTGTTCTGCAGGTCAACTCGCACGTGCCGCAGGGCTGCATGTCGGAAAACATGCTGCGCTTCCAGGCTTACAGCGCCATGGCTTTCGGCATTGAGGCGATCACGTGGGCCTGCTACACCGCCGGCTGGTGGTACAACCAGGTGCTTGACGAAAACGGCGAGAAAACCGCGCAGTATGAAAAGCTCCGCAAAATCAACAACGAGATCAAAACGATCGCGCCACTCTACACTGAGTACCGCGTGACAGATACGCATTTTGTTGGATTTAAAGGCAAAAACGAAAGCGACGTGGCGGGGTCGGAGAGCATCCGCACACGTGACAGCCTGTCGACGGGCTTCATTCGCGACCTGAAAGCTGAGGACGGCCTTGGCGTTGTCGTTGGCGAGATGGTTTCAAAGACGGACGACTCGCGCGCACTCTTCATTTTTGCGGCTGACGACTGGAAAGACGAGGCCCCTGCGGACCGCACAGTGACATTCAAAACCGTCAATGCCGACCAAAGCCTCGCATGCTTCGGCCTTGCCGGCAGGAAGGAAATCTACCGCCAAGGCGACACTCTCAGCATCAGGCTGAGGTCCAACGAGGCGGCTATCGTGACCGTCCGCTGAAATGTGACAGTTTCGTCGTTATTGCAAGCGTTTTACACTTTTTCCCCACCAAAAAGTGTGAAATTTTACACTTTTTCCCCACCAAAAAATGTAATAAGCGGTTCCGCCGGGATTTCGGAGGAACCGCTTTGGCGTTTTTATTGAGCTGTAAGGGGCTTATAAAGCCGCCGGCAGAGCCTTATCAGAACAGGCCTGAGATCTTGCCGTTTTCGTCAACGTCAATCTTTTCAGCTGCGGGAACCTTGGGAAGGCCGGGCATCGTCATGATGTCGCCTGTGAGGACTACGATGAAGCCTGCGCCGGCTGAGACCTTGACGTTTTTGACCGTGACCTCGAAGTTCTCGGGTGCGCCGAGGAGAGCCGGGTTGTCGGAGAAGCTGTATTGGGTCTTGGCGACACAGATCGGAAGCTTGTCGAAGCCGAGAGCCGTGAGGCGGTCGATCTGCTTTTTCGCATTGGCGGTAATCACGACGCCGCTGCCGCCGTAAACCTTCTTTGTGAGGGCTTCGATCTTGTCAACGATGGGCATGTCGAGGTCGTAAGCGAACCTGAAGTCGGGCTTCTCCTCTTCGCAGAGCCTGACAACCTCTTTTGCGAGGGATTCGCCGCCCTTGCCGCCTTCGGCCCAGACTGTCGAAAGCTCGGTGTTGACGCCAAGCTCGCGGCACTTCTTAACGATGAATTCGATTTCCTTGTCGGTGTCCGTCGGGAAGCGGTTGACCGCAACTACGCAGGGCAGTCCGTAAACGTTTTTGATGTTCGAAACGTGCCTGAGGAGGTTTGGGATACCCTTTTCGAGAGCTGCGAGGTCCTCAGTGGCAAGCTGCTTCTTGTCAAGGCCGCCGTGCATCTTGAGAGCTCTGACCGTCGCGACGATAACTACCGCGTCCGGAACGAGGCCCGCCGCCCTGCACTTGATGTCGAGGAACTTCTCAGCGCCGAGGTCGGCACCGAATCCCGCCTCTGTGACAACGTACTCGCCAAGGGCAAGAGCCATCTTCGTGGCGGATACCGAGTTGCAGCCGTGAGCGATATTGGCGAAAGGTCCGCCGTGCACGAATGCGGGCGTTCCTTCGAGTGTCTGTACGAGGTTAGGCTTGAGAGCGTCTTTGAGAAGAGCCGTCATTGCGCCGACCGCGTTAAGCTCACCTGCCGTGACCGGTTTGTCGTCGTAGGTGTAGCCGACAATGATTCTCGAAAGCCTCTCCTTGAGGTCTGTGATTGAATTTGCGAGGCAGAAGACCGCCATGATTTCCGAAGCAACGGTGATGTCGAAGCCGTCCTCTCTCGTCACGCCGTTTGAGCGTCCGCCGCAGCCGTCAACGATATACCTGAGCTGTCTGTCGTTCATGTCGACGCAGCGCTTCCAGGTGATCTTGCCCGGGTCGATTCCGAGCGCATTGCCCTGGTGGATGTGATTGTCGAGCATTGCCGCGAGCAGGTTGTTTGCGGCGCCAATCGCATGGAAATCGCCTGTGAAGTGAAGGTTAATGTCCTCCATCGGTGCGACCTGTGCGTAACCGCCGCCTGCCGCGCCGCCCTTGATTCCGAATACGGGTCCGAGAGAAGGCTCACGAAGCGCCACAACCACGTTCTTTCCGATGCGCGAAAGTCCGTCCGAGAGACCTACCGTGGTCGTTGTCTTTCCTTCGCCCGCCGGCGTTGGCGTGATGGCCGTCACAAGCACGAGCTTGCCCTTCTTACCCTTACGGTCCTTCAAAAATCCCGGATCGATCTTGGCTTTGTACTTTCCGTAGTGCTCTACACTGTCTTCCGGCACGCCCGCCTTTTTCGCGATCACATCAATCGGCAACAGCTTAGTCGCCTGAGCAATTTCGATATCACTTAATACTGTCATAAAACCCGTTAACCTCCGCAACCGGCGCCGTTCAAATGCGCCTTTTTTACCTTGCAATTCTACCATTTAAATCACCCGGATTCAACGGAAGAAAAGCAAAAAATTACAAACGATTCTTAAATCGCCAATGCAAAACCGCACGGCTTTCAGCTTTCTGTATTCTGCCGTGCGGTCTCCTTAACCTGTTATATATTCATTATTTTATTATCCTCAGCGTCACGATCTCGAAGGGCTTGTAGGGTACCCTGACCGTTCTGCCGTCGAGCTTCAGCTTCTCGACCTTGTTCTCCATGAGGTCTGCGATGTAGACCTCCTTGGCGTCAAAGCCAAGCGTGATATTGGCGGTACCTCTGAAGTTCTTTGCCTCGTAGCCTCTGACGATGATGTCCTTGCCGTGTTCTGCCTCCTTGACCGTCTCGATGACGAAGTTCTCGCTGTCGGTTGTGATGAGTGACCACTCCTCGGGGAGCGAGCCCTGTGCATTGGCGTCTGCTTTTACCGCATACATAGGGAAGTTGAGCATGTAGGCTTCGCGGATCGTGTCTGCGTCCTTGAGCGCTCCGCTGTGGGGCAGGAGCGAGTAGGTGAACTTGTGGTAGCCCTCATCGGCAATCTCATTCGGATAAGTCGGACGCTTTACGAGAGTGAGCTGCATCACGTTGCCGTGTACGTCGTGGCCGTACTTGCAGTCGTTGAGGAGCGAGACGCCGTAGTCGCCTTCCGAGAGGTCGGCATACTTGTGAGCGCATGTTTCGAACTTCTGGACGTCCCAGGACGTGTTGGTGTGAGTCGGGCGCTCGAGCGTGCCGAAGTGAACCTCGAAGCTTGCCTTTTCCGCGTTGACGTCAACGGGGAATGCCGTGCGGAGGACTCTGTGGAGGCTGTGCCAGTCAAGCTCAGTCTCAAAGTCGATGCGCGCGTCCTCGCCGTAGAACCAGATGTTCTGCGTTATGGTGCTGTTTTCGTGCTTTCTGACGATCTTGAGGCCTTTTCTGCCGCCCTGGTCGATGACGTCAACGGACTGCACGTCGTCAACCGGATAATACTTGTAGTTATCAAACTGCTGGATCTCCCATGCGTCGTAAACGTCCGGGTAGTCCTCGTAGACGCGGAGCTGGTTGGCGGTGCCGCCCGAGACAACTTCGCGGTTGTTCTTCTTGTCGAAGAGCGACTTGATTTCCCACTTGGCGTCAAATTCGCAGCGGTAGAAAGGCGTGTCGATGACCTTGGCGGTCTTGTCGACGATGATCATGTCCTTCTTGACCCTCAGGGACAGAGCTTTGTAGCCCTTCTGAGGGATGTTTTCGACGTAGACGCAGCGCTTGCCGATGTTGACGTAGCCGCTTCCGGTGAAGGAGTGCGGGTTGAAGACAATGTAATTCTTGGAGGTTTTGACCTTGGAGGCGATTGCCTTGGCGGCTTCCTTCCTGATTTCACCTGTCGTCTTGCGGATTTCCGCGTACTCTCTGTCGCACTGCTCGTAGACTTCGCGGATCGACGAGCCCGGAATGATGTCGTGGAACTGGTTGATGAGGACAAGCTCCCAAAGGTCGTGCAGCGTCTTTTTCGGGAAGGGAACGCCCGCGTTGATGTTCGCCATAACGGACATGAGCTCGCTGTCGAGCATGAGGAATTCGCAGTTGCGGTTGTTCTTCTTGTTGCGCGCGTTGGATGTGTAGGTGCCTCTGTGGAACTCGAGGTAGAGCTCGCCGCGCCACTTGGGAAGCCTCGGGTTGCCGTCAATGTTCTTAGCGAGCCTCTTCAGCATGTCGCCTGCGAACTCGATTTTGGCTTTCGGGAGGCCCGGAATGCCCTTGGTCTGGCGCCTTGCCATCCAGAGCATGTCGTCCGTAGGTCCGCCGCCGCCGTCACCGAAGCCGAACGTGACCATCGATTCTCTCGAGAGTTCCTTCTGCTGGAAGCGGTTGTAGGAGCCCGCAATCATCTGGGGCCTTGTGGAGGCGACGTAGGTTGTGCCCTTGGCGAATTCACTGCCGCGGCCCTTGTCCTGAGCCGTGAGGAAGTAAGTGTTTACTGCGGTGCCGTCAATGCCCTGCCACGAGAAAACGTCGTAAGGCATAACGTTCTGGTCGTTCCAGCTGATCTTGGACGTGACGAACCAGTCAACACCTGACTTTTTGAGAATCTGCGGGATGGCTGCCGAGTAGCCGAAAACGTCCGGGAGCCAGAGCACCTTGGAGTCAACGCCAAACTCGTCCTTGAAGAAGTTCTTGCCGTAGACGACCTGTCTGACAAGCGATTCGCCCGAAGGAAGGTTGCAGTCGGCCTCGACCCACATTGCGCCTTCAACTTCCCAGCGGCCCGCCTTGATCATTTTCTTAATCTCTTCGTAGAGCTCAGGAGCCTCCTCCTTGACCGCCTTGTAGAGGTAAGCCTGCGAGGACATGAATTTGTACTCCGGGAAGCGCTTCATGAGCTCGATAACGGTCGCAAACGATCTCTGAGCCTTCTCGCGCGTCTGTCCCACCGTCCAGAGCCACGCAATATCGATGTGGGTATGGCCAATGCAAATCACGGCCGACTCGCTCTCGCGCGCCTTGTCGTAGAGGTTTGCCTTCAGGTAGTCGGAAGCCTCTTTGAGCGTCCTGTGGAACTCCTCGCCCCTCGGCTCGAGCATATTGATTTTGCGGAGCGACATACTGAGCGCTGTGAGCACCTCCATGTACTCCGGACTGTTCGGATGAAGCGTGTCAAGCGCCATGCGGGGCACGTTGACGTCGTAAAAATATTGGCGGACGTCCTCGTTGACTGTGCGGAGATAAGGCATCAGAAAAGCCTTGGCGAGTCTTGGTCCCGTGTAGGCGTAAAGGTAGATGTCGAAGGACTTTTTGCCTGCCGCCAATGCCACATCCCTGTGATTTGTGTCGATTCCCTGACGCATCTCGCCGTCAATGTAGCAAATGAACTGGGGGTTGTCGGCATCCCAGCCTTCCTTGCCTGTATGAAGGCAAAATTCGAGGGTCTCGTCCTTTCCCTGCATGTCCTCCGGCACTTCCACCGGAATGTGGAACCAGGCGTGCGAGTCAATGCCCGTGCCCCACTCATCACCCCACTTGAAGGGCCTGAAGTCCTTCGCATCGGGGAATTTATTGTCAGTTTTGTACCCGCAGTCGCAGATACTTATATTTTCAAGCTGGATGACCTTCTTCGGGACCTGCTTGATTAACTCTCTTAAATAAGAGTCGACGTGGCGACGCATACTTTCCATTTAAAATAACCCTCCTAATTAAACGCACATTTTAGGCTCTTTACGCAATTTGCCCTGAAAAACAAGACATTTCGCGGTAGGCACTTCTGGCATATCTGTGTGTTGTCTATATTTGTACGATTTTTTCTGCGAACACATTGGCGGTGTGATTTAAGCCTTTGGCTCTTCCTTTTTCTTTTTGAAGAGGAAGTTGTCGAGGGGCTTGCCGAGAAGCTTTGTGAGGAGCTTGACGAGCTGGCCGATGACGACAGCCGAGATGAGCGTACCGATTCCGACGACAACACTCACGGGGCTCTCGATGCCCACAAACGCCTTGAAGTAGTCGATGACAAAGGTGTTGGTGACAATGAGAATGTAGTAGAAGTGCATCAGGAACGCGATGAGGATCATTGACGTGTCAACGATGGTCTTGCAGTTGCCGAATTTCATTCCGGTTTGCTGGGAGATCGCACCCGCGAGTCCTTCGGCGGGCATTGCCGGCCACTTCGGACGCAGATAGAGGAACACGCCAATGGCAATCAGCAGCAGGCTCAGCACGAAGTAGAAAACTCTCATGAGGTAGTTTCCCGGAGCCGGCAGCCATGCGAGCCAGTGACCGAAGCCGCTCGTGTCGATTCCGAAGAACTGGGTGTTTTTCACGACACCGACAAGGTCAACGAGAACGCCGAATGCGACTGCGATCGGTATGCCGAGCAGGTTCAGCGGCTTGAATTTCTTTCTGAGAACCAGTATCTGGAGAAGAATGAGGACGCAGTAGACAATGATTGTCATTGTTCCGAGCGACCATCCCCAGATTGCGTTGCACGAACCCGGCACCGAACTTACGGGCGAGATTCCGAGCTGTGAAAGCCTTGAAAAGTTAATTCCGACGGCGATCAGCACAAGTCCTGCGGCATAGAACAGGAACTTTTTTAAACCTGTAACGAACTTATTTTCCATATAATCCTCCGCGGCGGCAATTACCCGCCGCACCGGGGCACCCGGTTTCTGTTGTATTTCAGCCGAAAGGCTTTAGATTCATATTGGCGCTGCAGTCGCAGAGGAAACCTGCGAGCAGCTCGATGCACTTCTCCACGTCCGAAAGCGAAAGCACCTCGGCAGGTGAATGCATGTATCTGAGCGGTATCGAAAGAACCGTGAAAGGAACGCCCGAACTTGTCTTGGTCATAGTGTCGCCGTCCGTGTGGGTCCAGCCGCCCGAAACCTCGTACTGAAGCTTTATGTCAAGTGCGGCGGCGGATGCCTCGATGCACTCGTTGACGGTGCGCGGTATGCCGGGGCCTTTTGAAAGAACGGGGCCCTCGCCGAGTTTGACCTCGCCCGACCTTGAAGGATCGCTGTTGGGGGCGTCTGTTGAGTAGGTGACGTCGACAGCGATTGCAATTGACGGTTTCACTGTTGAAGCCGCGAAAAATGCGCCGCAGCCGTTGACCTCTTCGCCGACCGTTGCCGTGGCTGATACGCCGATGACAGCGCCCTGCTTTTTGGCGAGTCTGAGCACCTCCATAACGACGAAAACGCCTATTCTGTCGTCAAAAGCCCTTGATGTCATCCTGTCGCCAAGGAGCTCCCTGTACTCGGCGTCAAAAGTCACGGGGTCGCCGATGCTCACCGCAGCCTTGGCCTCGTCAGCGTTTTTTGCGCCGATGTCGATCTTGATCTTGTCGGCACCCATATTGCCGTCAGACGTCAGCGATCTGTCGATCGCCACGGCGCCGTAGACAGGTCCATTGGCGGTGTCGATTCTGACCTGGTGGCCCGGATAGGAGATTCCGTAGATGCCTCCGACCGCAGAAACCCTGATCATACCGTCGCTTTCGATGTGCGTGACCTGAAGGCCGATCTCGTCGGCGTGGCCCGCCATCATAACCCTGAAAGGAACCTCAGGGTTGATCGTCGCGGTCACATTGCCCATAACGTCAACGTCAACCTGGTCCGCAAACTGGTCAACGTACTCGTAAACAACCTTGCCGACGGGCGTCTCGCTTCCCGAAACACCGCGTGCACTGAGCAGTTTGTAAAGAAAATCCTTGTTCATAACCTGAAGCCTTCCTGCTTTTGAAGCGTTTCAAATGTAATTTACTGTCTCAATCGGTTTACCGTTTTCAAAATATATGCGCGCCATGCGCCTTCCGATCTCACACATGAGTTCGTAGTTGAACGACCCCGCAGTCCCGGCCACCTCTTCGAGCGGCAGCTCGGCACCGCCAAGGACACCGAAAATCAAAGCCTCATCGCCAATGCGGCACCCCGGCACGTCCGTCACGTCGACCATCATCTGGTCCATGCATATCCTGCCGAGAATCCTGCAGCGCCTGCCGCCGACGACTACCTCGCCCTTGTTTGAAAGGCTTCTGAAAATACCGTCCGCGTAGCCCGCCGCAAGCGTTGCGACCTTAAGTTCCCTGTCCGCCGTGAAAGTGTGTCCGTAGCTCACGCTCTCCCCCTTGTGAAGAGGCGCGACGTTCACGATGCGTGCCCTGACCGAGAGCGACGGTTTCAGTTCAAGAAGGCTCCTGTCCATCTCGCCCGACGGGTAGTTTCCGTAGAGGACGATGCCCGCGCGTACGAGCGGATAGGTTGTCCGCCCCGTCATGATGGCTGCGCTGTTGCTTATGTGCCTGACGCCAATGTCAATCCCGCGCGCTTCCAGCCTGTCGCAGAACGCGTTAAACCTTTTCTCCTGGTCGTCCGTTTGTGCGGCGCCTGCAGTCTCGTCAGCGCGCGCAAAATGCGAAAAAATGCCGCGGATTTTTACGTTTTTCAGGGCCGCGATGCCGGCAATCGCGTCGGCGCTTTCGTCTGACGGCACAAAGCCTATCCTGTGCATGCCCGTGTCGACCGCAACGTGGACATTGGCGATTTTGCCTGCCTCCGCGGCTGCCTTGTCAAGCAATTCCGCGTTTTCACGGTCAAAAACCGTCAGGGTGACGTCGTTTGCGATCGCGTCGGAGAACATTGACGGGTGGGTATAGCCAAGGACAAGGATCGGTTTTGTGAAGCGCGGCGAATACAGCCTGCCTCCGGTCATCTCTTTCCTGAGCTCGAGCGCCTCGCTGACGCCGGCAACGCCCGCCATCTCGATATCGCCGCTGATGTAATTGGCGACAACACGTGCGCCGTGTCCGTAGGCGTCCGCCTTCAGAACGGCAAGAACGCCGGAACCCTTCGCCAGCGTTTTCTTGATATTATTCAGATTTTCACGTATCCGCGACAGGTCGACGGCCGCGTACAGTCTGTCATACTTGAAGTCCATGATTATTGACTTTTTTCCGGAATTTTAGCTGTTTCCCAGAATTTTATTGAGCTCTTTCGCAAGTTTCTTTCCGTTGGCGATATGTGATTTGAGGTTCGGGTGGCCGTTTCCGCCCTGTCCGTTCGAATCAAGTCGAAGGTAGTAGTAACCTGCTGCCGCGCCGCCCTTTTCGTTGATGGCTTCCTCGATGTACGTGCAGAGGAACTGGTCCATCATACCGTACGCCCAGAGAATCTTCGCGTTCGGGTACTTTGACTTGACGAGGTCGATGAAATCCCTTATGCCCTTCTTAATTTTATCAAGGCTCACCGCGCCGGCGCCGTAGAAGCCCGCATCGTTCGTTCCGAGGTTGATCACGACCACGTCCGCCTGCCTTTCGAAATTCCACTCCTCGTGCCTGTTGCACTGGTAGCACGTCTCGGTGTATTTCTGGAGCATTGTGTGCTCGTAGTGGCCCTTGACGATGCCGATGCCCTGCTGTGCGACGACACTGTAGTCAGCGCCAACGGACTTCGCGGCAAGCACCGCGTATGTTCTTGTACCGTCAACGTACTCATTGGCGGCAGCGTTTGCACCCTTCTGTCCGTCCGAGTCATCGGGGTAGAGGTTGCCGTATCCCGTGGTGATTGAATCACCTATAAATTCGATAAAATACTTCGCGTTCGCAGGCTTTTCGTCAAGCTCGCCCGAGAGAGTCACGCAGTCGATGTAAAGAAGACCGCGTTCAGCCTCCGACTGCCTCTCGATTCTGAAGCTGTGAAGACCCCGCTCAAGGTTCTCCGCAAGCACGATTTCGACGCCCGCCGACTTGGAAAGTTTGAAAGTCGCTCTCGAACCGACCTGCTCGCCGTCAACGTAAACGCTCACGTAAAGATAGGCGCCGCCAATGCCTGTCGACTTGACCTTGACCATTGCCGAAACGGTGCCCTCGCAGTAGGCGTTGAACTCGATTGCCGATGCGGAATAGTCAAGCGCAATGCCCGGAACCGGGGTCGCGCTCTTTTTAAACGTGTAGTCGGTGACGATCGTCCTGCCCTGCGTCTTGCAGTAAGGGAAAAGCACGTCGGCATTGATCGTCTTTTCGGTGTAGTCAAACGAATTGACGTCCTTGGGCTCAGGAGTGGAAGTCGCAGGCGCCGGAGTTTCGGTCGCAGCTTCGGCAGTTGCGGTGGCGTCCGGTTTTACGGTGTTTCCTGTGTCTGATTTTCCGCATGAGATCATGCCGAGCGAGATCAGCGCGGCAAGCGCAATCGCTAAAATCTTTTTCATCATGCAATACCTCCTGTGCGTTGGCGTCAAAAAATCACGATTTCTGCATCGCTTTTTGAATTTTCTCCGCGATCGAGTCTCCGTCAAGTCCGAACAGCTTAAGCAGCGCGTCGGGAGTGCCCGATTTTCCGAAAGTGTCCTCCATGCCGATTCTGAGCACCTTTGTCGGGCGTTCCTCGGACAGAACCTCGCAGACAGCGCTTCCCAAACCGCCAATGATACTGTGCTCCTCGCACGTCACCACAAACCCGGTCTTCTCAGCTGTCTTCACGATGAGTTCCCTGTCTATCGGCTTGATCGAGAAAATGTCGATCACCTTGGCTTTAATGCCGCTCTCGAGCAGCTTCTCGGCAGCCTTGAGCGACTGCTGAACCATGTATCCTGTTGCGAAAATGGCAACGTCATTGCCGTAATCCTTTGCAACAACGCCCTTTCCCGCCTTAAACTTCTGATTCTCGTCGTAGACGTCCTCGACCGAAAGCCTTCCGAGCCTGATGTACACAGGGCCGTTGATCTCAAGCGCGGTCTTGACGCAGAACCTTGTCTCGGCGGCGTCCGACGGGCAGAGAACAGTCATATTCGGAAGCGTGCGCATAATCGAAATGTCTTCGATGCTCTGGTGCGAAGCGCCGTCCTCGCCGACAGTGATGCCGGAGTGAGTTGCGCAGACTTTTACATTGGCGTTAGGGTAGCAGATTGAGTTTCTGATCTGTTCGTAGGCCCTGCTGGTCGCAAAAACCGCAAAGCTTGAAGCGAAAACGGTCTTGCCGGTGGATGCGAGACCCGCCGCGACCGCCATCATATTACCCTCGGCGATGCCCATGTTGAAGTGTCTGTCGGGGTAGGCGTCCTTGAAGACCGCTGTTTTGGTCGATTTTGAGAGGTCTGCGTCCAGAACGACTATTCTCTCGTCGGCTCCGAACTCTGCAAGGGCCTTTCCGTAAGCGTCACGTGTTGCACTCTTTCCCATAGTTCAGGCCTCCTCTCTCTCAGCGTCAAGCTCCGCCTCAAATTTCTCAAGCTCCTCAAGAGCCTTCTGTGTCTGCTCCGCATCGGGTGCGACACCATGCCAGGAAGCCTTGTTCTCCATGAACGAAACGCCCTTGCCCTTGACGGTTTTAGCGATGATTGCCGTGGGTTTGCCCTTGGCTTTTTTTGCCTTCCTTAAGGCAGATTCGATTGCTCTGTAGTCGTGCCCGTCGATCTCGACAACGTTCCAGCCGAAAGCCTTGAACTTATCGCCGATGGGGTTCGGATTCATAACCTCGGACGTCGCTCCGTCAATCTGCAACCCGTTGACGTCAATAAAAGCGCAGAGATTGTCGAGTTTGTAGTGAGCGGCGCACATCGCAGCCTCCCAGACCTCGCCCTCTTCGCACTCGCCGTCGCCGAGTATCGTGTAGACCCTGTAATCCTTCTTATCGAGCTTGCCGCCAATGGCAATGCCCACCGCATTCGACACACCCTGTCCCAGCGAACCTGTCGAAATATCAACGCCCGGAACCGTCTTGGCGCTCGGATGGCCCTCGAGATAACTGTCAACCTTCCTCAGCGTCTTAAGGTCCTCCTCAGGGAAAAAGCCTTTCTCGGCAAGAGCCCCGTAGAGAGCCGGCGCGCAGTGACCCTTTGAAAGAACGAAGCGGTCTCTGTCAGGATTATTCCTTTTTCTGGGAGAAATATTCATCTCTTTAAAGTACAGCACGGTCACGATGTCTGCAATCGAGAGCGATCCGCCCGGGTGGCCGCTTTTTGCGCACGAAGTCGAAACGATAATGTCTTTTCTTATATGCGCAGCAATTTTTTTCAGTCTAAGAATTTCTTTCTCAGTCATGATTCTCTTGTAAGTTTTCCTTTCGTCTCTTTATTATTAAAGATGTCCGTTTTCTTCAATTTTGGTGATCATATCCACGCGCGTCTGATGCCTGCCGCCAAGGAAATCATGGTCGACCCACTCGTCAACAATCATCTTGGCAGTTTCTATGCCGATGACTCTCGCACCGAAGCAGATAATATTGGCGTTGTTATGCTCCTTGCACATCCTCGCCGAATAAGGCTCGCTCACGCATGCAGCCCTGATTCCGCGCACTTTGTTTGCCGCAAGAGACATGCCAACGCCCGTTCCGCAGATCAAAATCCCGCCGTCATAACCGCCGGCGGCAACCTTGTTTGCAACTGCATCCGCGACTTCCGGATAGTTGCTTTTTTCACGGTCGAACGTGCCGAAGTCCTCAACAGAAAAACCGCGGGATTCCAAATAGGCTTTAATCGAAAGCCTCATTTCATAACCCGCGTGATCGCTGCCAATCGCAAATACTTTCATATAACCCCCCGCTTCTCCCGCGCCTCCGGCGGGCAGAAAAAAGTTGTTTTCATTATATTATTTTTTTATTTTGTTTTCAATATAAAAGCGCGGCGCGAAGCACCGAAGAACCGCCGCATGTGCCGGCAAAAAAAAGCTTTGTTTGACAAATTACAGGTTTCAAAAGTATAATCCAATATGACAGACAAGCATCGAAAGACCGAAGGAGGCACCGCTTTTATGAGCAGAAAAAATCTTATCATCGTTCTTGTGGTATTGATTGCCGTTGCGGCGATTGTTGCATTGGCGGTAGCGCTCCCTCAGTTTGCAAAGTGCAGTCCTTCAGGCGGCACGACCCCCTCGCCAACGGAGACCGAGCCCGGCAGTCCGACGCCCGACCCAAACCCCGAGGAGTATGCGAAACGTTTCGGCGATTTTTCGGCGATAACCTGTACCATTGGCGATGACCCGAAAACTACCGCCAATATCACCTGGCAGTCCCTCGCCGCGGCCCAAACAGGCTACGTCAGAATTTACGAAAAGAGCGCCGGAAGTGCGTCAGCCGCCGTCGTTACCGCCAATGTATTCTCCGAGACCCTCTCGGTTCCCGTGCTCGGCCAGTACGACCTTAAGAACCCCGAGCTTAGCGATGTCAAGGGACAGATTTACAGGTGCTACTTCACGGGGCTCAAACCCGGCACGGAATATGTTTATGTCGCGGGTTATGAGGGCGGCGCCGAAAGCGGTGAGATGAGTTTTAAGACTGCCGGCGAGTCGGACAGCTTCAGTTTTGTGCTTGTTGCGGACACGCAGGGCTTCACAAAGCGAAACTTCGACGTCTGGGAGACCCTTGCGACACTTTCTGCCGAAAAATTCGGTGATTTTGACTTTTTGATTCACCTTGGCGATACCGTTGAAGAAGGCAAAAACCACTATCAGTGGCAGCTCTATTTCAACGCTGCAGAGAAGCTCACTTTCGGGAAGCAGGTGGTTGACGTTGCCGGCAACCGCGACAAAAAGCACACGCTTCTCCGCTACACAAACGGAGCGGCCGAAAACCGCACCGCCCTCGTCTCCGGCTACTATTCCTTCGACTGGGGCAACATTCACTTTACGGTTCTGAACACGGGTGACGGCGAAAAGGGACTCGCCAAGTCGCAGCTCAAGTGGCTCGAATCGGACCTTGCCGCCGCAGAAGGCAAAACCAAGATCATTTTGATGCACAAAGCCCCCTATACCAACGCAAACCACTACAAAGATTCCGAAATCGTCGCGATGCGTGGGCAGATTCTGCCCGTTGCCGAGACCTACGGGGTCACCCTGGTCATTTCCGGCCACGACCATTACTACTTCAGGTCCAAGCCGATTGACGGAAACGCCAATGCGGTTCCCTGCACAACCGAAACCGTCAATATCTCCGGCGTGGATGTGGAGATGCTCCGCTCAAACGGCACCGTCTACTTTGTCAACGGCTCCGCCGGCTGCAAACAGCACGACAATAACGTTGACGTCGCGGCCGAAATAAACTACGAAAGGGCCTCCCTTTTGAAAGGCCCCTCGATTTCATACGTCACTGCCGACAGCGACAAAATTGTATTTTACACCTACGTTTGTGAGGACAATAAGTTGACTCTGTTCGACGCCTTCGGGATTTTCCTGAAGTAAACCTACCCCGGCAAGCCTTCTCCGCCTCGCAAAGACTTATTCCACGTTTTCTGAAACTCAAGGCCGTCTTCTTACGACGGTCTTCTTTCTCACCACTGCCGCCAATGCAAAAGCCGCAGCCGCCACGACCACAAACACGCTTTCGTTTCCCGTGCCCGGTGCATGCGGCCTTGGAGGATAAGCCTGAGCACTGTACTCGTCTGCGAGAAACTCTTTCGCATCCAGTTTGTCAATAAAATCAGTATTGACCACCTTCCAGCCGTCTTCGGTTTTTTCAAATTCGAGAGAGATTTCTACTTCAGACGAATTGGTAACGAAAGGCTGATTCCAGGTTAAAGTGCATTTTGCGACCGCTTTTTTATCACTGATTTGTGTTATTGTTAATTTGTCTGATAATGCGTCTTTAATGTAGTAAGACGCAAGTAAATCATCTTCTATCGATATTGTGTATATTGGTCCCCCTGCACACGAGAACCAAAGTTTCCCTTCAAACTGCTTTATGATATTCGAAAAAACCAGCAGATACTCCGCCACTTCTTCAGAGCAGAAATTTGTGGCATAATCAAACCAGGTTATGGGATCTGAAAGATTTCCCTCCATCATAGAGTATGGCCGTTTATTAAATTCTTTTATTAAGTGATTAGGATTGTCTAACTCCACACTGTAAGTATCAACTCTGCAATAGCCACACACAAACAGAGGAATATATATGTCGCTGATAAGCGCTATCAAAGTTTCTCTCACTGCCTCTTCCGTGAGAGTGTCCCCTTTATTCTTTCCCTTTTCCGCACGGAAAATCATATTTGCAAAATCTAAATTGCATATTTTCCACACGCCGTCTTTAAGCTGAACCCTAAAAGTAACATTGGTATTCAGCCTCGCTTCCTCGGGAGTTCCGTCCTTCTTATCATAAAAACGGTGAACCGGTACGGATATATATGCTGTCTTACCGTCAGGTTCCAGGCGAGTCTTTATTTTGTCAAGCTCCGATAACTCAAAATATGTGAACTGTCTGTCACCCTCCGCGTAGCTAAAGCATTCCCCACCGTAATAATACCAGTACCACACTCCATTCTCCATATAATACTTTGAAAAGAAAGACTCCGAGGCATCAATTATCGTTTCTGCAATGCTGTCATCAAATACATTTCTGATTCTTTCTTTAACCTCATCCGGACCGTATCCTTCCTTAACCCTGACATAGATGTTCCAGTTATATCCACCTTCAGGAATAGTCTCGGCTTTATCAGAGGCCGGCGGATTGTATATATATGCCGACGTATTTCCTCCGTCAAACCAACCGAAAAACATGCCTATAGAGTTTCTAATGTCTATAAACTCGGCGATAATCTGTTTGGCGGTCTCTTTATCAAAACTGTCGTCAAACTCCTCAGACTCCGCAAACACGGCAGTTTGAGGAATCACTGCAGAAGCTATGAGCAGCAATGCAGCAAAAATAGATATGATTTTTTTCATAAAAACCTCCTTAACAGTAATTGTTGTACGATTGTCACTGCATGTCGTAATCGCTGCAAATCAAGGAGTTATACTTAAGAATAGCTCGCAGATTCTCAACGGGACAATCAAGAAATGCATACGCCCACGGATGGGTATTGCCAGGTTTTAACTCCACAAAATCAGGATCTGAAGTAGGGAACGGATCATCAATAACCACCCTGGGCTCACCTATGGGGCTTGTGTACGTTCCACATATTACCACAAAATGACCTCTTGTGGTGTATGTGAATTGATAATTCGCCGGGTTGTTTACTCTTATCATTTCTACAGCCGGGAAGTTTAAACTCAAATTGTATTCAAGTAAAGAATACATTTATGCGACAGAACTGTTTCCGGAATAGAGCCATCATGTTCAATACTGTAAGGGGCTTCCGGGTTGTATCCCAAATAAAAAACTCAAAAATCAAAGAGTACTTTAGTCTTCGACCTTGTTGTGTTTTCATTCTATCACGCAGAAAGGAGTTATGCAACAAGAATTTACATATTAATGATAATTGGTAATATTACATGTGTTACATTATGATGACAGGCATAATATAAGCGCACCGCTTCGGATATGAGCAACGGTGCGCCTAATAGTATTTGTCAGTCTTCCTCATCGCTGCCGTACATCGACTCGCCGTCGAAGCTGCGATCGTCATCGTCCGAGAAGTCTTCCGGGTCCGGAATCGGCTGAGGAATAACGACCGAATAAGGTTCTTCATCTTCGGGCGGGGGAGGTACATTGGCGGCAGAGTAGTCATTGTCGGAATCGCTGTAGGAGGCGGCAGAGTAGTCCGCATTCGGTTCAAAACCCGATGCGTCGAAGTAGCCGTCCTCTTTTTTAGTTGTGCCGGGCGTGTCCTGTCCCGGGAAGTCCTCAAGTTCAAAAGCTATGCCGTTGGATTCGGCAAACTCTGCAATCCTGTCGGCGTCGTTTTTCTGCTCCTCTTCGTCACTGTCTCCCGATTTCAGAAGCTCGGGAGCCTCCTCGAAAAAGGACTCAGCGGTCATTGGCTTCACGTTGAGCTTTGCGTTAAATGCGCGGGCTGCGGCCAGGGTGAGGGTTTCTTTGCGCTTGCCGTCGGTAATCGTCTTGAAGTCACGGCTGTCCTCGAGGAGGATGTAGAGACTCCTGCCGATAATATAGGCATTGTTGATGCGTGTCGAAAGCACTCCGGCGACGCCCGGGAACTGCTCGCGGACAGCGGCTATGAACTCCTTCCAAAGAGCCTTGTCGACAGGCTCGAGCGAATTCAGGATATCCCTCGTGAGGTCAACGTTGTCGTCGTCTTCCTTGGCGTCAGGCGCGGGTTCGGGGACCGAAACCTTCTCGGAGGGCGCCTCATGGTTTGCGGAAGGTGCGACCGAAACCGTACCGGGGGCAAGCTTCAAGCCGTTGTTCACAAGATCGGCAACTCCTTTTTCAAGAGTTTCGACCCTGTCGGTGATGTCATTGTCCTTGCTCCATGTCCTGTCGCAGAGCGAAAGAATTCCGGCCTCAAAAACTATCTTCCTCTGGATCGACCACTTCAGCCTGTTTTCAAGAGCGGAAAGCTCCCTGATGAGCATCGTAATTTCCTTGGTGTTTGTGAACGAAGCAAGCTTTTTGAGGCGCTCGATGTCCTTGTCGCTTTCGTAGAGGAACTGCTTCGGATTTCTCGTTGAGAGGCAGATCATGAGGCTTCTCAACACGCCAATGAGCTCGCCGATGAAATTCGACGCGTCAACTCCTGCGGCAAAAATGTCGTCCGTGAGCGTAAGTATCTTGAAGCTGTCTCTTGAAAGAAGCGCTCCGGTGAAGTCCTCAAGCACCGTGCTGTCAATGGCGCCGGCCGCTTTTCTGGCGTCCTGCACCGTTATCTTTCCCTCTGAGAAGGCAATTGTCTGGTCGAGCATGCTGATTGCGTCGCGCAGACCGCCGTCTGCCTTGGCGGCAATGAGTTTCAGCGCCGCGCTTTCGTACTCAAGACCCGTTTTCTCGCATATTTCCTCAAGCCTTGCGACAATGCCGTCCCTTGAGATGCGCATGAAATTGTAGCGCTGGCAACGCGACAGAATGGTGACGGGGAGCTTCTGCGGCTCGGTGGTCGCAAGAATAAACACGACCTTCTCGGGCGGCTCCTCAAGTGTTTTAAGAAGCGCGTTGAAGGCGGACGTCGAAAGCATGTGGACCTCGTCGATGATGAAGACCTTGTACTCCGCGCGCGAAGCCTGGTAGCTGCTGACGTCAATGATGTCGCGCACCGCGTCGATACCGTTGTTTGAAGCCGCGTCGATTTCGGAAACGTCAAGCATGCTGTCGCCAAGGATACCGCGGCAGATCTCGCACTGGTTGCACGGGTTTCCGTCAACGGGATTCAGGCAGTTTATTGCTCTTGAGAATATTTTGGCGACAGAGGTCTTGCCCGTTCCTCTCGTGCCGGAGAACAGATAAGCATGGGCAATACGCCTGCTCTTGACAGTGTTTTTCAGTATTGTGACTACGTTTTCCTGTTCGACGACCTCGTCGAAAGTCATCGGACGCCACTTTCTGTAGAGTGCAATATAATCCATGTCGATTTTTCTCCGATAAAAAAACGAGTTTTTGCGGGGAAGCAGCCGGTTTGATCATGTCACACGAAAGGGTTCGCTTACCGCTGCTTCCTTCCGGACCTGACGGGGTTCACAAAATTTCATTGCATGAGAACCGGCTACCCCCGCAAGAACTCGTTCCTGCGGTTTTGTACCGCAGAGCATAATATCATATCGGCGGCGCCGTGTAAAGGGGCTTGACCGGCGCCGCGTTTAACGCATTGGCGTCTTTTTAAGCTATTGCGGTTCGCAGTTCAGCTCCGTTACATTGGCGGGTGTCACGGACACCTCTTCCCTGCCCACTATTTCAACGGTAAATTCCTTCGGGGTGAAGTCGATAATCTTCACGCCGTATTTTGCGCATTCGGGGACGTTCGCGGTTTTCACGTGCTTTCCGGCGTCGTCAATTCCCGAGAGGTCGATTGTTAACGTGATGTCGTCCGTACGCAGCTTTTTTAGGACCGACTGCCTTCCGGAGACCTTTATTTCAGCCGTGAGGTGTCTGCTGTCAGCCGAGAGCGCAAGCTGTTTTTCCGCGAGCACGTCGGAATTTATGAACTTAACCTCAACCGTAAGGGTCGCCTCTGTCGACGGATTTGTCGCGTCCGTAACGAGCAGCCATGCAATGACGCCAATGGCTACCGCATAAATCACCAGTGCGATCCTGCTTGAGAAGATCTTCCTGACCCTGTCAAGAAACGCCATCGCCGTCATCTCCTTCCTCTTTGTTTTTCTTTTTGAAGATGCCGCCCTTGTTTTTCCTGTCCTCTTTCTTCACGGTTTCCTTGGGCACGAGCTCGTCAACCAGGAACGTTCTGAGGGAGTTTGTGTCAAGATGACGGTAGATCTGACCGTCCTTAGCGCATGAAACGATTCCGTTCTCCTCGGAGACAACCACAACTATGCAGTCCGCCTCTTCGCTGGCGCCGATTGCGGCCATATGCCTTGTTCCGAGCTCACGGCTCAGATCCTTGTTTTTTGTATTCGGAAGAACGCACTGCGCAGCGTAAATCCTGCCGTTTCTTATGAGCACGGCCGCGTCGTGCAAAGGCGTGTTTTTAACGAAAATCTGCTCGAGAAGCCTTGCCGATACGACGGCGTCAAGCTTTGTGCCCTGCGCGTCCCACTCGGAGATATTGATCTTTCTCTCGAAGACAATCAGTGCGCCGGTCTTTGACTTTGACATGTTTCCGACAGCTGCAACAGTCTCGCCGATGACCCTGTTCATCTCGATTCTCTTCTGCTCGTCGGATGTGTCCTTGAATTTAAAAATGCTCTTGATCGCGTCGCCCGCTTTTCTGCTGCCGAGTCCCTCAAGCATCTTCCTGATTTCCGGCGCAAACAAAACGACCGCAATTATAGGCAAAATATTAAGAATGACGTTGAGGATCGTCGTGAGCACTCTGAGGTTTAAGAACCTCGCGGCAAGCGACATGACGAGGATGAGAATGATGCTCCTGACAAGCGCGGACGCCTTCGTGCCTCTGAAAAGCTTCAGAATGTGGTACGAAACAAAAGCGACGATCGCGATATCAAGTATGATAAGCGCCACGTCATAGGGACTTTCAATTCCGAAATATTCGATTAAAAACGTCCACCAGCTGCCGCCTGCCAGAAACGCTCCCATAGTCCGTCCCCCGATTGTAAATCTCACTCAAACCGCCAATGCCTCAAAGCGCCCCGCGTCCGCAGGCGCCCTGCATTATAAGCACGTCAATGTCCGAACAGCCACATAACAACTGCGAGAACAGTCGTTCCGACCATAGTCACAGCAAGGATAATGCAGATCAATCTGATCAAAAACGTTCTCTTATCGGTTTTACCTGACTTTTTTGCCATCTCTATTTTCCTGCGGCCCTCTGACGCCAACCTTCCGGGCTCCTCACAGGCCGTCTTTTTCCTTTCAAACTTTTCGTGCTGTTATATATCTTTTTCTTCAGGCCCTTAAAACCCTGAAGAAGCTCTGTCCCTCTTCCGAAGTTGAGAATGAAAAATCGGAAGGAATCTCTTCCTCTTCTTCTGCGTCGTCGCGAACTTCATTGGCGGTTTCCTCTTCGGCAGCCTCAACTTCCGCGGCGGTCTCCTCTTCGTTTTCGTCCTTCACAGGCCTGCTCGGTGCGAAGTAGTCCTCGTCAAGAGTCGCTTCGATATCGGCAAGCTGCTTCTCCGTGTCGGAAGTGACCTCTCCGACGGCGCCCATGAGTTCCTGCTCAAACAGGTCAGCCGACGCCCTCAGCCTTGCGATAATGGCTTTTGCGAACGTCTCCGCGGCATCGCCAACGTCCTTCACACGTCCGATCTGCCCCGAAATGTGCTCCCTGACGAGATCCGCTCTCTCCATGAGTCTCTGTGTCTCATTCTCGCCCTTTTCAATCGCATCGTTAACAATTCCGTCCGCCCTGAGTTCCGCGTCAACGAGAACCCTTGCAATGGCGTCGCGCTGCTTCGATGCCTCGTCAAGTCTTGCGTTGAGGATACTGATCTCATTTTCATGAGCTCTCAACAAGTCCTCAAGCGTCTTGATCCTGTCAGACTGAACTCTGATCTGGCTCTCAAGCCTGTCCTGTCTGTCTTTTTGCTCCCTGTCATAACTTCTGACTTCATCTTTAGAATATCCAAACATACTTGTTGAGAATAGTTTTTCGGATTTTCCCATTTTGTACTCCTTTTTCGCTCCGAACACGCCAATGTTCCAAAACGAAAGCAATGTCATTTAAGTCGTTAAGGCAAAGGGGCTTGCCTTTAGTTCATACTCCTGAATATTTTAACACTTTTTATTTTAAAATAAAATACCGAAATCGCGACGCACAATACGAAGATTTGGTCATTGAAAACAATTTCGGAACCGGCGCGTTTTTCACGGCGGTTCCGCATTGCTGTGTCTCTTTTCTGCTTGATGAGATAAGGGACGGTATTTACGGTCTCGGCTGAGCTGAGATTTTCAATTCAGAGAACGATTACGGCCTTGGCGGTTTTGAAGGGCGATTTGCCGCCGTGGGTCGCAATAATCAGGATGCCTGTTTCGGAGAAGCGCTCGAGAAGAGCGGCCGAAAGGGACGCATTGGCGTCATCGATTGCTGAGAAAGGCTCGTCGCAAAGCAGTATGTCCGGGGCGAAGTAGATTGCTCTGCAGATTGACGTGCGCTGGCGCATTCCTCCTGAGGATTCGGCCGCGGTCTTGCCGAGACTGTCGCCAAGGCCTACCGCAGTGAGAAGCCCTTCCGGTGTTCCGAAAGGTTCGCCGGAATTTTTGTCTGCGACAAGCTTTACGTTTTCAAGAAGCGACACGTTCTCAAAAAGCCTCGGTTCCTGGAACACTACGCCGATCCTGCCGCGGGTCTCGATTGAGCCGCCGTCGGGGGCCGTGAGGCCTGCAATCATGCGCAGGAGAGTCGTCTTGCCGGAGCCGGATTCGCCTTCGATCACGTATATTCCGGGTTTGTCAAACGTAAAGTTAAGGCCTGATATCACGTTTTCGCCGTCGAACGATTTGCTGAGGGCATTTGCCTTAATATAGGCAGTTTCAGGCATTGGCGGCACCTTCTTTCGGGCCCCTTAATGCCCTTTTCTGCTTTTTCGCGGCAGCCTTCATTATTGCGGTCGCGCCGAATTCGGCCGCAATGCTTATCGCCACGACAACGACTGTGTACGCGAACAGTTCGGGCGTTTCGATGTTGAGCTTTGTCTTGTAAATCATGCCGCCGAGCGTTCTCGACGTGCCCGAGAGTACTTCAGCCGCGACTCCCGCTTTCCACGCAAAACCCATTGTCGTGCGGACTGCGGCAACGTAGCCGTCCGAGGCGGCCGGCAGGTAGATGTACCTCAGCTTCTTCAGGCCTGACAGTTTGAAAACCTGCGCGGTCTCAAGAAGTTTTTTGTCTGCGGAACGGATGCCCGTGATAACGTTCTGCCACACGACGGGGAGCACTATCAGAAAAGCGGTGACTGCAGGGGTAACTGCCCTGCCGAGCCAGATCAGTACCAGAATTATGAAGGACGCGACAGGCGTCGCCTTGATGAGGGACATGCCCGGCTTCACAAAACTGTACGCTCTCTCCGAGAGGCCGGAGGCGACGCCGATGACAAAGCCGACGAAGTTGCCGGCAAGGAAGCCCGCCACTATCGAAAGCAGGCTGCCGAGGATTGCAAGGTAGAAGCCCGACGTTGTCGAGAGCCTGCCAAGCGCCTGCAGCGTCTCAATCGGCGAAGGAAAAATCCAACGGTTGCCGACAACAGCACTCACGATCACCCAAAGGAGCACCAGAAATGCCGCGCCGATCAGAGTCCAGACTATTCCTATACGCTTCTTGTTTTTCATTGGCGTCACCGTCTGTCTTCCGACACAGTCTCCTAAAAAATCACTTTACTCCGTAGTAAAAATCGTCGCCGGGGAGCTTGCCGCCAATGGATTTCGGATCCGCGCTGAAGAGCACTCCGAGCATGCCGGAGGCCTTTGCCTTCATCTCGTCGCCTGCAAAGAAGCAGATGTTGCACTTCGGAATTGCAGCTGCCGCGATTGCCGCGTCAGGCACAACGCCGAACTTTGCGGAGAGCTGTCCCGCCTGCTCCGGATTCTTGTTTGCAAACTCGGCAGACGTCTTGTACTCAGCAAGGAACGAATCGAGTTTTTTCCCGTTATTTTCGGCAAAAGTCTTGGACACGACAACGCATCCCTGGGTGAGCGCGGAGCCGGTCTCGTCAACCTTTTCCCACTCTTCAGTGAGGTCGATCGCAATCCTGACGGTGTCCTTTTTGGCAAGCACTGCAGTCACGTTGGGCTGCGGAAGCATGCCTATGTCGCACATACCGCCGATGATTCTCTTGGCGAGTTCCTCGTGCTCGGCATAGTACTCAACCGTCACGTCGACGCCCGGTTCGAGCCCGTTGGCGCGAAGGATGTAGTTGAGAACGTACTCCGGTGTTGAGCCCTCGCCCGTCGCACCTATCGTCTTGCCCTTGAGGTCGGCAACGCTCTTAATCGAGTCGCCGTTTTCAAGAATGTAGAGCACGCCAAGCGTATTCACAGCCGCTATCTTAAGCCCGCCCTCGGTCTTGTTGTAGAGAGCCGAGGCAAGGTTGATCGGCACGGCCGCGATGTCGTATCTGCCGGCAATGATCTCGGTCTTGATCTCGTCCGGACTGCCGCAGATGGTGAACTCATACTTGTTCGCGGTTTTCCCATTGGCGTTTTCGTCCATGAGCTGAACCATGCCCAGACCCGTGGGACCTTTGAGCGTGAGAACGCGGACAGGTGTTTCGTCTTCAGGTTTTGAATTGTTTGAGCAGCCTGTAAAAAGTGCCGCCACCAAGCAAATCGCAACAGCCAAAACAGTAAAAAATCTGAATTTTTTCATAATAATCCTCTCTTCCGGGATTTTTCTGCCTTGCCTGTGTTCGCTCTTAGCTTGCGTTATTTGCGAAGCAGGGTGTAGTATTTCCCGTCACGTTTAATAAATCCCGCCTCTTCGAGAGTGTCTGCAGCCGAGTAAACAGTGGTTCTCGACATGTTAAGCTCATCAGCAACAGCGGAAATGTTAATTTTTGCGACGCCGTCGTCATCTTCTGCGCAGGCGACCTCAAGGTACTGAAGCAATGCTCTGACGGAGCTCTTTGCGGTGTAACCTGAGATTTTCCTGTTGAGGAAGCGAATCTTCGACGTCAGAAAAGCGCTGTAAGCAACGGCAAATTTCGGTTTCGTCGAAATCAGCTTGATAATGGCCTCCTCGGGAATGACCACAAGCCTCGTCGGTCTTTTTGCAACAACGAAAGACGTGTAACGGCTGTCTTTGTTTACAAAAAGCGCTGCGGCACCGAAAACATCGCCCTTCATGAACGCGTTCAGTGCGATCACGTGCGTTTCTGTTCTGTTCTCTGCAACGATTACGCCCTTCATAACTATGCAGAGTCCCTTGGGGAAGTATTCCTCATCGGCAACGATATCGCCAATGCCATAGTACCCCGTGCCCGCGTGCTCAAATGCTTCTCTGAGAGCAGCTTCCGACGTCGCGTTAAAAGGCGGTAAACTTCTTATAATTTTGAAATCTTCTTCGGTTACTGAATCAACGAATTCTCTTTCGGCGATCATATTTTTGTCATCCTTTCAGTTTTAATTTTTTCGGCGAAACCGTTTCTTCGCTGCTCGCTTCCCTGCACCGCCGCGCCCTTTTGCAGACGTTTTGTGCATAAAAACTGAACAGTCACAGGCAAAAAAATGAATTTTTTTCAGCTGTTCGGTTGAAGCGCTTTCGCACGCCCTAAGTATAACTCACGTTTTTTATTTTGTCAATAGAAATTGGACAGAAAACGGCCCTCCGGCGAATGGTTAAGCAGGAGGGCCGCTGACCGCATTGGCGGCAGACTGTATTACCGATTAATTGTCAAAGTTCAGACGCAATGTTTAAAATCTCGCAAACGAGCCTGTACATGCGCTCCGTGGATTTGACGTTCAGGCGCTCGCGAACCGAATGAATGTCCCTGAGATCGGGCCCGAACGATATCGCGTCAAGCCCCTCTATTTTTTCCGCAAAAATGCCGCATTCAAGACCCGCGTGGATTCCCTCGACACGCGCCTCGTCACCGTACGTTCTCCTGTAGGCTCTCAGGCAAATTTCTCTCAGCTTGGAGTCAGCCTTGTATTCCCAGGCCGGATACTCGCCGCGTTTTGATGAATTGCCGCCGCAAGCCGCCACAATCGCCTCCACGCGCGAGAAAACTTCGTTCTTTTCGGATGCCGACGACGACCTGATTGAAAACGAGAAGCTCACGAAGTTTGCCGAAGTGCGCAACACGCCAAGGTTAAGCGACGTCTGCACAAAGTCCTTAATGTCAGGGCTCATGCGCTGAATCCCGTTCGGCGTCGCATAGATCGCAGTCACCGCGCGCTCCGTCGACTCGCTGTCCGCAGGCATGTCACTGCTTTGAACAAGCGTTGCCGTCATCGTAAACCCGCCGTCCGTCGCCTCGAGTTCCTTCCTGACAGTCTCGTTAAACTCCGCCGCCATCTGCTCGAACACGTCAATTTTCTCGGGTTCCACAAACACGACCGCCTTTGAAACCTTGGGGATTACATTGTCAAAGTCACCGCCGACGAAATCGCCAAGCCTTACGTCCATCCTTCTGATCGCCGAGTAGATGAACCTCGCAAGCAGCTTGGTGGCATTGCCGCGCCCCTTGTTGATCTCCGCACCGGAGTGTCCCCCCTGCAGGCCCGAAACCTCAAGCTCGTAGCAGATATACTCCGGCACAGCCTCTCTCTTCACAGGCACGGTGCAGTCGCAGCGCATACCGCCGGCACACGAAACAGTGAAAACGCCCTCTTCCTCGCTGTCAAGGTTCACAAGCATTTTACCGTTCAGGAGCGACGCGTCAACAGCCCCCGCCCCGAAAAGCCCGGTTTCCTCATCGGTCGTAAAAAGCGCTTCGACAGCCGGATGGACAAGCGTCCTGTCGTCAAGCACAGCCATCGCAACGGCCACGCCAATGGCATCATCACCGCCAAGCGAACTGCCCTCGGCCCAAACCCACTCGCCGTCCGTCGCAAGCCTCGGGCCCTCTTTCTCCATATCAATATCGCAGTCCGGTCTCTTAGTGCAGACCATATCAAGATGCCCCTGCAGTATGACCGTCGGCGCATTCTCGCACCCCGGCGATGCAGGTTTCTTTATAATAACGTTGTTCGCTTCGTCCTTATGGCACTCAAGCCCGCGCTCCCGCGCAAACTGCACGCAGATTTCGCTTATCGGCCCCGTGTTTCCGGAACCGTGCGGCACCGAACTCAAAAGCTCAAAAAACTCAAACACTTTCTCCGGTTTCAGCCCGGACAGTATGTTTCCCATCAGTCCTCCTCAAGCACCCTTGCCGCCAATCTCATTGAGCGGCAACTGCTCTTCCATAAAACTTATGCTCACGGATTTTAAGCCACCCGTCCTCTTTTATCAAGAGTTTTGTGAGTCATCCTTCTTATACGCATCCTTCTTATATAATTATACCAGTTTGCCCGCCTCATGTCATCAGCCCGGTCAAAACTGCGGTTCCCTTTATTTAGGGAATTACAGGTTTGTCAGGTATTCTTCCAAGTTGATGTAGTCAATGCTCCCGACCTTGCAGGTTTCGCCGCGATACAGGACTGCCTTTCGGGTAATCCTGCCGTAGCGGAACTCGGTCTCTGCGCACTTTGCTTCATCAAGAAGGTGTCGTGCCTGCTCCGGGACTCTTTCGGTGCTGAACTTAATCTCGTATATTTGTGTTTCAAGCGTTTCGGGATCATTGACCGTCATATCAAATTCCCCGTCGGCAAACTGCAGCTTGAAGACGTTTTTGTCGGGTTTTGCCTTTCGGGTTTCAAGCAGTATAACGTCTTCAATCATTCTGCCTTTTATCTCATTCAGGATCCTTGTGATTACTCGCTTTCTGTCTTCTGCAGAAAGATTGTTGAACACCCCGTCCGACGAAAGAGATTCGATAAAGGATTTTGCCTGCGAGTAGCGAAGTCCCGGCTGAGAAAACACGATGCGTTTCTCCTTGGCGGTTTTTATATCGTTTACGTCGATTTCTTCGATCAAATCCAGTGCAGCGAGGTATTCTTTAATCTCTGCAACGTGATATTCGTCTATTCTGACCGTTCTTTCATCCGCGTCTTTTACATCAAGCATCTTCTTAAGGCGTTTGGTAAACGCGGCAACGTCAATATCGTCAAGAACTGTGGCTGGCGCAAACCGGTCTTTGCGGAGATTGTTCGCTGAAACCCGTAAATCGTTTGATTTGAAATCGCGCTCCAGCACATCTATGGCAAATCGGTGGTTGATGTCTTCGACCACACGGTTGATTGCACTCGTCAACTCTGCTTTTTCGTACAACGAATACAGATGTCTGAAATGCCCGCCGTATTGATACGCTCTCAGGGAGTGCTGAATGTTTTGTGCAATTGCGCTGTCAACGTACTCGTCTGTGGTTTCCTTGGCGGCAAACACACTTTCATTGTACCGCTCTCCGCTCAAACTCATCGTCCCGCCGTATTGGATGTAGTTGTCGATACCGCGGACGCCAAGGACATTCTCAAACTCTCTGTACGGTATAAAAGTTGTATGAAGCAGGCGGCACCTGTCGTACAGTTCGTTGCTTTTCGTGATCCAAAAGCCAAGCGAATCAGTGCCCGAAAGAACGATTTTCATCCCTACCGCCGCGTAAATGTCAGACAGCAGCGCCGCGCCTTCGATAAAGTCCGACATGAACGTAACCTCATCAATAAACACATATTTGAAGCCGCTGTTCTCCAGTTTTTTCAGATCACGGTTCAATGCCGCGAGATTGTCTTTCGGTGTTATCTGAACGAAGGCGGCTTTGTCAAAGTCAGCCGCCGACATATCGGCAATCACCTGTTTGATGAGTGTCGTCTTTCCTGTTCGTCTCAATCCGTAGAGAATAAAGACCTTATTGTACTCGTTGCCGTAAATATACCCGGTTATGTTCCTGAATCCATCCCTCTTTTTCAACCCCCTGACAGACGCCAAGAGCGAACGAAGAGCCGCTCCTGTCCTTACCTGCGTGCTAAAAACAACCTGTGTTTTATCCTCTGTTTCGGGAAATTCGAGCAGCTGTTCCAATCTCTTTCTTTCCTCCAACTGACCCTGAACAAGAGCAATCTCATCTTCCTTCAACACTCTTGATTTCTGTTTTCCGCTTTCCCGCCACTGAAGGAAGTGATATTCGTATACTTTCCCGTTATTTCCTTTGATTTTCTTTACGGTTATCCCGCCTTGAGGAAGATGGGACAATCTATCAATTATTTCCTGTTTGGTCATAGCATCCTCACTTTTGAGTTATCAATTTTACTTCATTTTACTTTATTTTACTTCATTCGTCAAGCACGAAGTAAAAACGGTAAAATACCATATTGTATGATAAATCATGATTTCTATTCCGGCGCTTGAATGCACACAAAGAAAGCCGCCACTGATTCGTCGCAAGACACCGCTTGTTTCGTATTTTTCTTGGCGGCTTTCGTAAATAGCCCAATCTAACGGGTTTTCGAGCTATTTTTTCGCGCACGAATCCGACTTGCTTAAACCTACGATTTTCGAGTTATTTTTTCGCGCAGAAATCCGATGCTGTACGAATGTACTGCGAGTGGTTTCTGCGCGGAAAGAAAGCCGCCACTGATTCGTCGCAAGACACCGCTTGTTTCGAATTTTTCTTGGCGGCTTGTGTAAAGAACCGAAAATCGATTTTTGGAGTTATTTTTGCGTGCGGCGACCCGAAGATGTATGAATATACTTCGAGTGGTCGCCTCGCGCAAAGCAAGCCGCGAGTGATTGTCGTCAGACACATTGTGTGCTTTGCGAAGGATGTTGATATCTTGAGTTTTCTTTCGCGACTTGCGTAAAGAGCCCAAAAATCGTGGTTTAAGAGATGTACGGAAGTACTTCGAGCGGGTCGCTCGCGCAAAGCATTTTGCCCAGTAATCTCGTTCCTTGTTGGTTGTCGAAGAAATGTGATTACTTCGAACAATTGTTGTTATTCGTTCTTTGTTGTTTTCGGGCAAAATGCGTAAAGAGCCGAAAACCCGATTTTTGGAGTTATTTTTGCGTGCGGCGACCCGAAGATGTATGAATATACTTCGAGTGGTCGCCTCGCGCAAAGCAAGCCGCGAGTGATTGTCGTCAGACACCTTGTGTGCTATACGAAGATCGTTCTTGTTTTGTGTTTTGTTCGCGGCTTGCGTAAAGAACCCAAAAATCTCAGGCCAGTTCGGTTTTGCCCGTGTAGAGCTCGTAATACCTGCCTTTGAGCGCCAGCAGCTCATCATGGCTGCCGCGCTCGATGATGCGGCCGTGCTCCATGACCATGATCGCATTGGCGTTGCGGACGGTGGAGAGGCGGTGGGCGATGACGAACGTGGTGCGGTTTTTCATGAGCCTGTCCATGCCGTGCTCGATGTGGCGCTCGGTTCGGGTGTCGACCGAGCTTGTGGCCTCGTCAAGGACAAGGATGGGCGCCTTGGAGATTGCGGCGCGGGCGATGTTGAGAAGCTGGCGCTGGCCCTGGGAGAGGTTGGCGCCGTCGCCTTCGAGGACCGTGTTGTAGCCGTCCTGGAGCCTCATGATGAAGCTGTGGGCGGATGCGGTCTTGGCGGCTTCGATGACCTCTTCGTCGGTCGCGTCAAGCCTGCCGTAGCGGATGTTTTCCATGACCGTGCCGGAGAAAAGGTGCGTGTCCTGGAGAACCATGGCAATCTGCGAGCGCAGCCTGTCGCGTTTGATGTCCCTGACGTCAACGCCGTCGATTGTGATCGTGCCCTCGTCAACGTCGTAGAAGCGGCTGAGAAGGTTTGTGACGGTGGTCTTGCCGGCACCGGTTGAGCCGACGAAGGCAATTTTCTGGCCCGGTTTGGCGTAGAGGTTGATGTCGTAGAGGATGGTGTGGCCGGGGTTGTAGCCGAAAGTCACGTTTTTCATGATGACGTGGCCCTGCATGTTGTCCATTGCATTGGCGTCTTCCCTGTCAGGAAGCTCGGGGTCGGTGTCCATGACCTCAAACACACGCTCGGCGCCCGCGAGAGCCGCGAAAACCGTTGTCATCTGCTGGGACATATTGTTGATAGGCATCGCAAACTGCCTTGAATAGCGCGCAAAAATCGTGAGACCGCCGGGGTTCAGGTGGCCGGAGATCATCAGGATACCGCCAATGCCGACCGTCACCGCGTACGAAATCTGGGATGTGTTGCCCATGATCGGGCCCATCACGCCGCCCCAGAACGAAGCCTTGAACTGCTTGTCGCGCATATCCTCGTTAAGCATGCCGAACTCCTCGCAGCAAGTGTCCTCGTGGTTGAAAACCTTGACGACCTTCTGGCCGGAGACCGTTTCCTCGATGTAGCCGTTGACGGCGCCGAGAGCAGCCTGCTGACCCGCGTAATATTTGCGCGATTTCTTGCCGATAAGGATGCCGCCAAGGGCAAAAACGGGTATGAACACGACCGTGATGAGCGTCAGGATCCAGCTCGTCGTCACCATGAAAATGAACGTGCCGATGAGCGTCACCATGCCCGAAATGAGCGACGTCAGCGAGTTGTTGATCATGTTTTCGAGGTTGTCGATGTCATTGGTGAACCTCGACATGACCTCGCCGACAGGTTTTGAGTCAAAATATCTCACGGGCAGCGTCTGCATCTTCTCGAACAGGTCGTCCCTCATCTTCTTGAGCATGTTTGTCGAGATGCTGAGCATCAGCCTGCCCTGAAGGTATGCCGCCAATATGCCGAAAAGGTACACAAACCCGAGCACGATTGCGGCCGCCGTGACGTACTTGATCACGATCTCCGCCGTGTTGGATTCGGGGATGAAAAACGCCTTCCTGATGAAATTGTCAACGAGCTTCTCCACGCCCTCGATTCTGACGTCAGCCGCAGGGTTTACGGTGAGCGCGAGGTTGTCGATGATAGGCGCCGTCATGTAGCCGCCAATGAGCGAGAAAAGCGTGTTCACCAGCATGCATACGAGGACCAGCACGAACTTGTATCTGTGGCCCTGCATGTAGGAAAAGATGCGCGCGATTGTCTTGCCGGCATTTTTCGGCTTGCCCGTGGCGCCCATGTTGCCCCCGGGACCTCTGCCGCCGCCCATGCCCATACGGCGCGGGGCGTTGCCCTTGGCGGTACTGTTGTACTGTTTCTTGAGTTCGTCAATACTTCTTGCCACGGTTCACGCCTCCTTTCCTGTCTGGGATTCGTAAATCTCGCGATATTCGGTATTGTTTTTGAGCAGCTCATCGTGAGTTCCGACACCCGTGATCTGCCCCTCGTTCATGACTATGATCATGTCGGCGTCCATAACGGAGCCGATTCTCTGGGCAATGATTATCTTGGTGGCACCGGTGAGCTCCTCCCTGAAGGCACGCCTGATTTGTGCCTCGGTTGCGGTGTCGACCGCGCTTGTCGAGTCGTCGAAAATGAGCACCTTTGGCTTTTTCAGCATCGTTCTTGCTATGCAGAGCCTCTGCTTCTGACCGCCGGAGACGTTCTTGCCGCCCTGCTCAATCTCGGTGTTGTAGCCGTCCGAGAAAGTCTTGATGAACTTGTCGGCCTGCGCATAGTCGGCGTACTTCTGAATCTCCTCATCGGAGGCGTTTTCGTCGCCCCACCTCAGGTTATCGGCAATGGTACCCGAAAACAGCGTGTTCTTCTGCAGCACGCAGCCTACGCCGTCCCTGAGATTTTTGAGCGAGTAGTCCTTCACGTTGACACCGCCAACGAGCACCTCGCCCTCGTCAACGTCATAAAGCCTCGGTATCATCGACACAAGAGTCGTCTTGCCGGAGCCCGTTGACCCTATAATTCCGACAGTTGCGCCGTCCGGAATTTTAAGATTTATGTTGCAGAGAACGCCCTCGGGGCTGTCCTTGTAGTACCTGAAAGTGACGTTGCGGAACTCGACTGAGCCGTTTTTGACCTTGGCGTCAGTGTCAACGCCCTCTTTGTCCGTGATTTCCGGCTTTTCGTCAAGCACCTCGAGAATACGCCTGCCGCTCGCGAGCGCCCTTGACGAGAACATGAGCATGAATGTGACCATCATGAGGCTGAACAGAATCTGCGTGACGTACGTGATGAATGCCGAAAGGTCGCCGACGGAGAGCTCACCGCCAAGGACGATCCTGCCGCCAAAAAGAATCACGAAAATGACCGTGGCGTTCATAAAGAACATCAGCACGGGCTCCATGAAGATCATGATTTTCATTGCCGACAAGGTTGAGTCCTTCAGCCTGCCGCTTGCGTCCCTGAACTTCTTCGTTTCGTGCTCTTCCCTGACGAAGCTTTTTACGACTCTGACGTTTGTGACGTTCTCCTGAACCTTGGAGTTCAGATTGTCAACGCTCTCCTGAACCTTTGCAAAGCGCGGGAAACCGGTCTTGATGATGATCGCAACGGTCACGAGCATCAGCGGGATGCTCACCGCAAAGACCAGCGACATTTTAGGGCTGATGGTGATTGACATCACAAGAGCCGCAATCATCATTCCGGGGGCTCTTAAGCACATACGCATTGCCATGTTGATGAGGTTCTGAACCTGCGTGACGTCGTTTGTGAGCCTCGTGACGAGCGAGCCCGTGGAGAACTTGTCGATATTCGAAAACGAGAACCCCTGAACGTGCGCGTAGAGGTCGTTTCTGAGGTCCGCCGCAAAGTTTACGGAGGCCTTCGATGCAAAATATGCACCGCCAATGCCACCCGCCATCATAAGCAGCGCCGTCAGTATCATCAAAAACATGATGCCGATGCTCTTCCCGCTCGTGAGTGTTGACGGCTGCGCGTTCGCCGCGTTTATGATTACCGCCAGGAGCTTGGGCATGACAGCCTCGCCGATAACCTCCACGATCATGCAGAGCGGACCGAGGATGAAGTACGGCATGTACGGCTTCATGTATTTATACCAGCGTTTCATCTTTTCTAAAAAATCCTTTCCGCGAAAAGCTTTCTTCGCAAAAATCCGTTCGTTTGTTCGAAGAGTCATTTTATCGGATTTTGCGATATATTTCTATGATTTTCATGATTTTTAAGATTTTTTGTGCGGAGGGGGCGGACAGGGGGGCGGGCAGTTGACATTTCAAGCCTTTTTATTTATACTTTCTAAACGGCTGAAAAAGTGCAGCCGATGAAAATAATCATTTTCACATTGGCGTCAGTTTCGAAACGGCGCAGGGAGATTTAAATGATAACCGAACAAGAAACAAGAAAATACGAGGTCAATACTTTCAAGACTATTGAGTCGTCATTTACAGGAGCTTACGACAGCATCACCGATGCCCCGATCGTCAACCCTCCGCAGAAATCAGTCACAGTCAGCGGCGTCATCAGCATGGTGCTCGTTGCCGGCATGTGCGTTCTCACGTTCTACAGCAGCAGCTGGAAACAGTGGGGCTGGGGCGTTGCAGCGGGCCTTTCTCTCGCCGCAATCGTGCTCATAATCCGCCGCTACTTCAAGGCTCTCAAAAAGTTCCAGGAGGCAAACAGCGCGGGTTCCAAGAGATTTGACTACAAAGAGGAATACATGTCGCTCTTCCCGGAGCTTCCCGGAAGGATGAATGCGAGCGAGCTCATCAAGGCGGTATCGCCAATGCAAAACAAGCAGAGCCGCGACGTCTACAACAACGCAATCCGCGACCTTATCACCTCACTCAACACGGTGAACAACCCGCAGGATATCCTCTGCCGCAACCTTACAACGTACGGCGACCTCTTCTCACAGCTTCGCAAGAGGTGCTACATCGGCGAGAACGGCTCAAACGATATCGTAATTTACGACTCCGACTGTCTTGCCCCCCGCGGCGAGCTTGTCGTTGAGCCCTCTGACATCCTAAGCTACGGCGTTCCCGACACGTTCGGAGACAAGCTCGCCGGCGTAAGAAAAGCGGGCGTCAAGATCAGCTCCGACGCGGTAATCGTTGCAATCAAGACTGACGAAGAAGGCGGCGTCCTCTACCTTGAGACGCACGCAAGCGACTTTGAGAAACTGAAGAAGCTTCTCGGCAGGGGCAAGCTGAACTGAGAATTACGGTTTCTTAACAATAACTTACGAAACTTAATGCAAAACCGGAACCACAGGCAAAATGTGATTCCGGTTTTCTTAATATGATATCAGCCGAGCCGTCAGTCTTTTTCGTAGCCTATTTTTGCGGAGAAGCGGTTTGTTCCGGCGGCGCGTCCGGCGATTTCGACCTCGCCGGCATTGGCGGTTTCGGAGCGCCTGTCGTAGCCGAACGTTTCGAGAGTCTCGCCGTAGGCGGTTTCCTTTTCGTAGCGGACGCTCACCTCTTTGACGGTGTTCTGCATGAGGAAATCGCGGCCGAGGAGGTTTTCGGAGAGCTCGACGTACCTTGCCGTGTTCATGTGGCCGTTGTAGTCAAGGTCGCTGCAGACAATCTCTTTTGTCATTTTGAAGTCAGCCGCTGCCTCGTCGATTTCAAACCTTGAAGTGAAACGCGGACGCTTGATTGAGACTTCCCTTGGGGGTGTCTCGTCCTCAAACAGGTCAAGGCCGTACTTAACCGCGTTGGTGAGAGACCTCGTCTTGATGTCAATCAGCACGCAGTTCATCATCGATTCCGCAACACGCTCGCCGGCCTCGTTTTCAATCACAAACCAGCGCATGAGCATCGGGTAGGTTCTGCCGGCGGTCCAGGTGATGAGGTTCATCTTCTCACCGAGCTTCATTGGCTTCAGTATCTTGACCGCCACCTCGATGAGGACAAGAGCGACGCCGAAGTCCTTGTAGAGGTGTTCCCACGACCAGTTCAAAAGGTCAAGGTGATTGTTAGCCACAAGAAGCATGCGCTCCACAAGCCTTGAGGGTTTGGGGTTTCCGGCAACGTCAATGTCGTAAAGCCCCGCGGTAAACTGTTCCTGATATGATGCTTTTACTTCAGCCATTTCAACCTCCGCCGGGCCGCCTCACGCGGTCTCAATCTTTGCCGCATCGCCAAGGTTAAAGTGCGTGACAGCCATTTCCCTCATCTTGTACTTCTGGATCTTGCCGCTTGCCGTCATGGGGAACTCGTCCATGAACCAGATGTATTTCGGTTTCTTGTGGCGGGCAATGTTTTTCAGCGCAAAATCCATCAGCTCCTTGCTGAGGTCTTCTTCGCTCTCCGCCGCCTTGACCTCATCCTTCAGAACGATGCAAGCGCAAACCTCTTCGCCGTAGCTGGCGTCGGGGACGCCTATTACCTGCACGTCCTGCACCTTGGGATGAGTGTAGAAAAACTCCTCCAGCTCTTTCGGATATATGTTTTCACCGCCGCGAATAATCATATCCTTGATTCTGCCCGTAATGTGGAAGTAGCCCTCCTCGTCAACGCTGGCAAGGTCTCCGGAGTGGTACCAGCCGTCCGCGTCGATTGCATTGGCGGTAGCCTCGGGCATATTGTAGTAGCCTTTCATGACCGAATAGCCCCTCACTACCACCTCTCCGGGGGTATTGGGAGGCAGATCCTCGTTTGTCTCGGGGTTCACCACCTTCACCTCAACAAAAGGCATTCCCCTTCCGACGGTGGCTACGCGCTTTTCGATACTGTCTTCGGTGGTCGTCATCGTGCACACAGGCGACGTCTCCGTCATACCGTAGGGGATTGTGATCTCGGTCATGTGCATGAGCTCAACGACCTGCTGCATAACCTTAATGGGGCAAGGCGACCCTGACATGATGCCGGTACGCATATTCGAAAAGTCGTATTTCGGGAAATCCGGATGTTCGAGCATTGCGATGTACATTGTCGGAACACCGTACGTTGCTGTGCAGCGACCGTCGCGGATCGCATTCATGGTTCTCACCGGATGGTAGCGTTCTACCGGAACGATAGTGGAGCCGTGGGTGACACAGGCCATAATGCCCAGCACGCAGCCGAAGCAGTGGAAGAAAGGCACCGGCAGGCAGACCCTGTCCTTTTCGGTGAGCTTCTGATTATCGCCAATGCATTTCCCGTTATTCAGAATGCCCCTGTGTGTGAGCATAACGCCCTTCGGGAAGCCTGTCGTTCCTGACGTGTACTGCATATTGACAACATCGTTCGGCAGCACCTTTTTCTGCAGCGCTCTGCGTTCATCCTCGGAAACCTTCTCTGCTTCTTTTTCAAGCTGGGACCAATGGTACATGCCCGCAGGCGTATCCTCGAGCCTGTCAATGTAAATGACCCTCTTCAACATAGGAAGGTCCTCGGACACAAGCTCTCCGGGCTTGCTGTCCTTAAGGGTCGGGCAGAGCTCATTGATGATGTCCGTGTAGCAGGTGTCCTTGAGACCGTGCATGAGGACAAGGGTATCCGTGTCGGATTGGCGGAGCAGATATTCCGCCTCGAAAATCTTGTAGTTTGTGTTTACGGTGACCAGTGTGGCGCCTATTTTTGCGGTCGCAAACATAAGCAGTATCCACTCCGGGTAGTTTGTCGCCCAAATCGCGACGTGACTTCCGGCTTTGACGCCAATGGCAAGCAGACCCCTTGCAATAACGTTGCAGGTGTCTCTGAACTCAGCGTACGTCTTCTGAAAAGGCCTGTCGTTGTAGAAAATCGCCTCAACATCCGGAAAAACCTCTGCTGTGCGGTCAAGCAGGTCGCCCAGAGTCATGTCATGTATTCTTTTATCGTTTTCACCAAAAATTTTGCTCATTTGTTAAGGCGCCCTCCTTTGTCTGATAAAAAAATCGTCTCTATTGTCAGTCATGACATAGAGACGAGGATTTTCCACGCGGTACCACTCTAATTAGCCGGTTTTTTCCGACTCACTTCTTTTACAGTTAACGCCTGCTTACGTCCCGTTCTACACAAGGCATGCTCGCTTTTTAAAAGCTTTGCCTCTTCGCGCGGGAAGCTCGGGAATGAGTTTCACGGGTAAAACGCCGCCTGCTTTCACCATCCGCAGGCTCTCTGCCGGCCGTTTTAAGCGCTACTTTTTTCCGTCACCGCTTTTGACGATATACGGGCGGATTTTACCATAGCCAAAATAACATTGCAAGCGTTATTTTCGCAACCGCCACGGATTTCATCTAAATAAGAAAGCCGCGGTTTCCCGCGGCTCCCGGTTTATTCCGGCTGCGTCTCGTAACTTTCCTTCCAATTCTCGGGCCAGCCGAGAACACTCTGAGCGTAGAAGTCATTAAAATCGTCGTAAAATGATATCACGTAGTCACGATAAGCCTGATAATAAATCCCAAGGGAGTCCTTCTCAGCACCCTCTTCGGGAATCAGGAACGGATATGATTCATCTTCCGTTTTAGGAATAACAGTTATTCTTGCACCTGTCACATTCACAGGGCCAATGTCCCACTCTGCATTAACTACAATGACGATCCTGTCGTCAAAATAGTAATAAATCGTCTTCCTAACATCAAGCATGTTTTTGGCCATATTGCCGGGGTAATAATTTGTATACACCCGTCTCCATCTCAACATATAAGGAAGACACTCCGACTGAAAATAGCTTATCTCCGAAATATCGGGGGCTGTAAGGAGCTCGCGTGATTGCTCCTCTGTGAGTATAAGCATGGCATTTAAACCGCCAACCATATTTGCGGTATATCCAAAGTAATAATCATGCCCCTTATAATTGATGATCCTATCGGAGCCCGCTTTTCCGATACTTTCCGGAAGTTCGGATAAAGGAATAATCACGTCTGCCCTGTTTAAAAACTCAACTGCGGAAGTGATATGTTCTTCCTCCCTTACCTGCTGACTTTCTTTTTTCTCCGTTTTATTTGATGCGTTTTGAGCCGCCGCATTTTTCACCGTGAAGAACACCGCGGTGCCTATCAGGGCAGCGGCGACAAAAATCGCCAATGTAATAATAATGCGTTTTTTCATAGTTGACCTCCTTTGAACGTGCGGACATTCTCCCCGGTTACGGATTGTCTGTTTGATAACTCCCGCGTCGGTTTTCCAGGTTCACGATATATTCAAAGTATGAGTCGTAATACGTCCCCTGTTCGGCTTTTTCCGCCCCCTCTTCGGGAATAAGAAAACCCGGATCGCTGCCGTTGGCAATGACCTCAATTCTCGCACCGTCTCCGTTCAGTGGTCCGAGTCCGAACAGGTCGTTAGCTACAACAACGGTTCTGTCATCGAAGAAATAGTAAAATATCCTCCTGCTTTGATATATGTTCCTATAGATGTCTCCGGGGTGATAATCAGTGTAAACTCGCCTCCATTTTACCATATAGGGGAGACATTCCGACTGAAAATAGCTAATCTCCGCTATGTCAGGAGCCGTCAGCAGTTCCCTGGATTGGTCCTCCGTAAGTATAAGCATTGCGCCGATGGAGAAATTCGGGACAGTTCCGAAGTAGTATTTCTGACCTTTGTATGTAACAATCTTATCGGTGCCCTGCTTTCTGATACTATCGGGAATTTCGGAAAGCGGGATGAACACATCCGGTCTGCCGAAGAACTCAACTGCGGAAGTGATATGTTCTTCCTCCCTTACCTGCTGACTTTCATTTTTCTCCTTTTTATTTGATGCGTTTTGAGCTGCTGCATTTTTCACCGTGAAGAACACCGCGGTGCCTATCAGGGCGGCAGCGACAAAAATCGCCAATGTAATAATAATGCGTTTTTTCATAGTTGACCTCCTTAAAAGCAGAGAACAAAAGATGGTCGTTTAACAGTGTTTGTCAATAAAAACAAACCACGTAGTCGCCATATCCTGTTCCGTCTGAATAACCGCTTACGCACAGTCTGTACAATACACCCGGCGTCAGATAAACACTCAAGAGAAAATCATCATTGTTTCCCGAATCGTTATCTGTAGCTATGAGTGTATCGCCGCTGTAAAGCGAAGCAAAGAGGTCGTCATCACTCTCCGAGAATATGTGATATGTTGCGGAAGTGTAAACCATAAATTCAAACCATTCGGCATCCCCGCTCCATGAAAAATCCGTCGCGGGTCCGGAGTCCGGCAGGTCATCGTCCGCAAAAACAGTTTCAAAAGCAGAAACGTGTTCTATTTTTCCGGGTTTAACCTCAGCCGAGAAAGAATACGAGGGATAAATCGTGCCAATGTTGCAAGCCATTGCAGGGATCTCGCCGTAGTTGTCAACGTTTCTGAATATATCGCTGTTGTCGTAAATGTAGTTTGGAACCGAGTCCATTTTTATTTTGAAGTATCCTACAAAGTAGTTGTAGTCAATTTCTCCTTCAAAATATGATCTGCCGGCAGTCTGAGGATCTTGAATCAACAGACCGTTTGAATCAACAATCTGAGTATCAGTGAGACCCCGTTTGTGAGACCAGTATCCGTCATCATGCTCTATATAGAAATGATAATCAACGCGAAGGGGAAACTCCGGACTCCATGTAGTTGAAAGAACTAACGCTATCTTTTTCCATGGGCCGCTCATTTTTTCATTGAGCGAAGACGGTCTTATACGGTCGCTTGCCTGCTGTCCGTCACGGTAAAAACAATGTAAATCTTCGCCGATAGAGTCAACAATCGAGTTCGCCCAATACTCTATTCCTTCAGCACTCAATTCTTTTCGATTCATTTCGCTGTTGTACAGAACATACGGAAGTAAAGACGAGTACTCAAAAGGTGTCATTGAAATATAGCCGGGCTGCAGCTTTAAATAGTTGCTGTCCAGAGTGTTGGTTGACGAGTCTGAATACATGCCGAGAGAATATGAATAACAATTCATTTTTGAAACAAGCCCGTCAGTCCCCGTTGTGTTGTATTTGTTGACAGAAAATGAACCGTCGGATATGCCGGGAAGAACATACGGATTTCCGCACGGTATCAGCGACCATTTGGCGAAATCTGTGTCTGCTCCAAGCACCGCTGTTGAAAGAAGCACGGAATCAGCGGCAAGATAGCTGAAAAAGTACTCCCTATTCATAAAGGTCGTATAACCGCCTGTCGTACTCATGAAAAATCCCTGTTCGTATTGATAAACAGGATTAATAGTTGAAGCAGCAGCACGCACATTCAGTTCAACTGCCGAAGAAGAAACTGCTTCGACCGCATAGCAATCGATTCCGTATCCCGGAGTGTTCTGCGAGAGGTTGATCAGCGAAACTGTTGAATTCGGGTTCTCGACTATTTGCCATTTTTGTTCATCGGAACCATTGTATGCATTCAACAGAATGTCGGAATCATTGGCGAGAGAAAGGAATAGACCGGTGGCCTTATTTTTGAGGAAAAATGTATTCGAATAGTATGATTGGTCCCTGTTGTTTTCGAGAACGTCAGTAACAGCCGAAGCATCATTTTCCGGATTTGACTCAACGGAAGCAGCCGCAAACACGAGAACTCTGATTGCAGTCGGAGCAACCATAGTTACCAGTATCAATAAAACGATTAACTTCCTAAATAATCGTCTCATTTTTACACCTCGTCAATAAGTGGAGACCGAAAGTCTTCAATCAAAAACAGTTACTGCGAAAATATTATAATTGGGGCAACAACCTTTGTCAACAGGGTTCCATCGTATTTTTAGGGAAAATATACGATTAATGCAACGATTGTATTTGAGGCGTGCGCACATGTTGTGCGGCACGCCCGGCATATTATCTTACTACTGCTGTTCCATACTCTCAGTTGTCTCTGTAGCCGGCATCCCAACAGGGATAATAACGGTTTTTCCCAGTTTTTCCAGTATTTCCAGTAAGATAGTCAAGTTCCCGTGATAATATTCAAATTGTTTATGGCTTAACCACGGAAAACAAAAAACCTCTTTGTTATAGGAAAGCCCAATAGCTGCCATAGCCCTGAAAATTTCATTTCCGACCTTGTTAAGGGAGCGCTCAACTCGTTGACTGTCTAACTCAAATAAATTCTTTATATCATCGTAAGAATAGTCCAATTTGCTGTGAGCCAATCCTTGTTTAATCTGTTTTTTTACAGATTTGGTAGAGGAAAACAAAGGATCTGTTTTATCCATATAGCAAGATGCCTTTGAGAACTCCTTTAGGGAAATCATTTTGTCGTTTACAGCAACTTTGGGTTGCTCAAACAAGACAAAATCCTTCGGGCGATGTCGATACATAGACAGCAAGTAGCTAATAGCCCAGTTTCCGGAGTCAATTTCACCGATCAGCATGTTTATACCTTCTGAGAAAGTATAACTCTCGGACAAAAAATCATGAGCGGAATAACGACAAGACTTGCAGTAAACGTACCCGTCGTTTTTTATACTAATGTTGTAGATTTTCATTTTTTAATAACCTCCTCTCAAATGGCATGCAGTTGTAATAAGACCGCATGCCCTTCTTTTCCGCTCACTCTTTATCAATCAGGCGGTTCTCTTCAGCTAAATAAACTGTCAAAAGTTGCTTAAGGTAAAAGCCCCAGATAGAGTCATTCTGTTTTTCAGCCTCTTCTAACGATTCGTTTATTGCCTTTTTCAAAAGTTCTCTGTCTTTGAAACTCAGCAGTCTTTTATAAATCTGAACAGACCCGGGCCAGTTCATATCCTGTAGCCACTCCAGTAACTTCGGGATATAAGGAATCAGTTCTTCATCTGTTTTTGAAGAAAGAACAAGGCTGCAATTATCCCAGACATTTTTATTTACTGTCTTACCCCAAACAGGCTGTATCAGAACGTTTAAATCCTCCATTTTTGACGCCAATGATCTTCCTTCAGACTGAACATCACAGGGTTTATTCCAATCAAGCATTTCGTAGATTTTGCTTAATTCGTCCATTTGTTCGTCGCCTCCCTGTGAAAGGTATGCGGGCGTTTTATGACCGCATGCCTTTTTTCTCAGTTCCGTTATCTCAATAGATACTTCTTTTGACACGATGTGGAGTTCACCACCGAAAAACTCAAACATCATACAGAGAGAATCCTTGTCGTATTCGCAATTATTCTGAGGAAGATTGTTAAGGGGTGTGAAGTTCTCTTCTAAATACAGTCCCATTGCCGTATCCCGGTCTGTCGGCCATCTGCTGTTAGTTGCAAGTATAATATCAATATTCTTAAAGACAACCACTATTTCTTCGGCCGTAAACGGATTGTGCAGTTCGAGCTCCAACCTTTCTTCACTGACGTTGTAATTTACACTTTTAAGTTGGGCATCATGAACATTGCCCAAATGTAAAAGCTCTTTCAATTTGTCTTTGTTGTTATGGTTAAATAGTTGCATAGTATCCTCCAAATCACCTGAAAGGGCGGTATTTCGCAACTCAAGTATATTACCTTCGGCGTTCTTTACAAAGTAATATTTTGCGTATGATGCGCCGTTGTAGTATCTCAGAGGCTAGCCCATCATTTATCCTCACTGAAGATAAACGGTATAAGATCTCTTATTACAGGGTCTTCCGATGTCGGTATTTCATCATTTCTTATATATATGACATCAGAAATTGCATAATCACTCTTGTCGGGCTCACCCGAAGCTCTGGAATACTTTATAATTACCAACCCGTCCAAAACAATATGTGCCGTTGCATCAACTGCGGATAACGGAAGTAGTATAGCGTCCTTATCAACCTCCATAATCTCGCCAATGGTCTTACTGTCCTTTATTAAATCAAGAAAAATGTCTTTTGAGATAAAATCCTTTGACCTTATCATAAAACATGTCATCAAACCTTCCGTGTCAAAAAAGGCAAAAGCCTTCAGCCCACCTTTCACCCGAATAACAGCATATTGTCCTTGATGTGTTTCTCTAATAACAGTTTTAGGAAAAACTCTTTTTAACTGTTCTATCGATACAGTGCTCGATTCTGTTTTTTTCTTATACGACTCAATCTGGTGTAACGGATATTCATTGTTCATTGCCGCACCCTCCTTCAGTTCTTGTTTTTTGCAGCCTATCATAAACAAGCCGCAAAAAAGGGCAATGGCAATAACCAGTGCAAAAAGATTCATTTTTTTCATTTTCTCACCTCTTAACCGCAAAATAAATTGATGGTGTATTGTAATACCCTATTATGCTCCCCAAGGTCCACTTTTCTGCTGTTCCATCTATCTTATTCCACCTTGATGGCGTTGACCCAGGTTTATCCGCCCAAGTTCCATCACTTAACTGAACTGCGAAATGATAATCCGCTATACCCATAATCGGAATAATAGAGTCTGAAGTATAATCTCTGCAGGTTCTTATTTGCTGAAATGGTCAAGGAAGGCGCCTGCAGGCACGCCCGATGAGTTTGTAAGGTTGATTTCATCGCCAAACACGCACGTTGTGATTGCATTGTAGGCAACACCTACGAAAGGCATGTCGCAGGTGACGGTGACGGTGTCCTTGGCGGTGATCTTGGCGGTGACGTTGTAAGAGGGTGCAAGCACAAAGGAGCCTGCAAGCACAGTGAAGCCCTTCACGGTCGTTCCGCCGTCTGAAGTTTTAAGGCCGCTGCCCACGTTTCTGAACTTGATTGTGGCTTTTTTGAGGTCCTTGGAGTAGGTGACCTTGTCGACAATTGGGCCGGAAGCTTCGGAGAGGGTGATGCCGGCACAGTTATTGACGGCGCAGGCAATCCTTGCAGCTCTCTCTCCCTGCTCGTATTTGCAGTTCGGGTGGAGGCTGTTCCAGTAGGTTTTGTCGGTCCAGAGGTCTGAGGACTGAATCTGGTAGAAGTTGGCGCCCATGTTGACAAGGCTGCCCATTGTGGCGCGGATCTTTCCGACGTCGAGGAAGGCCCAGTTGTCCGTGCCTGTGTAGTTGGGATCCGGAAGGAAGATTGCAGGGAACTCGATAAAATAAACGGGGAAGTCCCTGTTGACAATGTTGTGGGTGTTCCGCATGTGTTCGATCATGCCGACGAAGGCATCATCGTAGCGCTTGGTGGTCTCCTCAAGCAGATCGCTCTCCCCCTGATACCAGATGAAACCGTTGATGGCCATCCTTGCGAAGGGGTGGAAATACTCGTTGAACATGAACCGTCCCCATTCGGCATTGATGCCCTCGGTGACGTAGTAGCCCTTTTCTTCGCTGAAAATGTCGGTACCGTACTTCTCGGCAACCTCATTCGGCACGAAACAGCCAAGCGGGCGGCCGCTGCCGTCAAGTTCAATCAGGCCGACCGGAATCTTTCCGTCGGTCAGTTTCACAAAGTGATAGGCGAAGAGATAGCCAATGGCAGAGAATCCGTCAAGGTTTGCCGCTGTCGCAAGAGCCCAGCCGCCGAGACCGTCGTCGATGTCCTTGGCGACTTCTTCGGAGCCTCTGACTTTGACGCCGTTCACATAGTTCTGGCCCTTGTAGTTGAGCCTGATAGGCATGTCGGGGTCGATTGAATCCTTCGGGCAGCGGTCGTCGTTCTCCCCCAGGAACATCCAGTGTATGCCCATCGGGTACTCCGCGTTCGACTGGCCCGACACGATGTAGACATCGCCGACGAGCACATTCTTAAACACAACCTCTTTTTTGTCGGTGTATATTCTCAGATCAGCGCCGACCGGATCGGCATCGAGCCTTGCCCCGAAAGTGAGCTCCCACTCGCCGTTTTCGACAAGAGCCTCGCACGTCACGCCCTTAAACTCGCCGCAAACCTTCTTCCCGTTCTGCGACTCATCCGCAAAACCCCAAACGCGAAAATGCTCGTTTCTCTGGAGAACCATGTTGTCCGAGAACACGTTCGAAACCTTAAAATTGTCGCAAAATTCCGCATTTAATACTTCACCGTTAACCACATCCGTTACCCCCTTTTGTACGTCACGCCAGCCCTGCTGCTTCTGCGAGCACCCGGCAAGCATTGTAAAGCTCATTATAACCGCCACGGCCGCGGCAACAACTTTCCCGTATCCTTTTTTCATAACAGTCACCCATTGTTTTCCTCTTCCAGTTTCCGGTAGTCGACCTTGCCGACAAGCGTTCTCGGCAGATCCTCCCTGAACTCAATCTCCTTGGGCACGGCGACCTTTATCATCTTCTCGCGGCAGTAATTCCTGATGTCCTCCGCAAGCGCATCGCCCGCCTCAAAACCCTTTCTCACCACCACGAAGGCCTTCACGCGCTCCATCTTGTAGCTGTCCCTGACGCCAATGACACAGCAAATGTGCACCGCGGGGTGCTCCGAAATGACCGCCTCAACGTGCGTGGGATAAATATTGTAGCCCGACGAGACGATAAGCCTCTTGAGCCTCTGTTTGAAGTATATAAAACCGTCCTCATCGATGACGCCAATGTCACCCGTGTGCAGCCAGACAAGCCCGTCGGCGTGCAGCTTCAGCGCGCTCGCGGTCTCCTCCTCATTGTCAACGTACCCCTTCATGACAGACGGGCCTCTCAGGCAGATCTCGCCCTCATTGCCGGTGCCCGCGTCCTCCGTGGTGCCGGTCTTTGCGATCATGTAGTACGTGTCCGAAAACGGTATGCCTATGCTCCCCCGCCTGCTGTATTCGCATGGTGTGAGACACGAAGCCGTCACGCACTCGGTAGTGCCGTAGCCTTCGCGGATCTGAACCTTGGCGTTGTGAGCCTTCAGGAACCCGTCAACCCGGTCCTTCAGGTCCGGAGGCAGTGTGTCCCCGCCGCTGAAAACGCCTTTCAGGAACGAAAGATCCGTGTCTTTAAGAGACTCCGACCGCAGAAGCGCCTCGAAAAGTGTCGGCACTCCCGGAATGAAGTTAGGTTTCTTCTTTCTGAGTATATTGGCGTATCCCTCGACCGAAAAACGCGGCATGAGGACGCATTCGACGCCGTTGACAAGAGGCATGTGGATGCCGATTCCAAGCCCGAAACCGTGGAAAAGAGGCATCACGGAGAGCATTTTCAGCCCCGGCTCCCTCGTTTCACCGCTCGCGGCAAGCGTCTGTATCGCCAATGCATTTATGTTCAAATCCGTCAGCATGATTCCCTTGGGGGTGCCGGTGGTACCGCCGCTGTAGAGGATTACCGCGGTCTCATCCTCTCGCTTCCCGTTTGCAAAGCCGAAAGTCTCAGTCTCAGTGCCCCTGCCGGCTGCAATAAACTGCTTCCAAGTCAGGGCATTATCCGGAAGGTCACTGCTTCTGACCTTCTTTTTATTGGCGGCTTCGTATACGGTTCTTTTGATGAAGGGGAGCTCATCGCCGACTGAAGTGACCACGACTTTTATCGCGCGCCCCGTCTTTTGCGAGCATTCGTTTGCGGCGGCAAGATTCTTAGCGAAAAACAGATCGACCGTAAGAAGCATCACGCTCTTTGAGATTGACAGGTACTGCGAAATCTCGTCAGCCGAAGAAAGCGGATGGATCATGCTCGGAACCGCGCCAATCTTGCTGAGCGCGTAAAAGCAGTAGAGCGCCTGCGGTATATTGGGCATTGACACGGTCACAGCGTCGCCGCGGGTTATGCCTGCGGCCGCAAACGCCGCGGCTGTACCGTCAATTTTCCTGAGGAACGTTCTGAAATCTATGATTCTTCCCTCAAAGTCAACAGCCGGCTCGGAAAGCCACGAAGACGCGCTGCCGGAGAGAAGCTCGTATATCGTTTTTTTCGGATATTTAAGGAAAAATTTGTCGTTGCCGTAATACTTTTTCCAAACGCCCGCAGCGGCCTCTTTAACCGCCTGTGTCCCGCCGCAGATATCAAAATATTCGTCTTCGAAAGCTTTTTCCGCCATAATGCTATCCCCGGATTAATTTGTGAAAACCGCACTGCGCCACGCATTGAATTATACACCGCGGCAGGCAAAAAGACAAACAAAAAGCCACTAGAGATTGTGTCATGTAATTGTTTGTAGCTTTGATAGTAGCTTCATAAATATTAGCACTCCGCTTCTTGATGTTATTGGAGAGTAAAGCTCTTTCTCTACTAGGGTCTTTTCACAAAAGACACGGAATCATCTAATTGCAGGTTTACGGATTTATTGAATTCACCACCCATTCGATTATTCGGTATTACAATCCAAATACCATTTTCTTCGTGCTGTCTATTATAGTACGAAAATATTCAATACGCTTCTCTTCATTAATGAATGTAATCGAAATAAGTGCATTAATATCGGCTTCAAACTTGTACTTGATTGAGTCGGATATCTGCGATTTGTTGATTTCATAAATTGCTTTGTTAACTAAAAAAGTCAAGTCTCTTGGCGGGTTTCCCAGCATAACACATAGATAAATAAGTAATTTGTATTTACTTAAAACAGATCCCTTGAATTCTTCGGGAGATTTATGAATCAACATAGATTGGAGATTATAAGGGTTACTTATCTTAGAGAAGAATGGTAAAATGCGGCAGTCTACCGTTTTCTTTACCAGATCAACCCATTTGTTTATTGACACGTCTGTTTCATATGGCATACACAAAGATGTATTGCCCGTAACTATCTGTTCTAAACGGCCTCCATATGCATAGTGAAAGTGATCTTCCGGAATAAAAAGCGGGAAATATGCGTACCTAAAATAAACACTATTTGTGTTTGTGCATTCAAATGAGAAAGCAAAAACCGAACTATTGTTCGTTTTGATGATATAGCGTCCATGTATTTTGAATCCGCGTTTCTCAAAAAAATCTCCGAACCAGTTATATACTTCTTTGTTTTTCATATTACCCTCTTATTTCGAAAATCTCAAAAAACCTTTTCCAGATATTTCGATAATATCTTTAATTCTTTCTGTTGTAAGCCTGGCAGAACCAGTTTATAAATCCCATTATCATACTTGCGAAAACACTGCCGCTTTGCAGAGTGAATTATACACCGAACCCGCCAAAAAAACAAACCCAAATCAGGTAGAATAAAGCAAGCGGTCGCTATGCCTACGACCGCTTGCTTTAAGGGGAAAAAGGGTTAGATAATTACGGATTATGAAAAAGAAAGGAGTTTTTTTGTGCCACAACAAAAGGAGGATTTATGCCGTAATTATCCTTTTTGCCTCCGGGGCTTTCACCCTTTCAGCAATTATAATTATACTCGCGTATATTGAAAAAAGCTTAACGGTCGCTGACCTTGAAGATTTCAATACCGCTGTCGTTATAGACCCTTTCGTAATTTTCACGCAGATACGGGGTTATAAGGTCCGTGAGGTTGCCCCGTTCGTAATCCCCGATGTAGACGTAATCGATATTTGCCTCCACGCGGTTTGCTTCAAACATGGTCTCGTCCGTAAGCATGGCCTTCATGAGAGCCTCCCTGTCCCTGTAGTTGACGCCGTGGAAGTAGAGGAACGTTCCTGCGCCGACGTATATATTTCTGCCGGTGAGGGAGGAAATCGCATTGTTGTGGTTGTTCCAGCACAGGAATACCGATTTCGGGTCGGTGTTCTGCTCGATCCATTCGGCGGCTTTTACATTGGCGGCATTGTAGAGCTGGTATGCCTCGCCCTTGTTGTTTTCCTTGTCGCGCCTTGCCGATACAAGTTCGCGGCCTATAGTCAGCGTGCCTGAGATCGTCATGACGATCACCACAAGCACGGCAATATACTTCATGCCCCTGATGCCTTTCAGCTTCTGGTAGCAAAGACCGAGGAAATCGGCAACCATGATCGCCACGTAGAGGTACCAGACGAAGAAAAGCTTGATGTTGTCGTAGAGGTTCGGCTGGAAGACGATGAGTTCCGCAACCGTGAAGATGAGGAACGGGCCGATGTAGACAAGCTTTTTCTTTCCCTCGGCACTGAGGAAGGCCGTCGGAATAAGGAGAAACGCGAGTCCCACGTTCTTGACCCAGAACCACGTCCAGCTGTCCTTGGGCGACGCGCTGCTGTTCGACCAGTTGAATATGAACCTTACAAAGTGCTCACCGCCGACGGCATTGAACGTCCAGAGCATCAGCTGAGGCACCGAAAGAGCGAGCGCGGGCACGCCGAACATCAGCCAGCAGAGCAGAATCTTAGGTCTGAATTTATCCCTGACGCAGCTCACGATTATCCACGCAAAGGCGATTATGCCCGCCGCGAGGTATGAGTGCGTGTGTATCATCGGCAATAATCCTGCGAGCACGCCCGACACCAAAAAGTAGCTCTTTTTCTGCTCGAACACAGCCCTGTAAAGGATGTAGAGCACGATGAAAAGGCACATCCAGCCGAAAAGCGTTGCCCTCTGGGGCAGAAGCATGTCTGCAATCACGTTTGTCCAGCGCACGTTCTTGTCCACCAGGTTCGTAGGCGTCTCGTAAAAGGCGGTGAATATCCTTGTGAAATTGGTTTTGTTGGAGGCGGTGCCGTCAAGGAAATAGATTAGCCCGAATCCGCCGTCAAGGCAGAAGAATGAGAACGCGAGCGAAGTCCTTCCGATACTCTTCAGAATCGCCTCGGCAACGTACCAGACACCCATAAACACGAACCAGAACGCGAAAAACATTGGCGTCATGTAGGCGACCCTGAGCGAAGACCCGAAGAGCAGCATTGACGATGAGACCGAGTCGCACATGAACGGGTAGTTGAGAGGCTCGACACCGCCAAGGAGCGAGTACGTCGGCGGGAAAGTGTGCTGCCTTGCGATACTCGTTATGAAGCCAAGGTGCATGTTCATGTCGCCGTACGTGGCCTGTCCCGTGTAGTATGCCCCGTCGTCGTAGTTCAGCGTGTGCGTCACCACAAGGACGACAGCGACCGCCAAAAACGTGAGCGTAAAGCCGAGCATGAACGCGTCTTTTTTCGTAAATTTAGTGAAATAGTTTCTGAAAGGATGAGCCAGCGCCTGCCTGTAGTCCGCAATGATCTCACCGTTCTTGTGACCCTGCTTCATCAGCCACAAAGGCTTCAGAAAAACAATTGCGCAAACGATGATGAGCGAAAGCAGAAAGCCTAAAACGTGCGACAGTACCGTAAATCCAAACAAAAACGAGAAAGGCACGTGCGTCCACATCAGAAGCATCATGCCGACAACGCCGCCAAGCCAAAGCTTCTTAAACCACGTCTGCTCCGACGTGAAAAGAGCGGCTCCGGCTGCGACGCCGAGAATAATATAGCTTATCAGAAGCAGTATTCCTACCATCTGAACCGTTTCCTTCCGTTAAATTCAAACTAACCGAAGCGTCTTTTAAAAATCAGTCTTTTGCCTTCGGGTATTCGTTGCAGAGGAGCCTGTAAGGAGCCTCGTCCTCTTCGATTGCCGGGAATCTTCCTGCCGGAGGATCGAAGTGATTGTCGTTGTTGTCGTCGTTGCACTGGCTGACCTCGCCAAGGAGAACGTTGCCGGTACCTGCCTCAACCGAGAAATCATGGTAGAGCCTCTGCGTGATATGGATGCTCTCGCCTGGAGTCAGGCGAACCTGCGTTCCCGCCGGCACTGTATACGTTCTGCCGTCCGTGTGCACCGTAACGTCGCTCTCATAGTCAATTGTCTCGTCCTCGTGCGAATTGTATACGCGGATCAGCACGTTGCCGCCGCCGCGGTTGATGATATCCTCTGTCTTATACCAGTGGAAATGATTCAGCGCATACTGGCCCTCTTTGAGGTAAAGTATCTTCTCGGCGTAAACCTTGGGGTATTTTTCGGGCATGAGACGGTTTCCGTTTCTGATGGTGATAAGCGAGAATCCGACCTCGTCGAATTTGCCCATACCGTAGTCGGTGATGTCCCAGCCGAGCATGCACTCGCGCACCTCATCGTATTCATGGCCGAGAGTTTCCCACTGTTTCGGCGTAAAACTGCAGAAAGGCGGAAGCTCGAATCTGCACTCTTTGCACATTGCCTCAAGTTCCTTAAGCGCCTTGTTTATTTCAGATCTTTTCATAACGATTTCCTCCGGATAACATTGGTTATTTGTTTTCGCAATTCCTTTGCGTGTTTATTTTCTGTAGCTTTCGGCGAGCAGCCTGAACTTTTCAAGAGACCTTTCGACCTTCTCTTTGGGCTGGCAGAAAGCAATTCTGAAGTGTCCGGGGCAGCCGAAGCCGTTGCCGGGTACGAGGACGAGTTCGAACTTTTTCGCCCTTTCGCAGAATGCAACCGCGTCCGGCTCAAGAGACCTCGGGAATGCGTAGAACGTTCCGCCCGGTTCAACGCACGTGTAACCGGCGTCAATGAGCCCCTTGTAGAGAATGTCCTTGTTTTCCTGGTAAATTGAAAGATCGGAGGTCTGTCCGACCGACTTTCCGACAACAAGCTGGTATAGCGCAGGCACGCCGACGTACGCAAGATCCCTCGCGGCACCGGCAAGCACCTTCAGCAGAATATCCGCGTCCTCACACCTGTCCGTAAAAGCAACATAACCGATTCTCTCGCCCGGTATAGACATTGCCTTGCTGTATGAGTAGCAGACGAGCGTATTGGCGTATATGCCGGCAACGTAAGGCACTTTGAAGCCCCTGAAAACGATCTCCCTGTAGGGCTCGTCGGAAATGATATAGATGCTGCGGCCAAACTCTTTCTGTTTTGCCTCAAGGAGCCCGCCAAGCCTTCTGATTGTCTCCTCGCTGTAGACAGCGCCGCTGGGGTTGTTTGGCGAGTTGATCAATATCGCTCTTGTATCCCGGTCTATCGCCTTCTCAAGAGCGTCAAAATTTATCTGGAACTGCTCAATGTCCGCCTCAATGACCTCAAGCCTTATCCCCGCGCTCTTTGCGTAAACCATGTACTCCGGGAAATAGGGCGCGAAGGTGATTATTTTGTCATTTGTCCCGAAGTCGCTGACAGCTCTGACACAGCAGGTCACAGCCGCCGCAGCTCCGATCGTCATAAATATGTTCTTCTCCGTGTAGCTCTCGCCAAACCGTTTGTTGAGCTCATCGGCAATGGCTTTCCTGACCCACGGTATGCCCTCCGCACTGGGATAGCCGTGCACGGCAACCGGATCCTCACCGCCAAGAATCTCCATGGCAACCTTAGTGACACACTCCGGCGGCTGCACACTCGGATTGCCGATACTGAAGTCAAACACATTGTCGGCGCCTATCTCAGCTGCACGCGCCTTGCTGTATTCAAAAAGATCCCTTATTACGGATCTTGCGTTAACGTTTTTGCTGTACTTTTCGGATAGCATTCTTTCATCTCCCAACGGCCACTTCGTGGCTCTGTTAAAATTTCATAATAATAGGCAGAGTATCTAAACCCTGCCCATTATACAACTTTCCCGTTATCATTGAAAGGGCTCATGCCCTCATCTTATATGTGTCAACCTTTATCGATTATGCTAAATGTCCTGGATGAGTCAACCCCTATAACTTTATCGCCAATCACAAAAATATCGTCATATATTTTGTCGGATATCTTCGTTTGCTCAAAAGTTTCAACGTTAACTTTCCATGTTCCTTCAAGTTTGTCATTTTCAAACTTTTTGTAGGAAAACCTATTAACCTCCTTGAACCTATAAAACGAACAGTAGTAGTAATTTTTGCAGTAGTTTCCGGTATGCATGGCATATCCTTCCGGCTTAATCAATTCATGGATCACACCATCCGAGTCAATAATCCAAGAGAGGGCACGCGATGAGAAATCAACGACTTGGAAAGTGGGCGGTGTTCTACGATTGACAAGCAGGCTGTTGTCAGATATTTTCATTAGCGTACAGAAATCAACTTCCTTATGTATTATTTCTTTTTCTCCATCATCTGTCAGCTTCGATATTATTGTTCTATGATAATCATATTCGACCAATATTCTACTTTTACCAAGAGAATACTCCTCGTTGTAAGGACCCTCATATGAAAGCATTTCCGCCCCGTCTGCTTTTTCAGTTACGACTGCATAACTTCTGCCATTTAATATAATCATTGCGTTCCCACGTGAAATGAAATAATCTGCTTTCTCTATTTTTGATGCAACAGTCTCTGTTTTTCCGGTTTTTAAATCGTAGCGTTTTAAAACCCAACTATTTAAAGCATCCGTGCTTTGGTCATTTATATAATAGAAAAACCCGTTTTCTAAGAAAAAGCCAACAGAAGATTCCGATGTATAGATGATTTTCCTAAATGCACCGTCATTTTTTATCTCGTAAAGCGTCTGCGAAATATACGCAAACAGAGTGTCGTCACATAGGTATAAATCACGTTCACAGCTCGCACAGTTCAATGGACTCACAGTTCCCCTTACTGTCTTTGGATCAATATTCTTCAGTTTTGGTTTGCAGGAGTTCAGGCAAGTCGCTAAAAGAATCGCTGTTGCAAGACTAACGCATATTGTTATTATGTTATTGTGCTTGTTCATGTTCTTCATGATTTGCCTCCCGTTTACCATATTCTTTTTTTAAAGGTTAACTCCGTCAGTTTTTCGATATTTTTAAGCCGCAGGAAAGTACTTGTCCTCTGTCTGCCCCAAATAAATGTTACTTCCGAAAGCATAAGATTAGGTATAAAGTCAAGAAACCCTTTTGACCATGCCCCATCTTTTCCGGTCACCCTTTATTAATTATGCTAAATGTCCGGGATGAGTCAACCCCTATAACTTTATCGCCAATCACAAAAATATCGTCATATATTTTGTCGGATATCTTCGTTTGTTCAAAAGTTTCAACGTTAACTTTCCACGTTCCTTCAAGTTTGTCGTTGTCAAACTTTTCTGAGAAAAACTTGTGTTCTTCTTTATATCTGTAAAACGAGCAGTAGTAATAACCGTTGCAGTAGTTTCCGGCAAAATAGGCATATCCTTCAGGATTGATTAATTCGTGAAGTTCACCCTCTGAGTCTACAACCCAGGCCAACGCAAGAGAATCCTTAGTAAATAAATGAACTCTCTCAGGCGAAATACGACTGAC
>Ga0310696_10000355_pt1 | contig 75376 bp, 56 predicted proteins | sample AusTroGonzalo_MG_4_FD_203885 | JGI IMG/M metagenome (GOLD analysis project Ga0310696, IMG submission 203885) | Bovine rumen microbial communities from tropical cattle in Woodstock, Queensland, Australia - Gonzalo_02 (v2) (version 2) | ecosystem: Host-associated > Mammals > Digestive system >...
TTATTTGATACTAAGTCTTGTCGTTGAACTAGTTCATTCAAACCGGTTGTTTCACTTCAGATACAAAAATAAAAAGAGCACCGTAATACCCATATTGGAATCACGGTGCAAATCTAAAAGTCGTTGAACGTAACGATGTTCTTAACGGGATCTTCCGGGGGCCTACGCTTAACGCCACTGCACTGATGGTCCCCAAACTGACAGTTCGGCTGGTGCAACCCAAGGTTGCACAGTTCCCGATACTGTTATTCCAGGAAGTTCTGCTTTCCTAAGAGCTGATACAGGATTGCAGTCAATTGTTCAGCTGTGCCGGGATAGACTATGCCGCTCATTCCCTGGGCAATGGCGGCATCAACGTTGTCTTTGCGGTCGTCAATAAAGACGCATTCCTGGGGCTTGAGATTGAATTTTGACAGCAGGAGCTTGAAGATAGCAGGCTCAGGCTTGGCCAGCTTGACGTAGCTGGACACTATGTAGTTGTCAATGCTCGCTATGGTTTTGAAGCGGCGGCGGGCCTCCTCAAAGGTCTCGGCGGGCCAGTTGGTTAGACCATAGACCCCTACTCCTTTGGATTTGAGATCCTGAATTATCTCTAGCATGCCAGGCAGCTCTCCGTGGCACATATCAAACCAGCGGTCGCGGAACATGGCAATGGGCTCAGCGTACTCCGGAAACTGTTTCTGCAGGTCTGCCACGCATACATCCATGCTCTCACCGCTGTCCATGCGGGTAAACCACTCACGGTTGCAGACATGTTCTGTAAAGAATCGGCATTTATTCTCATCGCCGTTAAAATACGGTAGGAACAGATAAGCCGGATTCCAGTCAATCAGTACGTTTCCAAAGTCAAAGATAACGCTTTTAATCATTTGATTGTATGTTTGTTATGGTGTCAGATGCAATGCTGTCAGGAACAGTCAGGCCAACCTTCTTCATATAGCCGCTTACGGCTCTCAGATACTCCGGCATATCCTCCGGTTTGATTGGATCTACGGCAGGCAGATCCATGCGCAGCGGGTCTATGGCGGTGCCGTTCTTGAATACTCGGTAGTCAAGATGGGGGCCGGTTGCGGAACCGGTCATACCTACGTAACCGATAAGCTGTCCCTGCTTTACACGCGTACCCTGAGAGATGCCGCTGGCAAATCCCTTAAGGTGCATGTATTCAGTGGTATAGGTAGAGTTGTGTTTGATCTTAAGATAGTTGCCGCCGCCCTTGTTGTCCCAACCTTTGGTGGTAACAACGCCGTCACCAACAGAATAGACCGGTGTGCCAGATGGGGCTGCATAGTCAACACCGTGATGTGCACGTACCACCTTTGTGATGGGATGCACACGTGCGTTTGAGAACTTGGAACTGATGCGTTTGTAGCTCAGAGGTGCTTTCAGGAAGGCACGCCTAAGGCTGGTTCCCTTCTCATCAAAATACTCGCCGCGGTCATCCGTGTAAACATAGCGGAAAGCATAATGGTCAGTGCCCGATGTGATGAAATTGGCAGCCAGGATATTGCCTGTGGCCACTCTCACGCTGTCGGCATACAGTTCCTGATAATATACTGCGAATGAGTCACGGCGTTGTATTCCAAAGAAATCAATGGTCCATGAGTATATATCGGACAGCATGCCGGCCAGGTCGGGGGCAGCCCCCTGCTCTATCATGGCGTTCCAGAGTGATGACTGGATGCTGCCGCTTATGTAGTTGTAAACGGTGTCAACCGGTAATGTGCCGCGATAGCTGAAGATACTGTCTGTCAGAGAGTAAACGGCGTAATCGGTCTTGTTTATGTCATATACAAAATAGCGGGCGGTGGCAATTGAGTCACGATCACGTATTATGTGATACGGCTTGCCGGACTGCATTTTGCGTACACTCCAGGTGCTGTCTGACGAGCGGTCAACATAATGTATGGTTTGTGCAGAAACGCCGTACCTGAAGAGTATGTTTGATAGGACCTCATTACGGCCGATGGTACCGTCCACTATATCCAGGCTGTCAATGCATACACCCCAACGGTAAACGGGCTGCGGAGCCTGTTTCTCTTCTCCTTTCTCTGTCTGGGTAGCCTGAGTGTCACCATGCTTGCATGATACCAGCATCAGACCGGCAGCCATCAGTGCGTATTTAAGGAACCCTCTCATTCCTTGATAGCTGCGAATGCGTTAGCAATCTCCTTGTCAAGAGCCTCGCTCACAGGCACCATAGGCAGGCGCAATACGTTCTGGAGCTTGCCCTGCTGTGCCATAAGAGCCTTTACACCACTGGGGTTACCCTCCTTGAACAGCAGTCCGTATGCGGGCTCAAACTCCTTGTGTATGGCGGCTGCCTCATTGAGCTTGCCTTCAACGGTAAGGTGAATCATCTGGCCGAACTTACAGGGCATGGCGTTACCTACAACAGATATCACTCCCACAGCACCGTCATTGATGGACTGCATTGCCAGGCTGTCATCGCCCGATATCACCTTGAAGTGCTCAGGGGCACCCTTGATGATCTCATTAATCTGATCCATCTTGCCCGATGCCTCCTTCACGCCAATCACGTTCTTGAACTCACGTGCAATGCGCAGAGTGGTATCGGCAGTCATGTTAATGCCGGTACGGCCGGGAACGTTATAGAGTATTATAGGCTTCTTTGATGCCTTGGCAATCTCTGCGAAGTGGCGGTATACACCCTCCTGCGAAGGCTTGTTGTAGAAAGGAACAGCGCTCAGTATGCCGTCAATGCCGTCAAACTGATACTGCTTGATCTGCTCTACAGCGGTTGCAGTGCAGTTGCTGCTGCATCCCACCATTATGGGCAGACGTCCGTTTACCTGCTTTATGACGTGTTTTACCACCTGCATGCGTTCATCGGATGTAAGTGTGGGAGTCTCGGCTGTAGTGCCCAGTACGCACAGAAAATCGGTGCCACCGGCAATGAGGCTCTCAACGATTGTGGTCAGGCTGTCAAAGTCAATCTGACCATCCTGCCTGAAAGGTGTGACAAGTGCCACGCCAAGTCCTCTAAAAGGGTAAGAGTAGTTCATTGGATGTTATTGTTGTTACTTTTTCATTAATCATTTCCAGAAATTCATTCTCGCTCACCAGCCTTACACCAAGCTCAATGGCTTTCTCACGTTTGGCCGGTCCCATATTGTCACCGGCCAGTACGAATGATGTCTTGGCCGATATGCTGCCGGCATTTTTGCCTCCGTGACGCTCAATCAGGGACTTGTACTCATCACGTGAATGGTGGTTGAATACGCCGCTTATTACGATGGTCTTGCCCTCCAGCAGGTTGCTTGCGCCTTCGGTCTCACTGGCAGAGAGTTCCATCTGCAGGCCGAACTCCTTGAGGCGGTTCACCAGCGCACGGCTGCGTTCATCGGCAAAGAAAGAGACGATGCTTTGGGCAATCTTGGTGCCAATCTCATTCACGGCAGTGAGTTGATCCATGGTGGCGTTCTCAAGCGCTTCCATTGACTTGAATGCGCGGGCCAGAATCTTAGCCACGGTCTCACCTACAAAACGTATGCCTATGGCAAACAGGACCCGTTCAAACGGAACCTTCTTGGAGTCCTCAATACCGTGCACAATGCTTACGGCTGATTTTTCGCCCAGGCCTTCCAGACGGCAGATATCCATTGCCTTAAGTGTATAGAGATCTGCAATATCCCTGATTAGTCCTGCCTGGTAGAACAGGTCGATCGTCTCGGTACCAAGACCGTCTATGTTCATGGCCTTGCGGCTCACAAAATGCTCAATCCGGCCCTTGATCTGCGGCGGGCAGCTTATGGCATTGGGACAATAGTATGCGGCCTCGCCCTCATAGCGTATGAGCTTGGTTCCGCACTCGGGGCAGACATCGGCAAACTGTACGGGATCACCCATCAGGAGTGAGCGTGAATCCATGTCCACGGCGGTTATCTTGGGGATAATCTCGCCACCCTTCTCAACATAGACCATATCGCCTATGTGCAGGTCCAGGCCCTTGATGATATCCGCGTTATGCAGTGTGGCGCGCTTTACGATAGTGCCTGACAACTGCACGGGATCAAGATTGGCAACAGGTGTCACTGCTCCGGTGCGCCCCACCTGATATGATACGCTGTTAAGTCGTGTAAGCTGACGCTCTGCCTGGAACTTGTAGGCAATAGCCCAGCGCGGTGACTTGGCCTTGAAACCAAGGTTGCGTTGCTGACGCAGGGAATTGACCTTGAGCACAATGCCATCGGTAGCAACCGGCAGGTTCTTGCGCTCTGTATCCCAGTAGTTTATATAGTCAAGCACCTCATCAATCGTGGTGCATTTTTTCATGTGGTCCGATACCTTGAATCCCCACTTGGCGGCCTCCATCATATTCTCATAATGGCCGTCGCATGGCAGTTGCTCGCCCAGCAGATAGTACAGGTATGAGTCCAGCTGGCGGCGTGAAACCTCCTGCGGATTCTGCAGTTTGAGTGTGCCCGATGCTGCGTTGCGCGGATTGGCAAACAGCGGCTCCTCCTGGCGCTCACGTTCCGCATTCAGCCTCTCAAACGATGTCCATGGCATGAGAACCTCACCGCGAATCTCAAAGCTGCGCGGGTAGTCTCCCTTTTGTAGCACCAATGGAATAGACTTGATTGTGCGTACGTTATCGGTCACGATATCACCTTTTACGCCATCGCCGCGTGTAACAGCCTGTACCAGTTTGCCCTCCTCATAAATGAGTGATATGGACAGACCGTCATACTTGAGCTCGCAGCATATCTCAAACGGCTCGTTCAAGAGGCCGCTGACGCGCTGGAAGAACTCACGCACCTCCTGCTCACTGTAGGTGTTGTCTAGCGAGAGCATCGGATAACGGTGCTCAGCCTGCTCAAAGCCCTTGCTCAGGTCACTTCCGACACGCTGTGTAGGTGAATTTGCATCGTACATCTCCGGGTGCTTTGCCTCAAGGTCAATGAGCTCATGCATGAGCCGGTCGAACTCGATATCGGATATGACAGGAGCATTCTGCACATAGTACAGATTGTTGTACCTGTGCAGCAGTTCACGCAGTTCTGTTATCCGTTCTGTCTCGTTCATTTTGAGCCCTTGTCTTGAAAGTACCGGTTTCAACCCGCGAATTTACTCATAAATTTTGTAATTTTGCGGACTGAAACGGTACAATGTGCGTATATGCGTATAGATATTCTTACAGTATTCCCTGATATGCTTGAGGGCTTCTTCAACTGCTCGATGATGGCGCGTGCCCAGAAGGCCGGTCTTGCCCAGATACATCTGCATGACATAAGGGATTACACTACAGACAAGCATCATAAGACCGATGACTACCCCTTTGGAGGCTGTGCCGGTCTTGTAATGAAAATTGAACCCATAGACCGCCTTATAACCGACCTCAAATCACAGCGTAATTACGATGAGATTATCTACACCTCACCTGATGGCGAGCAGTTCAACCAGAAGACAGCCAACAGCCTGTCACTGCTTGAAAACGTGATAATCCTGTGCGGTCACTACAAAGGAATAGATTACAGAATCCGCGAGCACCTGATTACCCGCGAGATAAGCATAGGTGATTACGTCCTTACCGGAGGCGAACTTGCCGCCGCCGTGATGACCGATAGCATTGTAAGATTAATTCCGGGCGTTTTGTCCGATGAGCAGTCCGCCCTGTCCGACTGTTTCCAGGACAACCTCCTGGCTCCACCAGTCTATACCCGCCCCGCCGAATACAAAGGCTGGCGCGTGCCTGATGTTCTGCTTTCCGGCAACCAGGCTCTGATAGATGATTGGGAATTCCAGCAATCCCTTGACCGCACCAAACGTCTTCGCCCAGACATCCTGAAATAGTACAATTGGGGACAGACCCCAATTGTACTGAAATTGAAAATTGACAATTGAGAATTGAGAATTAATACGCAGAACCTGCGTAAGACTGAAGAAGGCCTCGTTATTCACGAAGCCTTATTTCTTTTATTCCACGCAGGTGCGTTGGATTTAATTCTCAATTTTCAATTCTCAATTCTCAATTGGTTTCCAAGGCTCCGATAATATCCTGTACGGAGTTGAAGCCGTGGCGCTGCAGGTAATCAGCAATGCCATCAATCACTTTCTCTGAGATTGACGGATCAATGAAATTGGCCGTACCGATTTGGATTGCGGAAGCACCGGCCAGAAGGAACTCTATTGCATCGGTTGCAGAGCAGATTCCACCCAGTCCAATGACAGGAATTTTTACCGCTTTAGCAGTCTGCCAGACCATACGCAGAGCCACCGGTTTTACAGCCGGGCCGCTCATGCCGCCGGTAATTGTGGAGAGAATAGGCTTGCGTCTCTCGGCATCAATTGCCATGCCAAGCATGGTGTTGATGAGTGATACGCTGTCAGCGCCTGCACCCTCAACGGCACGGGCAATCTCGGTGATATCAGTAACATTGGGTGAAAGCTTTACTATCAGAGTCTTGTCATAAGCCTTGCGAACGGCACTTACTACCTGTGCGGCACTTTCCGGTTTGACGCCAAAAGCCATACCGCCCTGTTTAACGTTGGGGCATGATATGTTGAGCTCTATTGCGGGTATGTCATCGAGTGTGTTTATGATGCCTGCAGTTTGGACGTAATCATCAATGCATGAGCCCGATACGTTCACTATTATGTTGGTTTTTATCTTGCGTACCTCCGGATAGATATGATCCACAAAATAATCCACACCCTTGTTCTGCAGTCCTACGGCATTAAGCATTCCGGACGGAGTCTCAGCCATACGTGGATATGGATTTCCCTGACGCGGAGCAAGTGTGGTGCCTTTTACTATAATTGCGCCCAGACGGCTGATATCCATGAAATCAGAATATTCGGTGCCGTATCCGAATGTGCCCGATGCAGTCATGACCGGGTTCTTGAGCTCCAGTGAGCCTATTTTTGTATTCAGTTGAACCATTTGAGTCTTTCAATTTCAAATACCGGACCTTCTTTACAAACACACACGTTGCCCTGATCGGCAGTATCCTCAACACAGCAAAGGCAAGCGCCTATTCCGCAGGCCATGCGGTGCTCAAGCGATACTTCACAAACCGTTTCATGCTCCTTGGCCCATTTGGCAACAGCCTTGAGCATGGGTGTGGGGCCGCATGCATAGATGCGGTCAAAATTCTCGCTGTCAAGCAACAGGCTGTGGTTGGTGACAAATCCTTTCTCGCCGGCCGATCCGTCCTCGGTAGTCATGAACAGGTCTCCATACTTTTGGAACTCTTCCTTGCGCAGGATGAGTGATTCATTGCGTCCTCCAAACAGGAATGTGGGGCGTATTCCATGCTCTGCAAACTCCTGTCCCAGAAACAGGAGCGGAGCTACACCTACGCCTCCTCCTATAAGCAGAGGCTTGGCTACATGGGTGGTGCGATAGCCGAATCCGTTTCCAAGCGGCAACAGGACATTTATCTTATCGCCCGGCTTGGCTGCGGCAAGAGATTCTGTGCCCTGGCCTACAATCTGGATAAGGAATTCAACCAGATTCTTTTCACGGTCAATGGCGTGGATTGAGATTGGACGACGCAGCAGGACTTTCGCTGACGGAACCTGCAGCTCGGCAAACTGTCCGGCAATCATATCCGGCAGCGTTCCCGGAAACTGCAGAGTAAGTAGTGTGGCGCTGGAACCTACCATACGGTTGTCAAGAACCACCATATCTGTCTGATACTTCTTCATATTATCCTAATGTTCCGCGAAGGTAACTTATTTAATTGAGAATGGAGAATTGAGAATTGAGAATTAATACCATCGCACCTGCGTAATATCAAAAAAGGCTTGCGATTTTTCGCAAGCCTTTAAATTCTCAATTCTCAATTTTCAATTTTCAATTTATCAGTACTCCTGAACGTTCTTGAAATCTCTCCACTCCAGACGACGCTTGTAGTTGTGTATCTGTCCTTTGGGTACGTAAAGCTTAGCGGTCTCCTTGACTGTGTCGTCAAATACCGTAGGACTGTTGTGCGGCGGGAAAATGCCATGGCAGTTTACAAGAGAGATCTTTGGGCAGTTCTTGAAAGACTCGGTACCGATAATTCTTACGTTACCTCCCAACTCTATCTCCTCAAGTGATGTGCAGTTCTTGAATGCATGGTCGCTTATGGCTGTTACAAAGTTTCCTACACTTATTTTGCGGAGGAACGTGTTGTCCATAAATGCGTCTGTGCAGATGATTGAGACATCCTCGGTGATTACGTAATCGGTGAGTTCCTTCTTGGCGGGATACTTGATGAGCATTCTGTTGTCCTTGCTGAACAATACTCCGTCAATATCCTTGTATGACTGATTGTTCTCATTAACAGTGTATGCGGTGACGCCTGAGCAACCGCTGAACGCGTCGTTCATGATGCGTATTACACTAAACGGCAAACTGATGGATGTTATCTCCGAGCAACCGTAGAAAGCATTCTGGTCAATCTCCATTACACGGAATACAAAGTCATCATTCTCTCCTGTAACGATAAATGAAGGAATGCTGATGTCGCCTTTATATGCACTGGGGCCGTCATCAAAACTCTTACGGCCGTTTGTCCTATCCCATGTAAGGGTGACATTGCCAAAATTGTCCAAGATTTTGTAACAGAGAACGGTTCCATTATTGTACTTGACCGTAATGATCTGATCATTCACCTGTGCGTCAAGCTGTTTTACGAGCATTGTCTGCCATACCTCTTTCTTATTAGTTTTGGAAACTTCCTTACTTGTACGGCATCCTGCCATGCAAAGCGTGGTTACCAGGACTGCAAATAGATATTTTTTCATAGCCTAAACATTAATTGGTTTTCTCTATAGCAAATATAAATGTCAAAAACTAAAAAAACAAAAAAACCGTATTAATTTTTTAATTCCCCCGAAAATTTCTGATATGTGCCGTCCTCAAAGAATACAACCACCTCTTTAATTCTTTTTGCCGTACTGTTCTGAATGGTGTCCTTAATGGTGTTAATCTCTTTATTTACAGTCTTTTTACGCACCGGAACAGGCTCTTTTTCCTCTCTGACGTTTTGAAAACCGGAATTATCCTTGCCCTGAGGCTGAAAAAAGGTGTTCTCCATGCCCGGAAAAAGGGGATAATCCGGAGTTTCCGATTTTTGAGAGGCTACTTCGCCAAACGCATTGCCTTTTCCATATAGAAGCCATTCAAGTTCCACATTCGGAAATCCCTCATGTATGGCTTTTATGATTTTGATGCTCGGCTCATTCCTTCCATTAAGAATGTGCTGAAGTGTTGCTCTCTGAACTCCAATGGCGTTGGCAAACTGTGTCGGTGTACACTTTAACAGTTGCATCAGTTCTATCAGTCTCTCTTTCATGCTGTTTTTGATCTAAAATTTGCTTGAAACAAATGTATAACAAACTTTTGTTTCTTGCAAACAAACATTTGTATGCTTTTTGGATGAGATACATTTGTTTATAATTGACATTTGTTGCATGCGGTTTGCTGCATTCCTTCCTGATCATTGCTTACCGTTAACAGTGGCCTGTAAACAGCTTTAGCATATTGTTGTAAATACTTGATTTGCATGCTATTATAATTGTTTCTTCATCTATATCCGGGTGTTTGCTCTATTATGCATATTGTCTTCTTGGTTTTTAGAACAATCACTTCAATCTAAACAATATAAATGCTTTGATTTATTGTATTTTATGTCTATATATGTGTATTGTATAGACTTTTGCATGTTCGCTTGTGTACTCCATCGTGGTTATGAAGCGGAATGTTGCGCTTATAACAAATGTTTAGTGATGTGCGTAGAAATACATGTAAAACATTTGTGTTTTGGCGCTCAAAAGCAACAAATGTAAAAGTTAAATAAAATAAAAATGGCAGCCGTCACGCTGCCAGGAAAAACAAAATCGCTGAGATTTCAAAATTTGGAAGTATTTCCTATTTCTGTCCGGAATTTTGGAATTCTTAATGAAGAATCATATAGAGGAGTTCCTTGAGCAACCCCTCGCCTGTATTGTTTGTTGCGTCAACGCCTTTTGATTTGGCGTCATACTTTCGTATCGTGCTTATTATATGCATGGTCTGTGTGGCGGTATAGTTGCGCATTCCTGTTGTGTAGTCCTTGACTCCCCAGGTGCTCTTAAGGTCCAGTTGGTCAGCTATACCCTTGTCGGTCTTATCAGGGGAATAGAATGCCAGCATCAGATTGCTGAAATACGGGAATATTGCTGCCGTAACCAACTGTATGGGATATGTTTTGGGGTTGCTCTCATAGTATGAGGCTATCTGGTTTGCCTTGAAAACGTTCTTGTTTATCAGTGCGTCCTTGAATTCAAAGATGTTGAAATCCTTGCTTATGCCTACGTGTTCCTCAATGAATTCGGGTGTTATCTCCTTCTGCCCTTCCGGTAAGGCTGTGGCAATCTTGTTTAATTCGTTGTTGAGTCGGCTCAGGTCTGCACCTACGGACTCGCAGAGCATTGATACTGCTTTGGGTGACATCTTTAGGTTCTGTTCGGCCAGCCATTCCTCTACAAACTGCGGCAGAGCCTCATCCTTTAGCTTTTTTGATTCAAAAAGAATTGCATTCTTTTCAATTACAGCCACAACTTTCTTGCGTTTGTCCAGTGAACCGTTTTTATGGCAGAATACAAGAACGGTGCTTGGCTGCGGGTGCTGCAGGTAGGCAGAAAGTATCTCTGACGGCGATGTAGGGCTCGTTTCAGAGTCTTTTTTCATGAGGTTCTGCGCCTCCTTTACAATAATGACTTGGCGATCGGCCCCCATTGGGTATGAACGGGCTCTCTGGATAACTTCACTCATAGTGGTTTCATTACCGTAGAGCACAATCTGGTTAAAGTCCCTGGCCTCCTCCGGAAGCGCGTTCTCTCTTATGTAATCTGATATGGAGTCAATAAAGAAAGGCTCGTCGCCCATTAAGTAGTAAACAGTCCTGTATTTCCCCTTTGAGAGTTCCTTCAGAATCTGTCTGTATGCTGAACCTGATGTTGCCATATCAAATGCTTTTATTATCTTCGCGGTACTTCATGCACATGGTGAAGTCCAATGAAGTTGCAAATATATGATTGATAAATTGAATTTGCCACCTTTTGAGCCGAAAATATCCGAACAGGGAGGCAAAAAAGTCGTTTGGGACCCTGTTCGCAAGCACTGGATTGCATTTACGCCTGAGGAAAATGTGCGTCAATCATTTGTCTCATACTTAGTTAGCTCAAAAGGCTACCCGATGTCGCATATTGCCAATGAACAAGCCATAGAATTGAACGGAATGAGCCGCCGATGCGACTCTGTGGTGTATGATAAAACCGGTCAGCCCAAGGTTATAGTGGAGTACAAGGCTCCCACCGTTACCATCTCACAGAAAGTGTTTGATCAGATTGCCCGCTACAACCTGGTGCTTCATGTAGATTATCTGATAGTCAGCAATGGTCTCAAGCACTACTGCGTCAAGATGGATTACTCTGCCGGCAAATACGTTTTCCTCCAGGACATTCCCACATACACAGAATTATAACACAAAACGAACAGTTCGCTTTGTGTTAAAACAAAAAAATCGGATAGCTTGAAACTATCCGATTTAACACAGAACGAACTGTTCGTTTTGTGTTATTCTTCCTCGGCAGCAGCCTTGCGGGTGCGGCGCTTGGGAGCTTCAACCTTCTTGACCTCCTCCTTTACACCTGCCAGCTCAGGATCAATCATGATACGTCCGCAGTACTCGCATACAATGATTTTCTTGCGCATGCGGATATCAAGCTGGCGCTGGGGCGGAATCTTGTTGAAGCAGCCGCCGCATGACTCACGCTGTACATATACGATACCCAGACCGTTGCGTGTGTTGTTGCGGATACGCTTGAATGACTGCAGCAGACGGGGCTCGATGTTGAGCTCAAGGTTCTTGCACTTCTCGCGCAGACGCTCCTCTTCCTGACGGTTCTCCTCAATAATCTCCTGGAGCTCAGACTTCTTGATCTCAAGATCCTGCTTCTTCTCCTCAACCAGAGCCTTGTTGTTCTCAATGTCATCCTTCTTGGCGTTGATGGCCTGTGTGAACTCGCGGATGCGTTTCTCGGCAAGCTCAATTTCAAGGTTCTTGAACTCAATCTCCTTGTTCAGTGAATCAAACTCACGGTTGTTGCTGACGTGATCCTGCTGCTCCTGATACTTGGCTACAGCTGCTCTTGACACCTCAATCACGTTCTTATTCTCGGCTACGCCCTTGGTCATCTCCACTACATCGGCGCTGGCCTTTTCAATACGTGTGGTAAGTCCAGCTATCTCATCCTCCAGGTCCTGAACCTCAAGAGGGAGTTCACCGCGAAGTGTCTTGATCTTGTCAATCTCGGTCAGCATTGTCTGAAGCTGGAACAGAGACTGAAGTTTCTCCTCTACAGAGTACTCTGACGGGTCTTTCTTAATTTCTTTTGTTGCCATAATCTTATATGTAATAATTTATCGGATTCGTCTTTGTTTGTGCCTTTACTACCTTGAGTAAAGGGAATGCCTCCTTTAATATATCGGCAATGAGGTCAACCGTGAACTGCTCACTCTCAAAGTGGCCGGTCTCAATCAGTTTTATTGTGCCGTCATAACCAAAGAAACGGTGATAACCTATCTCGCCGGTCATAAAGGCATCGGCCCCCTGCTCTACGGCCTTGTCTGTCAGGAATGCGCCCGATCCTCCGCAAACGGCCATACGGCTTATCTTGCGTCCTAAATCACCGTTATGCCTGATGCATGCTACGCCAAACTTCTGCTTGATAAGAGCCAGAAGCTGATCCTGTGTCACAGGCTCCTTGAATGTGCCGATTATACCGGCGCCGTTGCCGTCAGGCTGCTCGTCAAGTGGCTTGACATTGCTCAGGCCCAGAACCTGTGCAATACGCATATTGACGCCCTTGGAGGCATTGTCAAGGTTGGTATGGCTTGCGTAGATGGTGATTCCTGCACGGACTGCGTCCATTACTATGCTTCCTATGTTATCGTCAGTAAGCTTCTTGAGCGGACGGAACAGCAGCGGATGGTGTGAAATGATCATATTGCATCCGTTCTTTGTGGCCTCATCAACAACTTGACGGGTCACGTCCAGACACAATAAAACCCCTGAAACTTCGGTCTCTGTAGTTCCAACCTGCAAGCCTGAATTGTCATAATCATCCTGCAGTGGCAGAGGCGCGAATCTCTCAAGGGCATCAATTATTTCCCTGATGTTCATCACCTTTTTCTTAAAGTGCGCTGCAAAGATAGTAAAAAAGCAGTAAATTTGCACCCCAAATTGATTGTTATTTGTTATTGAAATGAAAGTAATTAAGTTTTTTGCTGCAGCTGTAGCCGTATTGGCAATGGCAGCCTGCACAGAAGGAAAGAAAGAGAGTGTTATGGCAAACCGTGAACCCGCAAACATCATGGTTGTAGTTGACCTTCAGAAGGATTTCATTGACGGCAACCTTCCTGCAACCGATGGCACACGTGTAGTGGAGCCCATCAAGAATGTTCTGACACAATTTGACAACGTCTATTTTACTCTTGACTGGCACCCATGGAATCACTGCTCATTCAAGGCAAACGGTGGTATCTGGCCGCAGCATTGCGTACGTTACACCGTAGGCGCAGCACTTCCTGACGGCATTCTTGACAACCTTAATATTGATAATGTACGTTTCCTGCCCAAGGGCATGGCTCAGGACAAGGAGGAGTACGGTCAGTTTGAGAACACTGTAGGCAGTGACCAGGATCTCTTTGTAAAGGGTGACAAGGTTGTTGTATGCGGTATCGCAGCTGAGTATTGCGTTCTGGAGACACTCAAGAACCTGGTTCGTCTTAGCGAGGAGGTTGGCTTTGAGCTTTCTGTATATCTGGAGGGCGTAGCATCAATCGAGAGCAACGAGCCTCTGGTTACCTACATGAACGAGAACAATATAAAGATTTATAAATAAGAGATTTATGGAGAGCACTACTGTAATCAGTATGCTGGAGAATGACCTCTACAAATTCTCCATGTCATACTATTACCAACGGACAACTCCGGAGGGTATAGGCACATTCAGTTTCACTGACCGCAACGGCCAGAAGTTCACACCAGAGTTCGTGAATCTTTTGCGTAAGGAGTTCAAGAAACTGGAGACACTGGCCCTTACCGATGAGGAGTTCAACTGGTGTCTCTCCAATATCTATTTCATCCCCCAGTGTTACTTTGAGTGGCTTAAAGGGTTCAGGTTCAATGCTGACATAATTGATATTTCACTTGATGCAGACGGTCACCTTCATATTGAGGCCAAAGACCTTATATATAAGGTTACGTTGTATGAAATACCAATACTGAGCACCGTTTCAGAGGTATATTACAGCCTCTACGAGAAGACTGAGCCGGACTGGGCATACATAGACAGCCAACTTGAGAAAAAGGTTGCCATATCAAATGAGAACAAACTTAAGTTTGCCAACTTTGGCATGCGCCGCCGTTACTCACATGCTGTTGAGGATCATGTCACAGAGTACCTGACACGTCATGCAAAGTATTTCATAGGTTCATCGACCGTATATTTCGCAATGAAATACCAGTCAATCCGCAAGGACCTCAAGCCTATAGGTACTATGGCACATGAGCTTATGATGGCAACAGCTGCATTCATGGGCCCCAAGGAGGCAAACTACTACGTTATGCGCCGTTGGGCCGAGATCTACGGCGGCAACATGGGCACGATGCTGCCGGATTGCTTCACCACCCAGGTATTCCTGCGAAACTTCTCACTCGATATGGCCAAGCTCTATGACGGTGTACGTCATGACAGCGGTGACCCGTTTGAGTTCGGTGACAAGATCATAGCCAAGTATGAGTCATACCACATTGACCCAATGACAAAGTCTATCGTGTTCAGCGATGCTCTTGATTTTGACCGTGCGCTTGCCATCCAGAAATATTTTGAGGGCCGCATAAGGGTATCATTCGGTATAGGAACCAACCTGACCAATGATGTAGGTACTGTAGAGCCTCTCAACATAGTAATGAAACTCAAGACTTTCCAGGTTAACCCGCGTCAGCATGTTTACCGTTGCGTAAAGTTGTCTGATACTCCGGGTAAGGAGCTTGGTGATCCCGATGAGGTTCATAGTTACAAGGTAATATTGGGGCTTATATGAGCCTATTCTTCATTGAAACAGTTACCGCCGGTGCGTTATACAGATGTATCGGCGGTTGTTTTTTGAATTAAAATGATATTTTTGCCAGTAAATAGTTTGAATATGAAAAAAGTATTATTGTTTGCCGTCATTGCGGTCTTTATGTTCATATCATGCACGGAGAAAGATGATATGAAAAACATTCTGATAGAGGAAAGCCGATTGCCATACAATGCAATAGATTTTGACAATTTGAGTTATGAAGATTTCATCCCGGCCATGGAGGAGGCATATCGTCAGGCGAAAACGGCGGTTGATCAAATTACAAACTGTAATGAAGCCCCTACTTTTGAGAATACTATTGAACCTATAGAAGAAGGATGCTGCCTGTTGAGTAAAGTGATGAATATCTTCTCTTTATTGTATGATGTCGATTATAATGATGTATTAAGGGAATCCAGGGACAAGGTATATGACATATATAATGAATCAAGAACATATATCCATATGAATGATCTCTTATTCAGCAGAATAAAAACAATTTATGATGCAAAAGAGACATTAGGACTTACAAATGAACAGATAAGTCTGCTTAATCAGATTTATATTGAGTTTGTAAATGGAGGATCGCTATTAGAGGATTCAGACAGGGCACGTTTTATTAAAATTGGGAAACGGCTAAGTGAGCTTACAGGATCATTCACTGACAATCTGATGGATGAATGTAATTCAAATCTGTTGATTGTTTCTGATTATAGCCGTTTAGAGGGAATTCCGCAGTATATGATTGACGATGCCGCCAAACGCGCACAGGAGAATGGGCTTGATGGTTGGGCATTCAGTATCAAGAGTGATTGCAGAATACCATTTTTGCAGAATTGTAAAGACCGTGACTTGAGAGAGCAGATGTATCTGACATATAACAGTCTTTGTAATAATGACAACCAATTTGATAATAAAGAGATAATAAAAGAACTCCTTGCTCTTCGTCATGAGCAAGCAAAGATGTTGGGATATGACACATATGCTGATTATAAATTCACAGATCGTATGGCCGATTCACCTCAGACTGTATATGATATGCTTATGGAGATATGGCAATATGCACTTCCACAAGCAGAGCATGAACGTGATGAATTGCAGGCTGTTATCGATGCCGAGGGCGGCGATTTCAAATTGGCAGCATGGGACTGGCTGTATTATGCGGAGAAGTTGCGCAAACGGAAATATGATTATGATGAATCTGAGGTAAGAAAGTATTTGTCACTTGACAATGTCCGCAATGGAGCATTCATGGTTGCCGAGGCATTGTTCGGGATAGAGATCCGTAAGGTTGATTACCTTCCGGTTTACAATCCGGCGGTTGATACATGGGAATGCCTTGATTCTGACGGCAGTCATCTGGGATATCTGTACACTGATTATTATGTGCGTGATTCCAAGATGGCGGGTGGCTTTATGGCTTGTATGACAATAGAGTATAACTTTAACGGACAAAGCGAGTACCCCAATGTAGCCAACGTGCTCAATTTTACTTTACCATCTGATTCACAGCCCTGTCTGCTCTCTCCAGATGATGCTAAAAGTGTGTTCCATGAGTTCGGTCATGCACTGCATGCACTACTTTCCAAGTGCAAATATCCAAGTGTGAGTGGCGTTGAAGTTCCCGTGGATTATGTAGAGATGTGCTCGCAGATTATGGAGAATTGGGCTGTGGATCCGGAAATACTAAAGAAGTATGCTTACCATTATGAGACTGGTGAGCCTATTCCGGATGATCTTATTGACAAGATGCATAACGCTGCCTATTTCAATATGGGTTATGAGACTGTAGGATTGGTGAGTGCATCATTGCTTGATCTGGAGTATCATATGCAATCAGATTACTCTGATTTAAATCTCCGTCGCTTTGAGGATGCAGTGAGAGAGAAGTTGGGTATGATTCCTGAAGTTAACTTCTATTACCAGACCACATTTTTCACTCATATTTTTGAGTCTGACATGTACGCTGCAGGATACTACTCTTATCTCTGGTCTGAGATGCTTGAAAAGGATGCATTCCAATGTTTCAAGGAGGAAGGTCTCCTGAACAGTGAAACTGGAGAGCGTTTTAGGAAGAATATACTTGAAAAAGGCAGCAGTGATGATCTCATGAAACTATACCGTCTTTTCCGTGGCCGGGATCCTGAGATTGAATCATTGTTACGTAATCGTGGATTTATTGATTAAAACTTTTATGATATGACATTTTTAGGACTATTGTTTCTGATTATTGCGACAGTATGTGCCGCGATGTTCTCTATTGCATTCAAGATTTTCCAACGCAAAGAGATTGATTCTCATCAGGCTATTTTCTTTAACTACCTGACAGCGTTTGTTTTAGGATTCATTGGCTCACTTGGTGGTGAGGTCACTGTAAATCCTCTCAAGGCCGATTGGCTGCTGCCGGTCATCATACTTGGTGTAATATTCATGCTGGGCATGGTCTTCCTCTCCGCCTCCACCCGTCGCGTGGGTGTGGCCATATCAACTGTATGTAGTCGTTCATCAATGATAATACCGATCATCGTCTCCTATATGATGATTGAGGGCAGCTCCAAGCCCAAATGGTTGCTCATAGCTCTTGTGCTTGTTGCTATGACGCTTACCGTATGGACGGGCCGACAGCAGGACGGCCATAAGTTGTCCGTTATTGATATTCTTGCTCCGATATCGGTATTCTTAAGTTTCGGTGCCAGCAACTCATTCCTAAAGGTCTTGCAGCATCGTGTATCGGTAGCAAATGCAGGATTGTCTGAGCAGACTATCAACAGTGAGCTTTCACTTATAACATCATCCGTATTCTTTGTCGCCATGCTGGTATGCTCCTACTCTTTCTTTATTAAGGATGAAAGCGGTAAGAGAACGCCTATAAGCCTTAAAAACGTGATTGGAGGTGCATCACTGGGCATCATCAACTATCTGTGCACATATTGCCTGATGCTCTCCATGAAGACCATTGACTCATCGCTGCTCTTCCCGTTCCATAATATCGGAATCGTAGCTATCGGCGCCTTTGTAGGCTGGCTTGCATACGGTGAAAAATTAAAACCGCACCAAGTACTCGGTATAGTACTCGCTGCGGTTTCAATTGCTTTGCTCTGTATCTGATTCTTAGTCGAATATCAGCTTGACACCCAGCTGGAGGTACCAGCAGTTGGAATTTGACTTATCCATATCGAAGGTCTTGGAAACAAGGCCTTCGTTGTTTTTCACCATTGTAAACTGCGGACAGCCATCAGCATCTGTTCCCTTGTACTCCAGGACCTTGGCATTGTTGCAGGCAGAAGGTGTCTGCATTACTCCCCAACTGCTGTTGAGCAGATTACCTACGTTCATGATATCAAGTGATACCTGAAGTGTCTCATTGCTGCGTTTGGAACCTCTCAGTGCACCTACGTTGAAGTTCTGAGCCAGATGCAGGTCAAAGCGGTTGAGCCAGGGCATACGGGCTGCGTTGGCATCGGCATACTCACCCTTATGGCTGCTCAGATACTTATCCTGGTTTACAAAGTCCCAGAAAGCCTGCTGCTGCTCTGCTGCTGTGATTGTACCGTTATCAACGAACTTGATATCCTCCTTGTTTGCGGGAATCCAGATCAGGTCATTGGTAATACCGTCGCCGTTCATGTCATTGGTATAGGTATAACTGTATGTTCCGGCGGTGTGTCCCGTGTAGAAAAGACCAATCTCAGTGCTCATGAACTTGTTCTTGGCATATCCCAGACGGTATGTAGCCATTGCTGACAACTTGTCGGGAATAACATAGGCCGACGGGCGCAGAACCTGTTCATTGGGGCTGTTCACGTTCACATCATTGCTCCATGCAGAGTTCAGGGCAGAACCCTTCATATCCTGTACAGACATTGAAACCTGATGTATGTATGAAAACTCAGTCTTAAGACCACTGATTGGTTCTGCCTTCAGGGTACCGCCCAAAGACCAGCTGTAACCCTTGTCGGTGTTACTGACAACCATAGCTCCACCAGACTTTGATACTGTTGAATGAACGGGAGTTACCGTATTGTAATTCACTCTGTTATCAACGCCGGCAAAACGGGTTGCGGCATCATCGCTCATCTGGTTGTAGTTCTCAACATATACTGCGTTGATATCCTTGTTGTAGATACCCTCAACTGATACTGCCAGAGGGAATGCCAGGTCATCGGGCTCATAATCGATAGCCAATGAGGTCTTGAATACCTGTGGCAGCTTGAAATCACTGGCAATGCCGGTTATTGATGTGTTGTTGAGCGTAGGATTGGGGTTGGCGGTCATAGAGAGACCCTGTTGCCTCAGATAGTTCTTGAGTGCCTCCTCGGTGTAGAGAAAGTTGTTCTGAAGGCCCTGTAGCATTGCATTTGTGGGGTCGGCTGACATCACAGTGCCCTGCAGCATACCGCTGCTGTTGGGGATTGTGGCAAAGAATACCAGAGGAATTCGGCCTGTAAAGAGGCCGGCACCGCCGTGTACCGTAAGGGTACGTGCATCGTTCACATCCCAATTGAATCCAATGCGAGGTGACATCTGAACATTGGCCTTGGGCCACTTGCCGTTGTCTATGACAGGAGCCTGGTAGCCTGCAGGAGCCTGACCTGGAGCATAGAAGTGATTTGTCCAGTCAAGAGCCTTGAAAGACTCATTTGTCTGAAGCGGCTCATAATACTGCATATGGTCAGCTCTAAGGCCGTAAGTAACGGTAATCTTGTCTGATAAACGTGATTCAGCCTGCAGGAACACTGCTGTCTGACCGAATGATGTACGAGATGCGGGGTCATCGATTCCGTCATAAGTATAGGTCATGCCGAATGCTGCGGGAACAGCCTGGTTGATGAAATCCTCCAGTGAGTTGTATCGGTAGTAACCTGTGCCGTACATACGGTAGTTTGTTGCACCCTTCTGGTACTGATAGCTCAAACCGGCAGTAATGACGCTGTGAGACAGTGTCCAGCGGATATGGTCACTGATATTATATGTACGTACATAGTTACCAGTGCCGTTTGTGAATGCCTCATAACCGGCGCTCATGAATGCGTCATTATCCTTGCGGATATCGATATGAGGGAACCATGCTGATTCCGAGCCCCTGAGATTGCTTACGTCCGATACGCTTGCCGAGAATTTGTTGCTCATATGACCGCTCAGACGGCTGTTGAGCTCGGCAACGGCCGACCAGGCATTGTCATTCTGTGTGTAGCAGTTGTTGCGGAAAGCGTATCCGCTCTGTGAAATGCGGTCATTTGCAGACTTGGCGCCAACTGTGCTCTTTCCGTTGGGAGTAAACCACTGTTTGTTTCCGGTCCAGTTGTAACGCAGCATCAGGTTGTTGTTATTGTTGATGTTCCAGTCAATACGTGCCAGCATCTTGGTATTGGTCTGGTCACCGTTTGAAAGGTCATAACTGCCTGCATCGTAACCGTAAGCCTTAAGAGCTGCGGCAAACTGCTCCATGTCAGCGGCTGTAACACGGCTAATCTTAGCGGATGCGTCCCCTACACCATCCTCAGAGAGTTTATACTCGGTTATGGGACCGGGAGTGGTAACATACTCAGCATTAACAAAATAGAACAGCTTGTCTTTAAGTATCGGACCGCCCAAAGTGAATCCTACGGTTGTGTGACTGTTGCTTACCCTGTTACCCAAGTCAACGCCGTCAATCTTGTTTCCGCGCAGTTTCTCGTTGTGGAAATAAGTATAGGCTGTGCCCTTTAAGGTGTTTGTACCAGACTTGGTTATTACATTGATGCCGCCGCCCGTAAAGTTGCTCTGACGTACATCATACGGGGCAATTGCAATCTGCATCTCCTCGACCGCATCAATGGATATAGGTGTGCCGGCACCGGGCAGATCGGCCGAAAGACCAAAGCTGTTGTTCATCACTGCACCGTCAATGGTGAGTGTGGTAACACGGCCGTCGCGGCCTGCCATGGTGTTTTCAATGCCGCTGTAAGGTGACAGACGTGTGTAATCCAGCATACTGCGGTTAACGGAAGGCAGCAATGCCATGCTCTCCCTGTTCACGTTGTAAGTCTGTCCGGTACGGGTTTCATTGAAATGTGTGCTTGCTCCGCGGATGGTTACCGCAGGAAGGTTTACGTTATCCTCCTTAAGGACCGCATTGATGCTGTAATCCTTGCCTAATGAAACGACAACGTTGTCATAAGCCACCTCCTGATAACCTAAGAATGAAATCTTTACCAGATACTTGCCGGGCTTGAGACCTGAAACTGAAAAGATACCGAAACGGTTGGTTACAGTGCCGTAGAATGCACCTGTCTCATTGTTTGTAACCAGAACTGCTGCTGACTGGAGAGGCTCACCCTCTGAATCTTTCACGCTGCCGCTTATAGATGCGGTAGTGTTCTGGGCCGATGCCTCCGCCCATGCAAACAACAACAGGAAAAGACACGCAAACTTGATGAGTCTGAATGACACACTGCCGGCTTTAGCCGAAAAACTGAACTCGGATGTCTTGTTCATGCCCTTGGCACAAACAAGTTTTGCAGGCGCGATAACGCCTGACAGGACTGTTTTGATACTCATAAATCTTTCTTCCATCCAGACTGTACTGTCGGTACCGTAGTTTCAACGGTTCAACCTTTCGGCTCGCGGACTATAACCGCCGGTCGGGGAATTGCACCCCACCCTGAAAAATTTCGGCTGCAAATTTCCGCTTTCTACCCGACTCCCGCAAGGAAATTATGCTAAAAAAGGTAAAGTTATTTAATAATACACAAGCCAGTTTATGGAGATAGAGGCTTTTAACAAGGCTTCCATTTGCACAAGGTTTCTGTTTGCCGGAGCAGTACTTGGGGCTTGGGGAGCGTCAGTGAAGGGGCGTAAGCGTAGGACCCGGGAGGCTCCCGTTAAGAACGGCGCTTCGTTTAACGACTGTTAGGCCCCGTAGGGGACTAAAAAGGAGGCGTTCGACGTTTAGGGGCCGTATGGGTCCGGAGTAGCCCCGTAACGTCGTCTCCCCAAGCCCCAAGTACTGCGGATGCAAAAAAGAAACCGCTCCCCCAAAAAGAGAAGCGGCTTATTTAACGCAGGTACAAACGTATTATTTAACGTCAACCTTAAGCTGCAATTCGTCGAGCTGAGACTGGTCAAGAGGACCGGGAGCATCAAGCATGACGTCGCGACCTGAGTTGTTCTTGGGGAACGCAATGCAGTCGCGGATGCTGTCAAGCTTGGCAAAGATGCTTACAAAGCGGTCCAGGCCGAATGCCAGACCACCGTGAGGAGGTGCACCGAACTTGAAGGCGTTCATCAGGAAGCCGAACTTGGCCTGAGCCTGCTCAGGTGTAAAGCCCAGAATCTTGAATATGGTAGCCTGCAGCTTGCTGTCGTGGATACGGATGGAACCTCCACCAACCTCGATACCATTGATAACCATATCATATGCATTGGCACGAACGCTGGCGGGATCAGTATCCAGCAGAGGAATATCCTCGGGCTTGGGGCTTGTAAACGGATGGTGCATAGCCATCAGGCGGTTCTCCTCATCTGACCACTCGTACATGGGGAAGTCAATCACCCAAAGGCACTTGAACTGGTTCTTGTCGCGAAGGCCCAGCTCATCGGCCACCTTAAGGCGGAGTTCTGAGAGCTGCTTGCGGGTCTTCATGGCGTCATCACCGCTCAGGATCAGGATAAGGTCACCGGCCTCAGCGTTCATGGCAGCCTTAAGCTGCTGCAGAACGTCCTGACTGTAGAACTTATCTACCGATGACTTAACGCTGCCATCGGCCTCAACGCGGGCATAAACCATACCCTTGGCGCCAATCTGCGGGCGTTTTACATATTCCGTAAGAGCGTCAATCTGCTTGCGGGTGTATGTTGCAGCACCCTTGGCGCAGATACCGCCAATGTATGCGGCGCTGTCAAACACACCGAATCCATGGCCCTTGAGAACATCCATCAGTTCAACAAAGTGCATGTCAAACCTAAGGTCCGGTTTGTCAGAGCCGTAGTATTTCATAGCGTCCTGCCAGGTCATACGCTGGAAGGGCTCCTTGAAGTCAATGTTAAGGATGCTCTTGAACAGATGCTTGGCCATAGCCTCAAAGATCTGCAGTATATCCTCCTGCTCCACGAATGACATCTCGCAGTCAATCTGGGTGAACTCAGGCTGGCGGTCTGCGCGAAGGTCCTCGTCACGGAAGCACTTGGCAATCTGGAAGTAACGGTCAAAACCTGATACCATAAGCAGCTGCTTAAGTATCTGGGGACTCTGAGGAAGAGCGTAGAACTGACCGGGGTTCATGCGTGAGGGAACCACAAAGTCACGTGCGCCCTCCGGGGTTGAGTTGATAAGGATAGGTGTCTCAACCTCCATGAAGTTCAAATCATCCAGGAACTTGCGTATCTCCATAACCATCTTGTGGCGCAGTTCCAGGTTCTTGCGTACACATTGGCGGCGCAGGTCAAGATAGCGGTATTTCATGCGCAGGTCATCACCGCCGTCGGTATCGTCCTCAATGGTAAAGGGAGGAGTATCGGCCGCATTGATGACGTTTAGGCTGCTTACAAGTATCTCAATATCACCTGTGGGAATCTTGGAGTTCTTGCTTGAACGCTCGCTTACCTTACCGGTAATCTGGATTACGTACTCGCGTCCCAGGCGGCTGGCCTGCTCGCAGAGTGCGGCATCGGTAGCATCGTCAAATACAAGCTGGGTAATGCCGTAGCGGTCACGCAGGTCAACAAAGACCATGCCACCCATTTTTCTTACTCTCTGAACCCATCCTGCCAGTGTCACAACAGTGCCGACATCGGCCAGACGGAGTTCTCCGCATGTTTTTGATCTGAACATAAAGTCAATTCCTTAAAAAGACCTGCAAATTTACCCTTTTGTTTGGGATTTGCATAGGATTGAAAGCGGATTTGTTCTAAAACCGTTACAGGTATCTTGTTATTGTCAAAAATTGCCTAACTTCGCATCGTTTCATTTATATTAATTAAGGTAAAACCTGTTAAAAGAAGCCCTTATGAAAAAGACATTGTTCCGTTTATCATTAGTTCTTGCAACCATTGTCCTGGCATTTGCAAGTTGTTCTAAGGAAGATGAATATGATGAAGACCTTTTGGTCGGTTCCTGGAGCACCAGTTCATGGAGTTATTTCTTTGATGATGACCATACCGGTTACCGTATTCAGGGTAAGGTCAAACAAGAGTTTGAGTGGACCCTTGACGGTGATGAGCTGGAGTTGGAGATAGGCGGATATGAAGAGGGACAGAGTGAGATTGTAACTTTCACTGTTTATATTGTTGAGGAGCTCACTGAAACCAAGATGGAGGCCTATGACAAAGCTGATTCTTCAAAGACAAAGATAATCTTCACCAAGAAAAAATGAAACCCAAGCTTAAAAAAGCCCTTAAGATAACCGGTATCACACTGGGTTCGCTGTTGGGCTTGCTGATACTTGCAGTCGTGCTGGTATGTGTGTTGGTATTCAGATCATCCAGCCTGACAAACGTGGCCGATAAAGCCATAGACAAGTACTCCCCTGCCCGTGCCAAGATTGATGACGTTGATCTGACGCTGGTGGGATCATACCCATTCCTGGGCTTCCGGCTGAACGGTCTGGTTGTATATGATGATATGCCCGATTCGCCGTCGGACACCCTTGCCGCTATTGATGAGTTTACCGTTACCGTTGATTTCAAGTCATTGTACAAGGAGGGCAAGATAATCCTTACCAACCTGTATATCAACGGAGTACAGGCTAATGCCTTTACTGCGGCCGACGGCCGTTCCAACCTTGACGTGTTTGGTACCGGGGAGGTTGAGGAGCCCGAGCCTGAGCCCGAAGCCGTGGACACTGAGATAAACATCTACGCTGACCTGCAGAAGATTTCAATTCACAATATTAACGCATCATACATTGACCAGCAGTCCGGTACAGATGCCGGAATAAAAGGGATTGATATTGACCTTAAAGGTTTGCTCAACTATGACAGTCTGGATGCCAAGGCCGCTATCAGGATAGCATCGGTCAAGGCTGCAATAAAGAATGACTCAACTGACGTTGCTGCAGGCCTGGACGATATCAGCCTCAAGGGCAAGCTGGCCAAGTACAATGATGATGTCAGAGCAGACCTCTCCGTGAGCCTGGACAACACCTTTGCGTCAATGGACGGCATCAGGGCCGATGTAAACGGCCTGGAGTTCACCTTTGATGATATAAGCTGCTCATTGGGTAAAGAGGGCCTGAAGGACCTGGTTGCCACGCTGGGCATGAGCTCAGGCGGTCTGACCTACTCGTCGGAAGGCATGTCAACATCAACAGGTTCCGTAAAGATGAGGATTGACAAGGCCGCATATATGGGCGACAGCATCAATGTGAGCGGATTCAGTTTTGATTCACGTGAAATAAGCCTCTCACTTGAGGATTCGCTGGGTACGGTTACCCGGGCAGGCATTGAAAAGGTTCTGCTCAAGATAGATGCTGGCCTTAAGACGGATTTGAGCAATGCCGTATCGGCCTTGACGGTAACAGTTGAGGGTACAGAATTTGACCAGGGTGGCGATGCGCCAATGAATGTCATTACCGATAACCTGACGTTCAGCGCTGATGCATCAGTCCATGCCGGTGATATAAAACTTGATTCACGATTTGCAACGCCCTCGCTTTATGTGACCATGGGCGCCGATGAATACGTGCCGGGATGGCCTCTGAGCCTTAATCTGCCCGTTGAGACCAATATGGATGTAACCCGTTTTGCCATCAAAGAGGGCGCCGGCATCAGCGTAAACAACCAGAAGATAGGATTCAGCGTCAACGGGACCATGGGTGGAGAGCGCAAGATATCGGGCCGCGTACGTGTAAACACTGTTGACGGACTTGATATAGACCGTCTTATTTCCATGATCCCTGACAGTTTCAAGGATATGCTTGACGGTATAGGCGTACACGGTGTTGTGGATTTTGATGTAAACGTGCGTGGCGGAATGAATGACAGCGGCCCTGTTCTGGATAATGCCACGGCCAGCCTGTCACTCAAGAACTTTGACGCATCGGTCAATGACTCTCTTATGGCTGCGTCCGACAGGCTCACGGCCAGCGTAACCTACCCCAGCAAGTTGGCGGTTGATGATACCCGTCAGACAGCCGATGTTGTTGTGGCGGCAACCAATCTGGATGTCACCATGGTTGACTCAACCACAATCAATGCATCTATTGACGGATTTGACCTGAATGCCTCTGTAGCCGGGCTCATGGAGGCGGTTGACCGTATGAACGTGCAGGTTGACATACGAGCCCGTCAGATACAGGGCGATATGGATACCATCTTTGGTACAATAAACAACACCTTGGTCAAACTCAATATGGCGCCGGCCGACAGCACTCTTGTACTGGCTGCCGATGTTGAGTTTGAAGGTCTCTCTGCAGGCATGGGCAGTATGCTGTCAGCAACACTGGGAGGCTCCTCCCTGCAGGCATTTGCACAGTATGATTCAACCAAGACGGATATACTTAACCAGTGGAATCCGCATCTTAAGATGACACTCAATGACGCCCGGGTTGATATGCTTGCCAGCCCGGTATGTCTGAGCAAACTGGATTTTGACTTCTCGCTTGGCCGCTTCAACATCAATGAATGCCGTGTTGAGATTGATGATTCCGATATCCAGCTGTGGGGTGACGTATATAATATAGGTGCGTTCATGGACGGCACCGGTCTGCTTACCGGCGAGCTCTCCATTGAGTCTGACCACATGAACCTGAACAAACTAATGACGCTTACCGGCAGTTCATCTGATACTCAGGCAGTTGAGCAGGTTGAACAGGAGATTGAATCCGGTCAGGACACCATCACCGCTGCTCCCATTATGATACCCAAGGGCATAGACCTGACACTATACACCAATCTGTCAAAGGTTGAGTTTAACGAGCATACCTTCAATAATGTGGGAGGTGACGTCTCGATACGTGACGGTGTCATAATACTACAGGAGCTTGGATTCTCATCAAATGCAGCCGAGATGCAGCTCACGGCCATCTACCGCACGCCTGATGTGGAGGACCGCTTTATGGAGCTTGATTTCCATCTGCTGGATATAGAGATAGATGAACTTATTGACCTTATCCCGGCAGTTGATTCAATCGTTCCTATGTTGAAGGCTCTATCCGGAAAGGCGCAGTTCCATCTGTCGGCCCAGACTTATGTTGATCCGGATTGCAGTAAAGGACCTTTGTATCCTTTGATGTATTCACTTATAGGCAATGCAGTGATTGAAGGTGCAAACCTGGTTGTGCTTGATAATGAGATATTTGACGGTATCAAACGCAAGCTTCTTATGAGCAAGGATGCCAAACCTGTCATTGACAGCTTGGATATTGAGCTCCAGGTGCTTGACGGAAAGGTTGACCTCTACCCTGCCCGTATCAAGATGGACCGTTATGAGGCTATCATAAGCGGACGTCACAACATTGATGCAGGCTTGAGTTGCAGTTACAACATATCGCTTACCAAGTGTCCTCTGCCTATACGTCTGGGTGTGACAATAAGCGGTCCGCTCAATGATATATCCCAGTTCCCCATCCGTCATATCAAGGTGGGACGTGCGCAGTACGGCAAGCTGTACCGTCCGGAGAAGTCCGGCAAGGTTGAGGCCGATATCTTGCGCCGCAAGAACGCCATCCTGAACGCATCGCGTTCCAATGTGCGGCCGCGCAAACAGGTAGAGAATTAACAAAAAAGGCTTGCAAATCTTTGCAAGCCTTTTTTTATGTTATCAGTTACGGTTTATTCACTGAGTGTCACAAGTGACTGGGAGATATTGATCATAAAGTCACCCATAGTCTCCAGCTCCTGAATAAGGTCAAAGTAATAGACACCTGCGGTGTAGTCATATGATTTGACCTCCATGTTCTTGAGATGCTCCTCACGCAGGCGGTCGCGCATCTGGTTGATGGCATCCTCGGCCTGATAAGCATTGGTGATATCGGTAACATGTGACATTGCCAGGTTGGTGTTCATCACATCGTAGGCTGTCTGCATGGTGTCAAGCATCTCGTTGATGCGCTTTACCATAAGCTCGTTGAACACCTTGCTGTGGTCACGCTTGCGCTGCAGCAGACGTGATATGGCCTCGCCGGAATCACCCAAAGACTCCATCTCGCCAATTATCTTGAAATAGGCCTTAACCTGCAGGCGCGCCTCGTCCGATATCTCATTCTGGCTCACCTGATTAAGGTAGGTTGCAATCTCAAACTCTATACGGTCCGTTATCTCCTCATACTTGACCAGTTTCTGCCTGAACTCTTCAAAGTTATCAGTCTCAGATTCACGGATGGCCTGACGTATATATCCAAAACCCTTGGTGCATATCTCACCGTAATGGTTGATCTCCTTGCGTGCCTCGGATATTGACAACTCAGCCAGATTGGCGTTACCCTTGCCGATATATACCAGATGGAATACCTCTTTCTCCTCTTCCTTGTTGGGAACCATCTTCATGACCAGTTTCTCCAACTGCGGAATGAACCATACAAGGATAAGTGTTGTTATCACGTTGAAGAGAGTGTGAACTATGGCCACGCTGTACGGCAGGCTGCTAGCCAGAGCTGTCTGAGCCTTGAGTGCTTCACCCTGCAGGCCGGTCTGTGAAAGCAGGTTGAAATCGGCCGTAAGAGGATTGGGGAATCCGAATGCCTCAACTATATGTGCATTGAGCATCATGTATGGCCTGAACAGCAGTATTACCAGTATTGAACCAAACAGGTTGAACACCAGATGCGCACGTGCCGTACGCTTGGAACTGACATTGGTTGATGTGGCAGCCAGGTTTGATGTTATGGTAGTACCTATGTTCTCACCCAGGATGAATGCCACGGCGTTGGGGAATGTTATGACACCGCTTGACAGCAAAAGCATGGCAATGGTTGTAGCTGCGGCCGATGACTGTAGGCAGAATGTCATTACAGCACCTATTACTATAAAGATAAGGGTGCTGAATGTGGTATGGGTCAGAGGTGCAAGGAAACCGGTTACTGCGTCACTGCGGAGCAGCGGATCGGCATAGCCCTTAACCATGCTCAGTCCCAGGAACAGGAGCGCAAAACCTATCAGGAATGAACCGAAATCCTTTGTTTTCTGTTTCTTGAAGAACTGGGTCAGTACAAATCCCACAAATATGAGCGGTATCGCAATGGCTCCAAGACTGAATGAACCGTCCATTGATACGGCAAACAGCCAGGCCGTTACCGTCGTACCTATGTTGGCACCCATTATAACGCCTATTGCGCTGCGCAAAGACATCAGACCTGCGTTCACAAAGCTTACAAGCATGAGTGTGGTTGCGGTCGATGACTGTACAAGTACGGTCACTAAAAAACCGGTAAAAAGGCATTTACCGGTGTTTGACGTCATCTTTTCAATAAAGGAACGCAGGCCCTTGCCTGCAAATCTCTGAAGACTGCTGCTCATGAGATTCATGCCCCAAAGGAACATGGCAAGGCAGCCTAAAATCATTAGAATCTGATAGAATAGTGAATTCACCTTTGTGTTCTGTCAATTGTCGCACAAAGGTAACATTTTTTTAATGCAATCTTAATAAAATTGTAACAATTAAAAAGCCTCAATCACAAGTCCGTCGTATGCAAACTGCACGTGTTCCGGGAACTTGGCGTTCATAATGGCGTGCATTCCTGCACGGTGGCTCATATGTATGAAATAGGTCTCTTTGGCCCCAACTCTCTGGGCAAACAGTACTGCTTGACGAACGTTCTGGTGGGTTGGATGCTCCTTTGTGTGCAGGGCGTTGACGATAAGAGTTTCAGTGCCTTCTATGAGCTTGAAATTATCATCGTCAATGGATTTCATATCAGTTATATAGGTCAGAGTTCCTATTCTGAAGCCCAGAATAGGCAGATTGCCGTGCATTACACGTATGGGCAGTATCTCCAGATCGCCCACCTTGAACTTATTGCCTGGTCGAATCTCACAGAGTTCCATGTGAGGCACACGAGGGCTGACTTCCTTGCTGAAACAGTACGGCATACTCTGAACGATATGGCCTATCACGTTCTTTTCGGCATAGATGGGAATGGTGGTCGTGGTGCAATATGGACGCAGGTCATCAAGGCCGCCTATATGATCGTAGTGCTCATGCGTAATTATCACAGCATCAAGCTGTTCAATACCTACCCTTAAAGCCTGCTGACGGAAATCGGGACCGCAGTCTATTATGATTTTTGTGGTTTCCGTTTCAATCAGGGCCGATGAGCGCAGACGCTTGTCATGCGGATCGGTTGACTGACAGGTCTGGCAGTGACAGCGCATCTCGGGTACGCCTATTGATGTTCCTGTTCCTAAGAATGTGAGTTTCATATATAGTTCACCTCGGTCAAGAGGGTTATTCCGAATTTCTGTTTGACATCAGCTATGATGGTGTCAGCCAGGCGTTTGATATCGGCTCCGGTGGCTCCGCCAGTGTTTACAAGCACAAGCGCCTGTTTGTCATATACGGCGGCAGGACCCAGTGAGCGGCCTTTCCAGCCGGCCTTTTCAATCAGCCAGCCGGCAGGAACCTTTATCATCCCCTCTGATGCGGGGTATGAAGGAATCTCCGGCCATTCTGACTTGAGAGCCTGGAACTGCGCTACGGGAATGATGGGGTTCATAAAGAAACTTCCAGCATTGCCCAACACCTTGGGATCAGGCAGTTTTGATGAACGTATGCTTATTACGGCCTGCCTGATATTGGTCAGGCTGGCTCCTCCCAGGCGCGTCACCTCCTGCTCCAGCGCCCCGTATCCAAGGTTGGGCTGAGGCTTCTTGGACAGGCAGAATATGACATATGCCACAGCAAACTGGCCTTTCAACTCATTCTTGAATATGCTCTGACGGTATGCGTATCGGCACTCCGTGACGGTAAAGTCACGCTCGCTGCCGTCAATAAGGTTGACGGTCTGGACGGTATCAATCACATCCTTTGCCTCAACTCCGTATGCACCTATATTCTGTACTGCGCTGGCTCCAACCTCGCCGGGTATGGCCGACAGGTTCTCAACGCCCCAGAAGCCGTGAATGGTGCACCAGGCCACAAAATCATCCCATATAACGCCGGAGCCTACCTTGACATGAACCTTGTCATGGGTCTCGCTTATGATGTCAATAGTATTTATTGTTGAATGAAGAACCGTGCCCTTGAAATCACTCATGAACAGCAGATTACTGCCGCCTCCAATCATCAGAACCGGCCTCTCAATATCAGCCAGAAGGCTTCTGAGTTCATCGGTCGATGACCATTCAAACAGATGATCGGCTCTGATATCCATGCCGAAAGTGTTCCGGCCGGCAAGTGAACAATTGTCTCTTATTGTCATGGGCACAAAAATACTCATTTTCTGATTGGTGTTACACTCAAAAATTGCTAATTTTGCGCCTTTGAAAAACAGTAACACCCGATGTTAGAGAAAATTGAACAGTTAATCAGCGAGATAAACGGACTCAAGGCACAGACAGCCGAGGAGCTTGAAGCTCTGCGTCTCAAGTACCTGAGTAAGAAAGGTGCCATCAATGACCTCATGGCCGATTTCCGTAACGTGCCTAACGAGCAGAAACGTGAGATTGGTCAGAAACTCAATGAGCTCAAGAATCTGGCACAGGATAAGATCAACAGCCTTAAGGAGGCTTTTGATGCTCAGAAAGCTGTGGCCGAGAAGCCCGATCTTACCCGTACCGCCTACCCGGTGGAACTTGGCACACGCCATCCTCTCAATATCGTCAAGAATGAGATTATTGAGATCTTTTCACGCCTTGGATTTGTCCTTGCCGACGGTCCCGAGGTTGAAGATGACTGGCATGTTTTCTCAGCCATGAACTTTGCCGAGGATCATCCCGCACGTGATATGCAGGATACATTCTTTGTAGAGGCTCATCCCGACATCATCCTGCGTACGCACACATCATCCGTACAGAGCCGCGTCATGGAGGTTTCCGAGCCCCCTATCCGCATTATATGCCCGGGCCGCGTATATCGTAACGAGGCTATCAGTTACCGTGCACACTGTTTCTTCCATCAGGTTGAGGCTCTCTACGTTGACAAGAACGTAAGCTTTACTGACCTCAAGCAGGTGCTGCTCTATTTTGCACAGCAGATGTTCGGTCCCGATACCAAGATCCGTCTGCGCCCCAGCTACTTCCCCTTTACCGAGCCGTCGGCCGAGATGGACATAAGCTGCAACATATGCGGTGGTAAGGGCTGCCCCTTCTGCAAGGGTACCGGTTGGGTTGAGATCCTGGGTTGCGGAATGGTACATCCCAACGTTCTGGAGCTTAACGGCATTAACAGCAAGGAATACACGGGCTTTGCTTTGGGTATGGGTATTGAGCGCATAACCAACCTCAAATATCAGGTCAAGGACCTTAGAATGTTCTCTGAGAACGACGTACGTTTCCTCAAGGAATTTGAGGCAGCAAACTGATAACGGATATTCCGCATGAAAAAGCGGGAACTATACGATAAATGCAGCCAGAGGCTATCAGAGGCTTATCCTCATGCGGCCACCGAGCTGCATTTTTCATCTCCGTATGAACTCCTGGTGGCGGTGATACTATCCGCGCAATGCACGGACAAGCGTGTCAATATGGTCACCCCCGCTCTGTTCAAGGCATTCCCCACGGTGCATGACATGGCAGCCGCAACGCCGGAAAAGATCTTTCCTTTTGTAAAAAGCGTTTCATATCCCAATGCCAAATCGGAGCATCTGTCACAGATGGCTTGTGAGGTGTGCAGTCGTTTTGGCGGAGAGATACCAAGCAATATGGATGACCTTGTGTCATTGCCGGGCGTAGGTCGCAAGACAGCCAACGTGATGCTGGCTGTGGCTTTTGGCGGACAGGCCATGCCTGTTGACACGCATGTGTTCCGCCTGAGTCACCGTATAGGTCTTGTTCCTGACCGTTGCACCACTCCTCTAAGTGTTGAAAAGGAACTTGTAAAATACTTTCCTAAAGATACCCTGTCGGATGCGCATCACTGGCTGATACTCCACGGACGTTATGTCTGCACGGCCCGTGCCCCCAAATGTTCGGCCTGCTGTCTGAACGATATCTGCCGCAGTTGCAATTATTAATAATAATTGATGCCACAAAGGGCATATTTTGAGCGGATTTGTGTAATTTTGCAGCCAATTACGCAGGCTATGGAACAGAAAGATATATTTGAAAGCATCAGAGACGTCAAAAAGGCTCTGCAGAAAGCTGATAAATACATTCCCAAAGTTGAGGAGCGTTCAATTGACCGCGCTGAGATAAAAGAGGCTGTCAAACTATTCCGTCATGTGGTTTTTGGCAATTTCTTTGGTGCGCTTGACCTCTCCACTTCACTGAGCCGCCTCTATTCAATCCTGTCACACCAGATAGGTTATATAGGCCGCATATTCCACGAGCCACTGCCATGTAGTGCCGAGGAGATATCCCAGCAGTTCATTGAGAGCATACCCGAACTGAGACGTCTTCTTGGAACAGATGTCAAGGCTATCTTTGACGGTGATCCCGCAGCTGTAAGTCATGAGGAGGTCATCCTGTGCTATCCTTCACTGGTAGCTATGATACATTACCGTATGGCACACCGCCTGCTTGAACTGGGCGTGCCTATCCTGCCGCGTATCATCACTGAACTGGCTCATTCACTCACCGGAATAGACATACATCCCGGAGCGCAGATAGGTGAATACTTCAGCATTGACCACGGAACAGGCGTCGTTATAGGCGAGACTGCAATCATCGGCAACCATGTGCAACTCTATCAGGGAGTTACGCTGGGCGCCAAGAGTTTCAAGTTTGATGAGAACGGCAATCCTATCAACATACCGCGTCATCCTATCATTGAGGACAACGTAGTTATCTACTCCAATACATCGGTGCTTGGCCGCATAACCATAGGACATGACTCCATCATAGGAGGTAACGTATGGCTCACGCTTGACCTGCCGCCCTACTCCAAGTTTTTTCAGAACAGAGAAAAATAATATTAACCATTTAATATTCAGTTATTATGACAATTGACCAATTCAACTTTGCAGGAAAGAAGACTTTCGTGCGCGTTGACTTCAACGTTCCTGTTGATGAGAACTTCAACATCACCGATGATACCCGTATCGTCGCTGCTATGCCTACCCTCAAGAAGATCATCGCCGATGGCGGTCGTCTTATCATCGCTTCACACATGGGCCGTCCCAAGAAGAACCCGGATCCCAAGTACTCACTCAAGTACATCCTGAAGCATGTTTCAGAGTGCCTGGGCGTAGATGTCAAGTTTGCTGAGGATTGCGCTAAGGCACAGGAGCAGGTAGCCGCTCTTAAGGACGGTGAGGCTCTGCTGCTTGAGAACGTACGTTTTTACGCTGAGGAAGAGGGCAAGCCCCGTGGCATAGAGAAGGAGGATCCCGCATACGATGCTGCCAAGAAGGAGCTCAAGGCTGCTCAGAAGGAGTTTGCCAAGACTCTGGCTTCATACGCCGATGTTTATGTAAATGACGCATTCGGTACAGCTCACCGCAAGCATGCTACCACAGCTGTTATGGCTGACTTCTTTGATGCTGACCACAAGATGTTCGGCTACCTGATGGAGAAGGAAGTTGTAGCTGTTGAGAAGGTTCTGAACAACTCTGTTAAGCCTGTAACCGCTATTATCGGTGGTTCAAAGGTTTCTTCAAAGATCACCATCATTGAGAACCTGCTTCAGAAGGTTGACAACCTGGTTATCATAGGCGGTATGGCTTACACATTCGTTCTGGCCAAGGGCGGTAAGGTTGGTAACTCACTCTGCGAGCCCGATCAGGTAGATGTTGCTCTGGCTGTTCTCAAGAAGGCCGAGGAGCTGGGCGTCAAGATCGTTCTGCCCGTTGACTGCCTTGCAGCCGATAACTTTGACAACAACGCCAACACTCAGGTTGTTGACAACAACAACGTACCCGACGGTTGGGAAGGTATGGATATAGGTCCCAAGTCAGCAGCTCTGATGGCCGGTGTTATCGAGTCATCAAAGACCATCCTGTGGAACGGTCCTGCCGGCGTATTTGAGTTCAGCAACTTCCAGGCCGGTACAAAGGCTATCGCTACTGCTGTTGCCAACGCAACTGCCAAGAACGGTGCTTTCTCACTGGTTGGCGGCGGTGACTCCGTAAGTGCTGTAAAGCAGTTCGGTTTTGCCGACAAGGTATCATACGTATCAACCGGTGGTGGTGCTCTTCTGGAGGCTATCGAGGGCAAGATCCTTCCCGGTATCGCTGCAATCAAGGGATAATAAGTATCGCTTAATCCGCGAATTATTCGTATATTTGAAACCGCTGGAGTCATTCTCCGGCGGTTTCTTTATTATTCCAGACAATGACAGCCGATGAGGATATAAAAAAGCGTGCGGCGCAGATAAAGGATCTGCTCCTTAATTCACGTCTCAAGGAGGCGCTTGAACTTATACAGGTGCAGATGGCCGGCGTATCGGACTGGTCCGTCACGTCCCGCTTTGAGGACATTGACCGCTCATACCGCTATATGCTCCAGTATTTCGGACAGGGATCGCCCGATGATCACCGCACAAGCCTGTATCATCAGCTTGTCCGACGTTCACTGATTCTCAACGATGATGTTCTGCAGGCACGTCTGCAGCCGCAGTCCATGCTCCTTTACTATCAGCATGCGCGCACGTGTGCGGCATGCATCGAGACTATTGACAGTATCAGGGAGGTTCTGGAGTCATATATCGAGACACAGGATGCCGATGCGCATGAACACGCTCTCATCACCCTCTTTGACCTTGTATGGACCAACGGACGGTGGAGTTCGGAAGATTCAGTCTCACTACTTGAACTTATTGATTCACCGGAAGTTATGGAAGATGATTCCGCTCTGGCCGTGAGCGCTGTGATACTGTCGCTCATGGAGCGTTTTGATCCGCTCAAATGTCTGTTCCTGTGTCAGGCTGCCCAGAATCTTAGCCGTATGGTATCGGTCCGCGCGCTGACCGGTCTGGCTGTGACGCTCATAGGCTACAGGGATATACTGCCCTACTTTCCGGAGGTGAATGACCGCATAGCGCTTTTGCAGGACGCTGCGGGTATTAGTGAGCGCATGCTCAAGGTCCAGATGGAACTGCTGCGCTGCCGTGAGACTCGTGAGATAGACCGCCGCATGCGTGAGGAGTTCATACCCACCATGTTGCGCAACCCCAAACTGGGTGACCTGATGCGTGAGGAGCTGGAACGTGATGATGTGAGCCCGGACTGGAAGGAATGGATTGAAAAGCCTGAAGTTAAGGACAAGCTGCTTGAGATGACGGAACTCCAGATGGAGGGCGCCGATGTATATATGAGCACATTCTCAAACCTTAAGAACTACCCGTTCTTCCGTGAGATATCCAACTGGTTCCGCGTATTCAGCATGGATCAGCCCGATGTCAGGAAGGTGTTCGGTCAGGCCGGGGTGTCATCGGTCATAGGTAAATCCATGCTTTCAAGCCATGTGTTCTGCAATTCCGATAAGTACTCATTCGCGCTCACGTTCTCACAGATACCGCGTGAGCAGCGTGAGATGCTGACCGGCCAGTTCAATGACGAGGCTCTTGAGGCCATGCAGGAGAAGGATTCCAGCCCGTCACCCGCCGATCTGGAGGATACATATGCTGCACGTCAGTATATCCAGGATCTGTACCGTTTCTTCAACCTGTTTTCACGCCGTCATGAGTTCCATGATGTCTTTGAGGATAATCTCAACCTGCTTATAGACTCTCCGTTATCAGTGCTTCTGCAGACTGAGGACTCGGAGCAGAAGATAGCTGCCTGGCTGCTGCAGAAGAACTTTTATCCTGAGGCTGCCGCCGCGTACCGCCTGATGGAGAGCTCGGCACATCCCTACTCAACCGATTACCGTTTCTATCAGCAGCTTGGATATGCCTTGCAGCGCACCCAGGCTTATAAGGAGGCTCTTGAGGCATATCGCCGATCGGACATACTAAGGTCCGGTAACAGCTGGACCATGCGTCATTCGGCCCAGTGCCTGCGTATATTGGGCAACCCTGAAGAGGCTCTCAGCCTGCTCCTTGAGGCAGAGAAAAACAATCAGGACAGTCTGTCTCTTCAGATACAGATTGGAGACTGCCTTGTTGACCTTAAACGCTATGATGAAGCCCTGACGCGCTTCTTTAAGGTTGATTATCTTAAACCGGACTATCCCAAAGCATGGCGTGCCATAGGCTGGTGCGCTTTCCTGGCAGGCCGGTATGACCGTGCCACGGAGTATTATGACAAACTTCTGGCCGGCAAACCATCGGCCAATGACTGTCTCAACGCAGGCCATGTATATCTCATCAATCATAACATACAGAGAGCCGTATCGCTTTACCGTCAGTGTGGGATCATGATGGGCAAGGATGAGTTTGAGGCGGAATTCAATAAAGACCGCGCTATCTTGATGAGCAAAGGCATATCGGACCAGGATTTCCCGCTTATACTTGATCTGATCTGAAAACTGTTTGAGAAAAAGAGTTGAAGGAGACTTAACTTTTTGCTATTTTTGTAATCTAATAAAAGGTGGCGGGAACAGTAGTCCTGACGCCATTGATGAAATAACCTAAAACCAATAATATTTACACTTCAGAATGAAAGCCAAAAGACTCTTCATCGGTGCAGCTCTTCTGGGTTGCGCCGTAGTCCTGTCAACACAGGATGCGTCCGCTGCAAAGAAAACGACCGAAGGCCCCGTAAAGGCTTCACAGCGTTTTGTTCACACAACAGGCGGTAACCCTTATCTCCCTCTTTGGGAACATGTTCCTGATGGTGAGCCCCATGTATTTGAGGATCCCGATCACAAAGGCAAGTACCGTGCATACCTTATCGGTTCACACGATGTAAGATTCGGCAGCTACTGCGGTCCCGATATCCGCATGTGGTCAGCTCCTATTGAAGACCTTACCCAGTGGCGTGATGAAGGTCCTATCTTTACTTTCCAGGCAGCCAACGGACGTTGGGACGTAATGTACGCTCCTGATATTGCCGAGGTTATTGAAAAGGATGAGAAGGGCAAGGAACACAAGGTATATTATCTCTATCCGCACAGCCGTGGTCCCCGTCGTGAGGCTATGGTCTGCAAGGGAGACCGTCCTGACGGCCCCTTCACTCCTCTTAACCTTGATGAGAACCAGGCTGCCATTGCTGGAAGCTGCATAGGTTTTGACCCCTCTGTATTCATTGAGCAGATTACTGACAAGAATGATCCTGACTACGCAAAGGGCTTCCGCGCATATGCATACTGGGGCTTCCAGGGCTCAACCGGCGCTCAGCTTGACCAGGAGACCATGTACTCAGTACGTCCCGGAACAGAGCCAATCACCCCGTTCCTCCCCGCAAGCTCAACCTATGGCCGCGTACGTGACCGTCAGGGCACAGTCTATAAGGCTCTTGCCGAGGGTCAGAATCCTGGTGACTTCAACTTCTTTGAGGCATCATCAATCCGTCAGGTGGGTAACAAGTATGTCATGATATTCTCAGGTTACTCAGGTCCTGACTACGGACTTGGTTCAACCAACTCAGCTCTGCGTTACTGCTATGCTGATTCTCCCCTGGGCCCCTGGCGCAGTGGCGGTGTAGCCGTTGACTCACGTGGTGTTACCCTGAACAAGGACGGATCCGGTCTTATGACCACTAACTTTGGCCACAACACCCACGGTAGTATCCAGCAGATTGGCGACCAGTGGTACATTTTCTACCATCGTCCTCCCAGAGGCTTCGGCTATGCACGTCAGGCTGTTGTAGCTCCTGTCAAGATTGAGTGGGATGAGAAGCCTGTATCAGAGGGTGGTAAGGTAACCATCACAGGTTATGATCCCTATGCTCCCGATGAGGTATGGACTGCCAAGGCTTCAAACGGTGACCATTACACCGGTGCCGAGGTTACATCCGAGGGCTTCAACATCTTTGGTCTGCCTCCTTACAACTACTATTCAGCAGGTTACGCTTGCTTCTTTACAAACAACAACGCCCTGCAGGATACATGGGATATCTGGAGCAACGAGCAGATTGCCAATGTGAATGCCGGCGATATCATTGGTTACAAGTACTTTGGTCTGGGTGGCCTCAAGAAGGATACCAAGGGTGTTCCCGCATTTGACGGCACAACTTCAAAGCAGTACTCATCATTCAACATCTGGTTCAAGAGGACCAATGGAGAGGGCGGTATCACCGTCAAGGTTATGATGGACGGCCCCTGGAAGAACGATGTTTGGAACGGTAAGGAGATCGGCAAGATCAAGATTCCGGCCAATTCACCCGTTGGCGAACTTCAGAAATACACCGTTGATGTATCTGAATTTGTTGATGACGTAGAGGGCAAACACGCCATCTATCTGGTATTTGATGCTGCTGTTGAAGGTGCTATCGGTCAGTTCTACGGATGCGGATTCAATCCCAAGGTTTCATCACTGAAACGTCCTACACCTCCTACCCTGAACGTTACCATCGGCGGCAAGGCCATTGAACTGCCTGACACCCCTGTACGTTCAACCGAAGCTAACGGTTACGTTGACAACACTCACTATGAGATGGACTACAAATTGGAGCCCGGTCAGAAGTCAAAGGTTTCTGTAGAATGCTTCTGGTCAACAATGCAGTTCTGGGTAGAGCAGATCAAGGGTGATGAGGGCACTGCCGTCATTACGGCCGAGTATCTCTATCCCGGTACAACCAGCACTCAGACCAAGATCTATAAGATCAACATCTCAAGGTAAAGCTAAGAGATCTCTCACAGAAAAGAGGCGGCCCCTACGGTCGCCTCTTTTATTATGTTTCCAGTTGCACAGAGGACCCGTGCCATAGCGAATATACGCAGGTTCAAGTGTATTGGAGCGAGTGAGGCGACGAACGAGACCGCGGACCCGGAGGGCCGCCAAGCGAAATGAAATGGAGCGTGTTTGCGTAGCAAACTAAAATGAGGGAACCGAATCCCTCTTCTGTAGCAAAACAGGCGCATAATTGCGCCTGCTTTTGCGGAAGAAGAGGGATTCGAACCCCCGGACCCGTGAAGGTCAACGGTTTTCAAGACCGCCGCATTCGACCACTCTGCCATCCTTCCAAACTCGTCACGGCTTTCATTCTCCGTTTGAGCGGTGCAAAGGTGGCTATTTTTTTTGGAAACAGCAAGCAGTATCCAACTTTTTTGATTTCTTTTGCAGAAAAAAGAAGCAATATATATAAAATGGACAAGAATAGCGTAATGCATTTCATACGGCACAGGGTTCTGGAGAGATTTGCCTTGGGTGCTGACGCCGCTTCACAGGAGGAGGTTAATTCCAATATTCAGAAAGGAATAATGATAAAGGGCACAAATCTTTGGGTCCTGATATTTGCCATATTCATAGCTTCGCTGGGTCTTAACACCAACTCAACTGCCGTCATAATAGGCGCCATGCTTATATCTCCCCTTATGGGGCCTATCATCGGTATGGGTTATTCCATGGGTGTGTATGACATGGACCTGCTTAAGGAATCATTGCGTAACTTCCTTATTATGTTTGTGGTAAGCCTGATTACATCGGCCATTTTCTTTACTCTTCCGCTCATCAGCTCAACACAGAGTGAACTTCTGGCCAGAACCCAGCCTACCACATATGATATCCTGATTGCACTGTTTGGCGGTCTGGCAGGTATGGTTGCTCAGACACGCAAGGACCGCACAGGAACGGTTATTCCGGGTGTGGCAATTGCTACCGCCCTGATGCCCCCACTCTGCACCGTAGGTTACGGACTTGCTACACTGCAGTTCAGGTTCATGCTTGGAGCTCTATATCTGTTCACAATAAACACCATTTTCATTGCCCTGGCATCATTCATAGTTACTAGAGTAATGAAATTCAAGATGATTGGTGAACTGGAACCTTCCAAGCTCAAAAAAATCAAGAACATGATGATTGCTATCATTGTTCTGATAACTCTGCCCAGCATATTGATAGCCATATCAATTATTCAAAGGTCATCATTCGAGAGCAATTACAGGAACTTTGTAGCCGAGGCATTCAACTATGACAATACATTCGTGGTTGAATCGACCTATGAGTATAACCCCGGACATAAGAAACAGTCCGTAATAGAGGTAAGGCTATTTGGCGAACCTCTGTCAGACAATGTGATCAATAATATCCGCGGTCAGATGTCAAGCGTCTATCACCTGCCAAAGGTTGATCTGGTAGTGCGTCAGTCCAACCAGGAAGGCGGCGGAATTGCCATCACGGCACTCCAGAGCAACTACACGGATATGCTCAACGAGAAAAACCTCCAGATTTCACGCCTGCAGGAGCAGCTGTCATCCATCCGTACCGCCGATACGCTGGCCGTGAGCAGCATGATACGTGAGCTGGGCATATTTGTACCTGAAATAAGCGATATGTCCATGCAGCGCCATATATCGTACGACATAGAAGGTACAGCCAAGGATACCACATATATCTGCATAATAAAACTTGCCGATAATATGGAAAAAGAACCGGATACTGACCTTATAAGACACTGGCTGAACAATCGTACCGGCGCTTCCAATATCAAGATACTGTTTGAATAATGATATACCCTGATAATTTTGAACATAAAACCGGCTTTGATGAGATAAGGCAGATGCTGTCTGACCGGTGCATATGCCCGTTGGGCGTGCAACAGGTTGAGCTGATGCAGTTCCAGACAGATTTCCAGCCTATAGAAAAGGCTCTTGATGAGACAATGGAGTTTGTCCGGATTCTCACTGAGGGCAAATCATTTCCTGATCAGAACTATCATGACCTGCGTGAGGCGCTCTCGCGCATAAAAGTGGCAGGCACATGGCTTGATGAGACCGAACTGCTGGGTCTATGGCGCTCGCTTGAGACTATAAGCGGCATTGTGGAGTTCCTCTCAAAAGATGAGAACCAGGGCCTCTACCCTAACCTGACTGAACTTGCGCAGAGTGTTGCCGTATTTCCTGCAATAACGCAGGGTATTGCACACATACTCACCAAATTCGGCAAGCTCAAAGACAATGCATCGCCAGAGCTCTACCGCATACGCATGGATCTGGCCAACACATCATTCAGTATATCACGTATCCTTAACAGTATTCTCAAGCAGGCACAGACCGACGGATATGTTGACAAGGATGCCGCTCCCACCATGCGTGACGGCCGATTGGTACTTCCCGTAGTACCCGGACTCAAGCGTAAGATACGCGGTATAGTACATGACGAGTCTGCATCGGGCAAGACCGTGTTCATTGAACCAGAGGAGGTTGTTGAGGCCAATAACCGCATCCGTGAGCTTGAAGCCGATGAGCGCCGTGAAGTAATGCGCATTCTAATAGCTTTCACAGACAGCATACGTCCGGAGATACCCTCAATCCTTGAGTCATATGCGTTCATGGCAAAGATAGACTTTATACGTGCCAAGGCGCGTCTGACACTTGATTTTGATGCATGCAAGCCTATCCTGGAGCGCAAGACGGTGGTAGATTGGGTACAGGCGGTACATCCGCTGCTCAAGCTTTCGCTGGAGCGTCATGACAAGAAAGCCGTACCGCTTGATATAGATCTGGACACCAAGAACAGCATACTGCTTATATCGGGCCCCAATGCCGGCGGTAAGTCCGTCTGTCTTAAGACCGTTGGATTGCTGCAGTACATGCTGCAGTGCGGAATACCCGTGCCCATGCGTCCCAACAGCCACGCCGGCATATTCAAGAGCATATTCATTGATATAGGTGATGAGCAGAGCATTGATGATGATCTGAGCACCTACTCCAGCCATCTGCTCAACATGAAGAACATGCTCAAGCATGCCGATAACCGCAGCCTGATACTTATTGATGAGTTTGGAAGCGGCACAGAACCGGGTATTGGCGGTGCCATTGCCGAGGCTGTCCTGTCACGTTTCAATAAGAACCGTGTGTTCGGTATCATAACCACCCACTATCAGAACCTCAAGCATTATGCCGACGGCAATGAGGGCATACGTAACGGTGCCATGCTCTATGACCGTCATCTGATGCAGCCCCTTTATATTTTGCAGATTGGCAACCCAGGCAGTTCATTCGCAGTTGAGATAGCCCGTAAGATAGGTTTGCCCGAGGATGTTATTGAGGACGCCACACAGATTGTAGGCCGTGACTATGTCAATGCCGACAAGTACCTGCAGGATATTGTTCGTGACAAGCGATATTGGGAGAACAAACGCCAGAATGTACATCAGCTTGAAAAGCAGCTTGATGAGCAGATTGAACAGCATCGTCAGGAACTTGAATCGCTGCAGAAAGAGCGCAAATCAATCATACGTGAGGCCAAGGAACGTGCCGATCAGCTTATCCAGGACTCGAACGCCATGATTGAGAATACCATACGCACCATCAAAGAGGCTCAGGCCGACAAGGAACTGACCCGTCTGGCACGCCAGGAACTCACAGAATTCAAGGAGACTATTGATGACCGTCAGGCTAACAGCGAGGAGGAACAGCGCATTATGCGCAAGATGGAACGTATCCGTCAGAGCCAGGAGCGTCGCCAGCAGCGCAAGCGCGACAAGCTAAAGGATCATACACAGTCTGCCGCCCCCACTCCGTCAGAGCCGCTTAACATACCTGTGTCAACATCCAAACGCACATTTAAGGTCGGTGACACCGTCCGCCTCTCCGGACAGACCCAGCTCGGCGAGGTGATATCGGTCAACAAGAACGACATAACGGTTGCATTCGGTCAGATTACAACAGCTGTAAAAGCCAACCGTCTGGAGCCTGCCGAGCCTGTAAAGGTTCAGGATGTACGCACCGCCACATACGTGAGCAAGCAGACTCACGATGACATATACAATCGCAAGCTTGCCTTCAAACCGGATATTGACGTGCGTGGCATGCGTGGTGACGAGGCCATTCAGACCGTGATGCACTTTATTGACGACGCCACGCTCATCGGCATGAGCCGCGTGCGCATCCTGCACGGCACAGGCAACGGCATACTACGCAACCTGATCCGCCAATACCTCCACACTGTGCCCGCAGTCAAGGACTATCATGACGAGCATATTCAGTTTGGGGGGCACGGAATAACTGTAGTAGATTTAGGATGAAAAAGATTGGTCCACACGTTTCAGCATCGGGAGGTGTTTTTAATGCTCCTGTTAATGCTATGGCAGTTGGTGCTACGGCTTTTGCCCTGTTTACAAAGAACCAAAGGCAATGGTTTAGCTCGCCTCTGCAACAAAATGAAATAGAGCAATTTAAAGCTCAAGTCTTAAAGTCTGGAATTGAGGCTAAGTATATACTTCCGCATGACAGTTACCTAATTAATCTGGGTAGTCCGGATGTTGAAGGGTTGGAAAAGTCACGTGCCTCATTCCTGGATGAGATGCAGCGCTGTGAGCAGTTGGGACTGACCATGCTCAATTTCCATCCCGGCAGCCACTTGAAGCAGATTACCCCTGAGGAGTGCATGGACCGTATAGCCGAGAGCATCAACATCACCCTGGAAAAGACCAAAGGCGTAACGGCGGTTATTGAAAACACGGCAGGACAAGGCTCCAACATAGGTTTTGCCTTCTGGCAGATAAAGCGCATCATTGACGGAGTAACCGATAAATCCCGCGTAGGAGTCTGCATCGACACTTGCCACACCTACACAGCCGGCTACGACCTGAAAAACGCTTACGAGAGCGTCTGGGAAGAGTTTGACAATGAAATAGGTCTCTCCTACCTTCGTGCCATCCACTTGAACGACAGCAAGAAAGAACTGGGTTCGCGCGTAGATCGTCATGACTCTATCGGCAAAGGATTCTTAGGCTTGGATTTCTTCAAGAAGATCATGCAGGATCAGAATCTCAACCACATCCCCTTCATCCTTGAAACCCCAGACGAGTCCCTCTGGTCCCAAGAAATCACCCTCCTCCACTCTCTAGAGAAATGATACAATTGGGGTCTGTCCCCAATTGTATCATTTCTGCTCTTCTGATTCCAGCTGGCGGATATACTCCGTGGGACTGACGCCGTAGTACTGCTTAAAGGTGGTCGAGAAGTGTGTCTGTGATGCAAAACCTACACTGTAAGCTATTTGAGATACATTTACACGTTTCTCCTTAAGCAGTTTCATGGCCTGTTGCATGCGGATATTCTGCACAAAACGAGATGCCGAGAATCCGGTAAGTTCCTTGAACTTACGGTGAAGCTGAGTACGGCTCATTCCCACCTCATCAACCAGTTGCGTCACATTGAAATCACTGTTTGATATGTTGTTGTTGATGATAGTCATTACACGCTTCATAAAGAGCTCGTCACTTGATTCAAACGGAATGGGATTAACCTGCTCATTCTGCTCCATCTGTCCCGAGAATTTGCCCTTGACTATCAGACGGTTATTGATGAGGTTGGACATAAGTGACTTGAGCTCACTCATATAGAACGGCTTGGGCAGATAACTGTCCGCACCCGTGTCAAGACCCAGCATACGGTCCTGAAGCTTATTCTTGCCGGAAAGCATTATAACCGGTATGTGGCTGACAAGCGAGTTGCCCTTAATGGCCTTAACCAGCTGAATACCATCCATTTCAGGCATAACCACATCAGTTATTATCAGGTCCGGAATCTGTGATACTGCCAGTTTGAGACCCTCCTTGCCGTTACGTGCGGTTATTATCTTATAACTGTGTTTTAGGCTCTCGCGCATGTATTCAAGCATGGAGTCATCATCATCCACCACAAGAACCTTGATTGTACCCTTGGTCTGGCTGTTATCCTCTTCTTCTTCAAAGTCCATGCTGGCCCGGTTGCGATCCAACTGCAGGCGTGCCACATGCTCAGAGTCAACCATCTCTTCCTGCTTGATATGACTGTTGCCAAGAGGCAGACGGAACGAGAATACGCTACCGCTTTGTCCGTCCGTCCTGTTGACAGCTTTGATGGTACCCTGATGCATGTTTACAAGCATCTGGCTATAGTTAAGGCCGATACCCATACCCATTGTGGCGGTAGTAAGTGTGGTGTCTGCACGGTAGAAACGCTGGAACACCCTGTTTTCATCATCCTTGCTCATTCCGATTCCGGTATCTGTTACGGATATCTCAACGTAATTGTGCAACGGCCCTATCTCGTTGTCATCGGTCCCCACCTCAACGTTTATCTCAATAGTGCCTTCATCGGGAGTATATTTGAATGCGTTTGACAGAAGGTTCATCATTACCTTGTCAATACTGTCGCGGTCTATCCATACGGGCTGCTCGGCCATGGAGTGATTGAATCGGAAATTTATGTTACGCCGCTCGGCTGTCTGGGTATATAGCTCAAACGGGCCCATCAGGAAGTTAATCAGCTCAGTCTCAGAATAATGCAGTTGCATCTGCCCTTCGTCATATTTACGCATGTCAAGCAACTGGTTTATCAGCGTCAGTATCCTGGTTGAACTCTTGTGCATCTGACGCAGACTGGGTTGCATGCTGGCGGGCGTGTTCTCATCTCTTAGCATATCCTCCAAAGGCGATATGACCATCGTCATAGGCGCGCATATTTCATGCGCCACATTGATGAATGATTGGAATCGGGCCTCATCCATCTCTCTCTTGCGTGACCTGCTGCGGAGTTTGAAAATAACCATCAGAATAACCAGAAGTATCATCAGATAGATGCATACTGCCAATGATGTGGCATACCATGGGGCCTCAATCTTGATGGTATAAGTGACAGGGCTTGATACTATGTCATTCAGACGGGCTCTGACTGACAGATTATAGCGGCCAAAACCCAGTTTGGAGAATGTGAATCTGTTTACTCCGGGCGGGTTGCTGTTCCATTCGCTCCTGCCGGGATTCATGGAGTACTCGTAAACAAGGCTGGCCTCATCGCCATAGTTCAAAGTACTGAATTCCAGTGTAAAAGAGTTGTCCTTATATGCCAGACGGAACTGATCGGCCATGTTCAACGGTACGTCCGATATCCTCTTTCCGCCCGATGTTGACTCATGCGTTATCCTCTCGCCGTTCAGGTAGAAACCTGTCATGACCACCTTGTTCACCCTTGTATTAGTTGTTATGCTGAACGGGCTGAACGCGGTTATACCGGCATTACTGCCGAAATAGGCTCTGTCATCAATGGATGAGAATGCCGATACGCGGTTGAAAGCCTTCTCCTCAATATAGAAACAACTTATTTCAAAGTCATCCGGATTGATGCGGTTTAGTCCTCCGGGCGTTGCCACCCATATGTAACCGTCATTATCCTTGATCATACCGCGTACATCGTTGTTGGACAGTCCCTTGGATGCATCAAGCAGGCTGATCTGACCGTTGGTGGTATTATAAACTATCACACCCTTGTTGGTGCCGAACCACATAATGCCGTCATGGTCCTCCAGAATGCATGTACAACCCGATGTTCCCATGGCGGCCTGCAGTTTGCTTATATCGGTAAACGTGCTGCGGTCTATATCAAAACAGTCTGCTCCGTTGTCATGGCCAATCCAAAGCCTGTTCCAGCTGTCAATAACCAGGTAGTGTATCCAATCATTGCTGAGCCACCTGCCGTTGCGGCCCTGCTTGGCAAAATCGCTGTACAATGTACTCTTGGACTCATTGGGTGAAAAACGGCTGAATCCGTTACCCAGTTCTGAGTAATAGATACGTCCTTGCAGGTCTTCAGTAATGGCCGATACGTTTGAGTACTCATTTCTTATTACCGTTTTCAGCTTTCCGGTTTGCGTATCAAGTTGGGCAAGTCCCTCATTCGGACATCCGGCCCATATCCTGCCACGACTGTCCCGGAACATGCAGCTGATGTACTGTGATGATGCTCCTTGCCTGATTACCTCACCTGTGTTTGAGAGGCATGTAGGGCCGTTATTGTTGTATCCTACCCATAACCTGCCGTCACTGTCCGTAACCAGAGCGGTTATGGTACCTGAAATATCCTCCTGATAATCATCGAAACTCCAATAATCAAACTCGTTACGGTTCTTGGTGACAAGAATCAGGTCGGCCTGGAAACAGCCTATCCACTCATTCCCTGCCCTGTCCTTATAATATGTGCTTACATCAAGTTTCTCCAGACTGCGGTCATTAGGTTTAAGTTCAACCTTGGTCAGTTTGCGGTCATCGGACAACGATAGCAACCCCTTACCTCTGAGAGAAATCTTAAGCCCTTCATTATCAATGAAAGAATGGGTTATCTCCCAGATTCCGCTTTCCGGGGTAAGCCTTGTAAGTGTACGCCTTGCGGCATTCCACATATAGAGGTGTTGCGATGTAGTTATATAAATGTTGCCTGTATTGTCACCGTTAATACTTGTGATGTCACGGTTTATCATATCCCTGCGGAACTCCGATACCTTATCGGTCTTAGGGTCATAAAGCAGCACACCCATGGGTGTTCCCAGCCATACCGTTCCCTCCTGGTCCTCAAATATAGTGCGGAATACGCCCTGCACATCGGGATAGGTATTGATGCTGACAACGCTGTTCACCTCATCGGGATTAAGGGGATCAATCCAGAATATGCCGCTACCCTGAGCATCTATCCATATCTTTCCGTCGCGGAACTGGGATATCTTTTGTATGTAAGGTGACCGGCTCAACGGAAAACTCACCGTATGAAAACTCTTTTCGCCCGGTTTGAGATACTGCAGGCCACGGTTTGTTCCAACCCAAAGTGTTCCGTCACGGTCAACATACAGGCTCCTTATATAGTTGCTGGCAAGTGAAAGAGAGTCATTGTCATCATGATAGAACTGATAGAAATTATATCCGTCGTACCGGTTAAGGCCATTCTCTGTTCCAATCCAGATAAAGCCGTACATATCTTCACATATGGCCTGGAACCTATTGTCGGACAGCTGTCCTATGGTATAGCGGAATGTTCTCTGCGCATTTGCAGAGATGGCAAGCAGAAAAAGTGCATACAATGCCGTTATCAGCTTTCGCATTGGAAATGTAGTTAGGTTGAACGTTCACAAAGATAAACCATTATTTCTGAATGTTCCATATTACAGAGGGATGTTTGGCACAAATCTTAATGTTTGAAACACACGGAACATATGCTAATTAATGAAACTGAATAATTATTTGTGGATTCAGTTGAGCCGGAACTCTGTTTTTTGCGTACCTTTGGATATGCAAAGCTGACAGTTAACAACCAAAACATAAAACTATGAGAATTAAAAGTGCATTACTTACAGCAGTTCTGTCATTCCTGGCAGTCGGTACGGCAAGCGCCGGTAAACATTGGGTAGCAACATGGGCCACTGCCGAGCAGGTAGTGGAGCCGCATAACTGCCCCCCTGCTCCGGGTCTTGAGAACAACTCCATCCGTCAGATTGTCCAGACATCCATCAGCGGCAAGGAAGTCCGTGTCAAGTTTTCAAATGAGTTCAGCCAGGGTCCTGTTACCATCAACGCAGTCGAGATAGCACATGCTGCCACTGCTGGTGCCAGCAGTGACATTATAGCCGGAACAGAGGTGTCACTCACATTCGGCGGCAGCAAGTCTGTTACAATTAAGCCTGGAGAACTGGTTACATCAGATCCTGTCAAGTTTCCCATGGGCACACGTCAGAACGTTGCCATTACCATGCATCTGGGCCAGGCTTCATCAACCAGCGTGACAGGCCATCCCGGTTCACGTACCGATTCATATCTTATTGAGGGTCAGGGATCAGACTTTACAAATGCCGTAAAGACCGCTCACTGGTACATTATCAACGCAATTGAGATCAAGGCCGAAAAGAAGGCCCGTGCCATTGTAGTTCTGGGTAACTCCATTACCGACGGCCGCGGATCAACCACAAATGAGCAGAACCGCTGGACCGATAACCTGTCACGCCGTCTTTTGGCCAACAAGAAGACCAGCCGTGTATCAGTCCTGAACATGGGTCTGGGTGGCAACTGCGTGCTTAACGGCGGCCTTGGACCTACAGGTAAGAGCCGTTATCCCCGTGACCTCTTCCAGCAGGAGGGCGTCAAGTACATCATACTGTTTGAGGGCGTTAATGACCTGGGCGGTTATGGTGACGCAACACAGAAGGCTAAACAGATCATTGATGTTTACAAACAGATTATTGATGAGGCTCATGAGCGTGGTATCCTTGTATATGGTGCACCTGTGATGCAGTTCAAGGGTAACAACTACTACAGTGAGAACCATGAGGCCGGACGTCAGCAGCTTAACCAGTGGATCCGCAGCAGCGGTTACTTTGACGGAGTCATTGATTTTGACGCCGCTATGGGTAATCCCGATGATCCCGCACAGCTCAATCCCAAATACCTGTTTGAGAATGACTATCTGCACCCCAACGCCGACGGTTACGTTACAATGGGCGAATGCATAGACCTTAAACTCTTTGAAAAATAACTCCGGGGTATTTCTTTCCGTCGTTTTGATTTAACTTTTTGCCTTTGTATCGCTATTCTACTAAAACGAGAATAACGATATGAAGGCAAAAATTTTTTTCTCAATTATGTCTGCTGCCTTGCTTTCGGCAGTTTTGTATGCACAGTTCCCTGGTGGAGGCTTTCCCGGAGGCGGTTTTCAGGGAGGAGGATTCCCGGGTGGCTTTGGAGGCCGTTTCCCCTTTGATCCGCAGCAGGAGGGCGGACAGATGCCCGGCGGATTTCCGGGAGCTGAAGGAGGTTTTCCCGGCGGTGGAGGATTTGGAGGCGGTTTCATGATGGGAACCGAGTATGACCCCACTACTACACGTAATGATGTGGAGTTTACATCATCCAATCTGCCCATAGTAATCATTGAGACAGAGTCCAAGACTCTGACCAACAGAGAGAAAACCGGAGCTACGATGAAGGTTATAGCAAAAGCCTCCGGACGCAATAAAGTGACAGATCCAGCTAACGGATATGACGGAAAAATCAAAATTAAACTTCGCGGAAACTCATCATTGTTCTTTGACCAGAAGCGTTTTACGTTTGAAACCGTAACACCTGAAGGCAAGTCAAACAAAGTGGAGCTTCTAGGTATGCCGGCCGATAATGACTGGGTACTGCTGGCCCCATATAATGACGTATCGATGATGCGTGACGCCTTTGCCTTTGACATGTGGAACAATATGGGCCACTGGGCACCGCGTACACGCTACTGTGAAGTGGTCATGAACGGCAAGTACATAGGTGTTTATACACTGTGTGAGAAGATCAAACGCGGCAAGAACCGCGTAGATATCGCCAAACTTACACCAAAAGACACCACAGACCTTGACATTACAGGCGGTTACATAGTCCGTGTAGATCCGCCCGATGAAGGTGAGAAATCATTTACATCCGATGTTCCCGGCATCATGAACACCAACGTTGGTGGCGGTATGTTCGGCGGCATGGGAGGATTCGGCGGATTCGGAGGCATGGGCGGCAGGGCAACCGTAACCTGGACAATATTCTACCCCAAGTCAGACAAGCTTACCGATGAGCAGCAGGAGTACATATCCAATTATGTAAATACCGTTGAGAAGGTAATCCAGAGTGATGATTTTGCTGATCCGGTTAACGGCTATGCCAAATATATTGATGTGGAATCATTTGTAGATTACTTTATTCATACGGAGCTTAGCCTTAATGCCGACGGACTTAAGCGCAGCACCTATTTCTACAAGGATAAGCAGAATGCCGACGGAACCGGCGGCAAGCTGCATGCCGGTCCGGTCTGGGACTATAACCTGGCATACGGGAACTGCAATTTTGCCAATGCCAACAACATTGAGGCATGGGTATTTGAAGGCAGCGAGACCAACCCCACTCCGGCCATGTGGAAACGCCTTACTGAGGATCCTGCTTTTATGGCCAAGGTAAAGGCACGCTGGAAAGAACTGCGCAAGGGTTATCTCAGCAATGATAACATAAACCGTTTCATTGATGATCATGCTAAAACGCTACAGGAGTCACAGGCCCGTCAGTATGCCAAGTATTCAGATCTCCTGGTTCCCAAGAGAGAGAATGACCAGAACGCTCAGGGACAGCAGAACGGCGGATTCGGCGGCTTTGGCGGTATGGGTGGCTTTGGAGGATTCCCCGGAGGCGGAGGATTTGGTGGCTTTGGCGGCGGTGGTGCTGCCGGAATGTTCTCGGCATATACCGTTTCAAGCTACGATGAGGAGATTTCCGTTTTAAAGAAGTGGTTTGCAGACCGTATTGCCTTCCTGGACAAGAATTGGAAGTAAAACCTTTCATGGCAGATTAAACCATTTGCATATTATATAATCTAAAAGGGGAAAGAAGCGCTGTTTGTTTCTTTCTCCTTTTTATAATTACCGCTATGCCTAATATTCGAATTAAGAGATTACTGACCGTACTGTTCGCATTGTTGATATCAACCGTAGCTTTCGCTCAGCGTGGCGGAGGCGGTGGCGGTGGATTTGGTGGCGGCGGAGGATTTGGCGGCGGTGGCGGCTTTGGAGGAGGCGGCATGGGCGGCGGTATGCCTATGGGTGGCGGCGGAGGTATGGACTTCGGCGGCATGGGCGGCGGTGGCGGCCGTGGCGGCTTTGGAGGCGGCTGGGGTTTCAACAACACCCTTAATGACAGCACAGAGCTTGTAAGATACAGCGCCAACCTTACATTCACCGAGGGGCGCGGTGCCGGTAACGCCATACGTGATGACGATCTAAAGCAGCTTCTTGACTCCGTTCAGTTTGAGCGTTTTGAGGCTGCCCGCAAAAAGTTCATTAAAGGTGACAATCAGGAGACCATCGGTACCCTACTCCTTATTCCTACAGCCATACTCACGCTGATTGCGGCTACGCATTACTCGGATGATGATCCAAGCCTGTCTAAGAAGCTTTATATCATATCGGGTGCTCTTGCCGTTCCTACAATCACGTTCTATAGCATGGGACGCATCAACCGCGGCAAGGCTAAAAGAGCCATTGACAGTATTGCCAATGAGTACAACAATGAGTTGGAACTTAAAAAGGCTGCTCGTCTGCTTCAGTTTGAGTTTGAACCTACGGTTTTCCTGGACCGACAAAACAACACCTCGTTTGGTGCTTCAATAAATTTAAGCTTCTAAAAAAGAAAACCCCCGCTAATCAGCGAGGGTTTTTCTTTTGTTCATTCTCTCACATATGGCGATTCCGGCATGAACAGGTAGCTCTTGATGTAGCCGCCTGCATCTATCACAACCTTTTCAAATACTGTACCGGGCTCAATGGGACGGATGGTAAGCGTATGCTCACCCTTTGCAGCCTTACCCAGTTCTACGGTATCATCCTTGACACGTGTAGCTACAGTAGGATAATATACTGAGTATATATTGCGCTGATCCTCATTGAGACGTTCGTTAAACACAACCTCAATCTCCTGACCGCCATCAAGGCTTACCATGTAACGGTGTCCTTCCAGACGATAGAATGTAAGTGTGGCGTTTACTGCAATCACAGCCTTAAGGTTCTCAACATCATCTGTCAGATTGAACTTATAGGTCATTGAAGCACCGTCTGTAGGCTGGCTGTAAGGCATCAGGGCAACGCCTGAGAGTGTACGGCCCATATATGGAATGGTAGTCCACTTGGCAGTACCGGTTGTCACGGCATTCTGTGCATAGAAATGCTCTGCCTCCATGGCAACCACACCGTTCTTCTGGGTAAATACAAATCCACCCTCCTGCTCTCCCTTCTCTACGCGGGTTACGCGGGGCTGTGTATCGGCACGGAAATTATCGTTCCAGGATGTATAGCCTATGTGCTTCTGGATCATCATTCCGTTCCACTTGCCGCCGGCCATCTCCTTGTTATAATATGCGCACAGCTCGGCGTCACGCTTAAAGTCGCGCTCGCAACGCTCTGCCCAGTAGTTTGCTGCGGGATCATTGTTGCGGGAGAGCTTCTGGTTCATGGCCTGGCTGTAGTACATATCATAGATGTTACCCATAGCCTGTACGGGGAACAGGATTATCTGCTGATAAGCATCGCGGTACTCAGGCTTCAGTTTCAGGTACTGGCGCAGGGCCTCAGCCTCCAGGCGTGCGTAATCATCGCAAACCTGCTCAAACTCACCGGTCTCAAGTGTGTAGTACTGACGTGCGTCAAGCATCTCTGCGCTTATGCGGCCGTTATACTTGCAGCACAGATTCAGTATGCGTGCTGCCTCCTGAGCCTCCTCCTCGCCAAAGAACTCCTTGCAGAACTCATATGTATGGTCAAGCAGGTTGTCAACGGTGAATGACGTGGGGTTCCAGGCCATATCCAGGAACAGGGTGATGGGATACTCCATAGGTTTGAGGTCACCTACGTTGAGCACCCAGATCTTGTCTACTCCGTAGTCATAGGTAAGCTGCATCTGCTCCCAGAGGTGCTGTATCGGAGTAATGTTCAACCACTTTGAGTTACGCGGAGCACCCACGTAGTCAACATGGTAGTACATACCCCAGCCGCCCTTACGCTTGCGCTCCTGCTCATTCGGCAGACGGCGTATATCGCCCCAGTTGTCATCGGACAAAAGGATGATAACGTCATCAGGCACGCGCAGGCCCTTGTTATAATAGGTCTGAACCTCCTTATAGAGAGCCCATACCTGCGGACGCTGCTCTGCGGGCTTACCTGTAACCTCCTTTATAATCTGGCGCTGATCAGCAAAAAGCCCCTCCAGCATCTTCATGTTATCCTCATCTGAGCCACGGAGTTCGGCATCACCGTCACCGCGCATACCTATTGTAATAAGGTCCTCAGTATCCTTGGCACGCTCCATACCCTCACGGAAGAAACGCTGCAGCTCATCCTTATTTACGTTGTAATCCCACTGACCGCCGTAGGCCTTGGGGTTACGTGCCCACTCCTGATGGTTGCGTGCCATTGGCTCATGGTGGCTGGTACCCATAATGATACCCATCTCATTGGCTGTCTTGGAGTTCTCAGGGTCATCGGCATAGAAGGCCCAGTCCCACATGGCGGGCCACATAAAGTTACCGCGCAGACGCAGAATCAGTTCAAAGCACTTGGCATAGAACTCATGGCCGCCACGCTGTGTGCCGAATGTGTTCTGTACCCATGTGGTAAGGCAGGGAGCCTCATCATTCAGGAATATGCCTCGGTAGGTCACTGCGGGCTCACCGGCGGTGTATGTACCCTTGGCAAGTGACACGTTATCCTTGTGCTCTACGGGTACATCGGCCCAGTAGTACCAGGGTGATACGCCAATCTGCTCAGAGAGTTCATAGATACCGTAAATGGCACCGCGCATATCACTACCGGCAATTACCAGAGCCTCATCAATTCCTTTGATAGGGTTCTCAATGACAGCCATGATATACTTTTCACGCTTGCCCTGCAGATCCTTCTTGTTGATCTTCTTGGCCTTGATGATCTGTGATATGAACTTGCTGTTCATGGTTCCCACGATGATGGGTTTACCCTGACCAGGCTCGTAGATAATCTGAGCCTCCTGCCCTGCCACGGCCTTGAAATCCTTCTGCAAAGCGTTCAAGGCAATCTGTACACCGGTCTTATCGGCCTCATCGGCCAGAATCTGTACAGGTTTACCGTTCTCGATAACTGTGAATCTCTCGGGGCTTAGTTCATCAAATGAAATGCCCTTGTTGTCAGCGGCTATGGCTGAACTGATGGATAGCGCCAATGCGCCAAGGACCATTAATACTTTTCTCATAACGATATTTGGTTAATTGTTTTGTCTTACTCGCAAAGTTAATCACATTTTGCACACTATCAAAATTTCGCCAAAGTGTCCCACAACCACACGCGTGAGAGCGTATTCTGGGGCCGATGAGCGTGAGACATCCCCTCATCTCGAGGCTGTGTCCCACACGCACCTGCGTTAGACGTTAGTTTGGGGCCGATGAGCGTGGGACACTTTGGCGGGATTCTGCTGGATGGAAAAGTCTTAGCTCGTATTGGCCGGTTACAGCTAGACGGTCGTCTTTTACTGCCAATGCTCCTAAGATTTCGGGAATGGATTGGATGCTTTCTATTACGGGTTGCAGATCGTTTACTGATTGGATTCGGTTGGCCATGGCAGTGGCGTAGCTGTCGGCCAGGAGAACGTCCTTGCAAACTATCATCATGGCATCGGCACGGCCTAAGCTCAGCGAGGGGCCTACGGTGCCGCTGGAGGTGCAGATGCCGCACGGGAATGCGGCTGCGGGGATGTGGAGCCCTACTCTCTCTGACAGTGGGGATTGGCCGGCAAAGACGCTGATATCCATATCAGAGTTTGCATCGGCGTAGATGTCTCCTCCGTTCTCAACTATTACCTCTTTAACGTTGAATTTGCTCTTTATGAAATCGGCCACACGCAAGGCAACGGCACCGGCTACGGCACTCATGGGGCCTATTCCGGTCTTGTGGCTTACGCGCGACATCTCTTTCAATATGCCTGGAGCCTCCAAGCCTGCATCGTATGGTGTCAAGGCGGCCTTGTACTGCGGGTCCATCAACAGATAGGCATCCATCTGTCGGCGCAAATCCACCAGGAAAGCATAGACCTCATCCTCCATAGAAGCATGATAGGAGCCGTTATCGACCCCTATCCATAAATCTGATTCAAGGAACTTTACACAGAACCAGCGTCTTTCATCATTTGAAAAACGGCTGCGGTAACTGCGTTCCCTGTATTCCATCAGTCGGCAAACTCAATGTGGAAGAGTTTGAGCGGGCATGCGGTGATGCATAGCTTGCAGACCACGCACTTATCAGGCTGGAAACGCAGTTTCCAATCCGGCGTGCCTATTGAGAGAGCGCCTGAAGGACAGGCCGATGTACATGCGCCGCAGCTCACACACTTGGTGTTGTCAAAGCTGATTTTCTTTTCCAACGGGCTTACATCCACCCCACTCGTCTGCATGAACTCAATGGCCTGACGTATATGCTCGGAGTCTGAGTCCAGCTCCAGCACCAGTTTTCCGTTACGTCCGCCATCAATATCGGCCTTGATGATGCTCACCATGATATCGAACTTCTTGATGAGCTCATATATGAGAGGACGACTGGCTGAACCGTCCGAAAAAGTTATAACTACTTTCTTTGTCATAGCGTTTTTTATTTAGACGGTTCAACTTCTTTCAATCCCTGCAGTGATGTACCTGTAGGCATGGGGCGTACAGGTGCTGTGAGCTCAAACTGTCCCTTCTCAATCCAATCCTTGAGTATGGCGGCAATCTTGCGTGCTTTGTAAAGGCTTGAAAGCGGTGCGGTATGTATCTTCTTGCCCATGAACTCAATCTCACCTGAGCGCAGCTGCTCATAGTTGACCTTTCCAATAAGGTCACCCTTGCAGCCGTAATCCTCTATAAAGGTGTCAATCTGGCTGTTACGGATGCTTACGCGGTGTGCCAGGTCCTCATCCAGCAACGGAATCGGTACACCTACACCCACGTACATTGTTACGCCATATTTCTCAAAGTAGGCTCCGCGCAGGAACTCGCTGGACATCTCACGCATCTCGCCCATCAGTGCCAGAGTACGTGCATTGCCCATGGGAACACCATAATCATTGAGCGGCTTGGAGCAGTTGAACTGGGTTCCGTTCCATACCACGTAGCCCTGTGTTCCGCACAGGAATATGCGTGTTCCAAGTCCGATGGTACGGCACTCGGGATCATTCAATAGCGGTGAGAGCTCACCTGCCGAACTGTATGAAGCGTTTTTCATACGGGGTAGCAGCGTGCCCATGTAGGTATATAGCGTGCGGTCTGTGGAGTTCACAGCCACGTTATAGTTCTGATATGCGTTACGGGGATTCATCAGGATGGCCTCATTGATGGTCTTTAGGCTTATCTGAGTCTTGATATGCTTGCGGGGATAGCAGTCGGTGCCCTTGCCCCAGGCTTCAAGAGTGAGTTCCTTGCCGTCAATAAGTTCCTGTATGATGTGTGCGCCTCCGTATGTAGGGTTCTGCGGGTTGCAGTCAGTAGCACCCACAAAGGTATCCACGGCAGCCAGACCGCCACTTACGGGCACGCCGTTAATCTCAATCCTCTCCATGCGGATGGGCGGATTGGCGTGGCCAAAGTTCAGGAAAGCGCCGCTTGAGCACATGGCACCGAATGTAGCGGTGGTTACCACATCAACCTTCTCAAGAATCTCCTTGGGCTTCATTGTGCGGGCCATCTCTGATACCTCCTCGGCCGTCAGAACCACCGCTTTACCCTTGCGGATCTTCTCGTTTATCTCCTCGTATGATTTTGTCATTTTGTGTTTTTATTAAACGCCTGCAAATATACAACAAAATTTTGGAGGATATAGTCTCCAAAATTTCGCCACAAAAAGGAGTGAGTTAACCACATTTATAGAATGTAGGCGGAAAGAACCGTCCCTATTGTGTACTTTTGCAGCCTAATTAAAAAATATAATATGTGGCGTAAATTCTGCGGATGGATTTTGAGAGTCTGGGGATGGGAGACAAGCCCTTTTCTGCCCCCTGAACCCAAGTGCATACTTCTGGGCGTTCCCCATACATCAATGCTTGACTTTGTGGTGGCATATCTGTTCTATGTATCCATTGGAGGTAAGACCTTCTGCATGGTCAAAGGCAGCCTGTTTTTCCCTCCACTGGGCTGGATACTGCGTGCCATAGGCGGCATTCCGGTTGACCGCAAGCACCCCACCACCGTGGTGCGCTCCGTTCTCAAGGAGATGGAGAAGAAGGAGATAATGCACCTGGCAATAGCCCCTGAAGGCACCCGCAAGCCTATAGCCCGATGGAAAACAGGCTATCACTTCATAGCCAAAGCCGCAAACATTCCGGTCTATCTCTGCTACTTTGACTGGGGCACCAGGAAAGTTGCCGTATCTCAGAAAGTAGAGCTGACCGATGATGCCAACGCCGATACCCGCCGCATCCAGGATATCTATGAAAAGATGAACCTGCAAGGCCGTCACCCCGAAAAATACCTTACCAGATAAATGAGACACAGATTCAGCACTCTGGCCGATGTACTCAGCTACTCGGCTTCAGTCAACCGTAACCTGATGGTATCAGACTATGTTGACGGCGGCTGCCGATATACATACGCCCAGTTCAAGGACAAATGTGATCAGCTGTCAGGCATACTCTCCACCTTTGGAATCAATGCCGATGACAAGGTAGCCATACTGTCCGAGAATATGCCCAACTGGGCTGTTTCATTCTTTGCAATAACCGCAAGTGGCCGCATAGCAGTACCCATGCTGCCGGAACTGTCACCCAACGAGGTTGAGAACATACTCTCCCACTCTGATGCAAAAGCCGTATTCGTATCGTATAAGCAGCTACCCAAGATAAGCCAGGAGACGTTAAACCGTCTGCATCTGGTCATTGACATCAGCACATTTGATTTCATCAAGGCCGAGGATGACCGCTACACCTGTGATGGCCGCGGTAAGCTGCCCGAGCCCATGGACATAGCCGCCATCATCTACACATCGGGCACCACCGGCAATGCCAAGGGCGTTATGCTGAGTCATCGCAATTTCTGCGCCAACATTCTGGAGGCCTGGCACGCGCACAAAGTCTATCGCAAGGACGTGTTCCTGTCAATCCTGCCGCTGGCCCATACCTATGAGATGAGTATAGGCATGCTCTACCCCTTCTCTACGGGCTCATCGGTCTATTACATACAGAAACCGCCTACACCCACTATCCTGGCGCAGGCTCTGTTAAAGATACGTCCCACCACGATGCTATCAGTGCCTCTTATCATTGAGAAGGTAATACGCGGCAAGATATTCCCCACTATAAACGGCAGCAAGTACCTGCGCTATCTCAAGAAGCATTTTCCGCGCATACTCTACTTCCTTGTGGGAAAGAAAGTCAAGCAGCAGTTTGGCGGCCGTATGAGGTTCTTTGGCATAGGCGGCTCTAAACTGGACGTAGAGGTAGAGAAGTTTCTTGGCAACATAAAGTTCCCTTACGCCATAGGCTACGGCCTAACCGAGACCGCCCCGCTCATATGCGATGCAGGTCCCAAGCGCACTCATCTGGGCACCACCGGAACATCATCATTTGAGGTTCAGGTACGTCTGGCCGATGTCAACCCCGAGACCGGTCAGGGCGAGCTGCAGGTCAAAGGGCCCAACGTGATGCTGGGATATTACAAGGATTACGCACGCACCAAGGCCGTCTTTACCGATGACGGCTGGATGCGCACCGGCGATATAGCCACAGTCGATAAGAAAGGACGCTACTCTATCCTGGGCCGCTCAGGAAGCGTCATCATAGGCGCATCGGGCGAGAACATCTACCCTGAGGAGATAGAGAGCGTGATCAACAACATAACCGATGTCAACGAATCATTGGTGATAAGCCGTTCAGGCCAGCTTGTGGCCCTTGTTCAGTTTAACGAGGGTGCTGTTGACTGGAATCTGGAGGGCCAGGAGAAATTCCTTGAAAACATTGAGCGCAGAAAGAAAGAGATAATAGAGTTTGTCAACTCCAAAGTGAGCCATTTCCTGCGTATCAAGGACGTGGAGGTAATGAAAGAACCTTTCAGCAAGACCGCCACTCACAAGATACGCCGCTACATGTATCAGGACAAACAGGAAAAGAAAGACAACAAAAAAACAGATAAGAAATGAGTTTACGCAAGATAATCAACCCCTGGGTCGGTACTGAAGGTTACAACTGCTTTGTCTGCTGCCCTACCAACCCCATAGGACTTCATCTGGATTTTTATGAGGACGGTGACTATATAGTAACCAAGTTCAAGCCTACACATGATTATGAGAGCTGGCAGAATACGCTTCACGGAGGTATCCAAGCCCTGCTTATTGATGAGACAGCCGGCTGGGTGGTATGCCGCAAGCTTCAAACCAACGGCGTAACCTCAAAGATGGAAATGCATTATCTCAAGCCTGTGAGCACCCTGCTGGATGAGATTACCGTACGTGCCAGAATCACAAAGATGATGCGTAACGTGGCCTTTATTGAGGCTGAGCTTATGGATGCCGATGCCACCGTCCTGACCCGCGCCGACCTGGTCTATTTCTGCACACCGCAGTTCAAACTCAAGCCAGGCGATTTCCCCGGCTGCCATCTAGAAGAAGAATAGTACAATTGGGGTCTGTCCCCAATTGTACTATTTTCGCCAGGTGAAGCGGACTCGGGCCAGTTCACGGCCGTCTTCAACCGCCACGATACTGTGAAGTGAAGCGTCACCGTTCATCTGCGTGTTAACCAGGATTTTTTCTCCAAAGCGTCCCTCCTTACGGAAATTGACCATCAGGCTGGCCGGAACATGCTCCAGACGATATTCCGGCACAAGGCTCTCACTTGCCCAGAGTGAATATATGGCATTGTTCACATGGTCATTACGGTCAATATCATCATAACGCACCAGGAAACGCTCACTGTAATCCTCCTGCTCCACTGCCGGAAGCTTGGGGAAACGGTCCTCAAGTATTACCTTTTCACGGATAGGCTCATACAGCGGCAGCCACTCCTTGAGATGTACCGGGCGGCGTGACTCATAATCAATGACAATCCATTGGCTGCATGCGCGTATAATACGCTGTCCCTCAGCACTCCATACTTCAAATTCACGTTCTGAGTAGAGCGCATTGAAATCAGATGGCCAGCTCTTTATGGTTATCTCCTCCTGCAGATGCGGCATGCGGTCTATCTGCACGTTCATGGCAATAAGCACCCATGCCTTGCCCACCGTGCGCAGATAATCATAGCCTATGCCAATCTCATTGGCGCTGTCATCGGCAATATCCTGAAGCAGGTTGAGCAGAGTAAGCAAACGCAGGGTATCCTTGCGGTCACATTCAAAACTCTTGACGGTATATGTGTGTACTTGTTTTCTGACTGTCATTGGTATATCTTTTGATATTGAATCCGGCGCGAAATTAGCAAAAATTACTACCTTCGCAAACTCATCAAGTAAAGTTGAATCAAAATGCAGACCAGACATAGCGACCACAAACAGTATTTTGATGAACTGGCCATAACCAGCCAAAAGTATTTCCTGCCCTACATTGAACGGTTCTTCAAGATAGATAACAATCTGAAAATCCTTGAGATAGGCTGCGGTGAGGGCGGCAATCTGCTGCCGTTTGCGCGTAAGGGATGCGATGTGACGGGCGTGGATATAGCCAGCAGCAAAATTGAGTCAGCCATTACTTTTTTTGAGCAGGAGGGTGTCAAGGCTACATTCATTGCATCCGATGTTTTCAAGCTCAAGGAGTTGGAGCATCAGTTTGACCTGATAGTGTGTCATGATGTTATTGAGCATATAACCGATAAGAAAGGATTCATATCCAAATGCCAGGCATTCCTTAAGCCTGAGGGCCTTATGTTCATGTCTTTCCCTGCATGGCAGATGCCGTTCGGCGGACATCAGCAGATATGCAAGAGCCGTTTTCTTTCACACCTGCCGTGGTTCCATCTGCTCCCCGCATTCATGTACAGAGGCATACTGCGCATGTTCCATGAAAAGCCGTCAGCCATCAATGAACTGCTTGACATAAAGAACTGCAAGTGTCCCATAGAACGTTTTGAACGTACCATCAAGGACGGTCCGTTTGAGAAACTGGACAGGATGTTCTACTTTATCAACCCTCATTATGAGATAAAGTTCCATCTCAAGCCGCGCAAGCTGTGGCGCTGGGTTGGCGCAATTCCATGGCTGCGTAATTTCTTTACCACATCTAGTTTTTACATGCTTAAACTCAGGAGCTGAATGAAAATAGTACTTGTACGACATACAACTACGGGGATTACACCGGGTATCTGTTATGGCCAGACCGATGTCCCGTTGGCCGATACCTTCCCCACAGAGGCTGCCGCATCGTGTGCAGCCATACCCCGTTACAGTTACGATGCCGTTTACTGCAGTCCGCTCACACGATGCCGTAAGCTTGCCGAGTACTGCGGATACCCTACCCCCAGACTGGATGACCGCATCAAAGAACTCAACTTTGGCGACTGGGAGATGAAATACTACAAAAGGATTGATGATCCGCTTATCATTGAATGGTTCAACAGCTTTGTTGACAGCCCCATGCCTGGCGGTGAGTCATTCAAGATTATGTTCAAGCGTGTAGCCTCTTTCTTTGATGAGTTAAAGGCCATGAACCTGAAAAACGTTCTTGTATTTGCTCACGGAGGCGTACTGGCCTGCGCTCAGGTATATGCAGGCAAGATGAATTTCAGACAAGCCTTTGAGCACCTTACACCATACGGCGGCCTTATTGAAATAGAAATCTGAATCAGTATTATTTAAATAAAGAAGACCTCCGGAACAGATTCCTGTCCGGAGGCCTTCTTAATTTAAGCAAGTTTACTGATTACAGGATCTTGCATTCAATTCCGCATTCAATGTTTCCGGCATCATGAGCCAGCATGATCTCCAGAGTACACGTGTCTTTAACCCAGTTGTGTGCATCCTCATTCCAGTATTTGAGTGATTCAACCGGAATGCTCATTGTAACAATGACAGATTCTCCTGCATTTACACGGACTTTCTTAAAACCCTTAAGCTCCTTGTAAGGCCATTCAACATCAGTGTCTGTACGGTGAACATACAGCTGGGGAACATCAAGCTGATCAAACTTACCGGTGTTCTTAACCACGAATGACACCTCAATCTCATCACCGTCAGTAAACTCCGATCCGTTAAGGGCAAGACCTGAATACTCAGTCTCAGAGTAACCCAACCCATATCCGAACGGGTACCTGACGGGCTTACCCTTTGTATCAAACCAGCGGTAACCTACAAGCAGATCTTCCGAGTAGAGAGCTGTACCGCGGCCTGTTGCGCTCTTGAGCATCTCCTCGGCCTTGTCATCCTGCTGAACCAATGACACGAATACATCCGGATTGACAGGAGCATCGGTCTGCGGGAAACTGCCCAATGCATATGCGGGGCTATCCTCAAGCTTGATGGGATATGAGAACGGCAGACGACCGTTGGGTGATATCTTGCCCAGCAGAACATCTGCCAGCGCATTACCGCCCTCGGTTCCGTTGAACCATGACTGAACGATAGCCGGGCTGCATGCATCCACACGGTTCAGGTCAACAGGAGCACCGGCCACGGCAACGAACACCACATTGGGATTGACTTTGGCAACAGCTTCCAGCACGTTCTCCTGATCATATGGCAGCATTATGTCACGACGGTCACTACCCTCGGTCTCCCACTGACGGTTATCACCTCCTATAAACAGAACGATATCTGCGCTCTTGGCAGCCTTTACAGCCTCATCAAGCAGTTTCTTGGCAGTATCATCAGGCTTTGGGGCCGATGCGGACGCACCGCGACGGCCAAAACCGCCAAATCCTCCAAAACCGCCGAATCCGCGAGCCTGCTGTGAGGTATATCCCTGGGCATAAATGATCTTGGCCATGTCACCTACCCTGTTCTTGAGACCGGCCAGAGGGGTGATCTCATAGAGAGCCTTGACACCTGCACCCACACCGCCGTTTGACATCTTCTTGTCAGCATTATCACCTATCACGGCAATTGTCTTGACCTTACTCAGGTCGAGCGGAAGCAGCGAGCCCTCATTCTTGAGCAACACAATGGAGTTTGTGGCAACTTCATACGTAATTCGGGCATCCTCCGGCTGTCCTGTCATCTGTGTGTTAGCTACATCGGCCGGAACAGGTTCAATGACCATACGGACACGCAGTATCTCACGTACACGCTCATCAATAACCTTCTCCGGAACGATACCGGCCTTGACAGAATCAAGCAGTGCCTGACCCATATAATCCGATGAGGGCATCTCAACGTTCAGTCCGGCTGTCACTGAACCTACTGTGCTGTGTGTGCCGCCCCAGTCAGATATTACCATACCCTTGAAACCCCAGTCCTTGCGCAGTATCTGGGTAAGCAGCTGCGGGTTCTCTGCGCACCATGTACCGTTAATCTTGTTGTATGCTGCCATCACACCATAGGCATTACCCTCAACAACCGTAGCCTCAAAAGGCGGCAGATAAATCTCACGCATGGCACGCGGGCTTACAATCACGTTCACACTGCCGCGGTTGGTCTCCTGGTTGTTCAGTGCAAAGTGCTTGACACATACCGCCACACCGTTATCCTGCACGCCCTTGGTGTAACCCACTGATATGCGTGAGCTAAGGAACGGATCCTCACTCAGATACTCATATGTGCGTCCGCCTGTAGGAATACGCTGTATGTTGATAGCCGGGCCCAGTATCATATCCTTGCCGCGCAGACGAGCCTCGCGGGCCATTCCTGTACCGTACAGATATGCCAGTTCCTCACTCCATGTAGCGGCCAGGGCTGATCCTGTGGGAAAGAATGTTGCTGAGTCTGTGCTCCAATGCAGTGGGTTCCATGACAGAGGCTCCATCTCCTCACGTATGCCAAACGGGCCGTCAGCATATGACATCTCGGCAATACCCTGGCTGGGCACACCCTCCGATGTGAAGTAATGCTTGCCGTGCAGCATGGCAATCTTTTCCTCAAGTGTCATCTTGCTGATAATTTCAGTAATCCGCTTTTCATTCTGAATGAGCGGATCATCATAACTCTTGACATCACGTGGCAATGTCGCATCTCGCTTGCAGCCGCTTATCACAACCGCTGCTAAGAGTCCAATCAAACAAAGGTTTCTTTTCATATTTTCCAAAAATTCTCAATTCTCAATTATGAAACTTCGTTTCATGATTTTTGTCGCGACTCGGTAGAGTTCAAGCGAGCTTGACTCTACTCTCACTGCTCCAAAAATTCTCAATTCTCAATTTTCAATTTTCAATTCTAATACCCCGTATCCCTGCTCCACTCCGTCTTCCGGTACTCGTCATTCAGTCCCGGAGCATCATACTCCCTCATGGGTATGAAAACGCTCATTCCGCAATACGATTTGATCTCAACCTCATACTGCGGACCGTTCTGGTTTGCCACCGCTCCAGGGAATATATAAGGAGTGTTTATCTTATAGGGTACACATCTGTTCAACTGCAACAGGAACTCCTTGGTGTATATCCTGTCAGTGTCAATCCTTTCGACAACGTTTTCCAGGTCAAAGAACACATGACGGTCATAGCAGTCAAAGAACTGGACATCACTTACATCCATATCGGCAATTGAACTTTTGTAGTGTGATACTATTTTACCGAAACAATTTGCCAGACTGTCCAGTCCGTCCGTATTGACAAGCGATATGCATGCCATCTGATGCCACCCTATAAAACCGTTGTAATACTGATGGAACTTTTGGCATACATTAATCATGTTACGGCTTACAAGGTCACGTGTTATCTTGTGATACGGATAGCCGTAAGTGGGAATCTCACAAGCACAAGAGACAATACTGTGTGCCTTGTTCCTGAGGGCGTACAGCACTTCTACACTGCCCATAAAACAGGCATCAAAGACAATATAGTCAAACAGGTTGTCCGGGATGGCATTGACCATATCCTCTGTTTCCATTATTGAATACGGCGGATTCTTTCCGGTCTGCCGTTCATAGCCGAATCCTTTTGTTCCGGTCATCCTGAACCATTCGTCCAGATCTGTATCCTGATAGCCGTTACGGCGTTGTGCATAGCCGTAGTTGTGCCCCACATAATTAAGCATTGATTGCGGCAGCCAGCCGAACCCGTGCGACCACATGACAAGTCCGTATGATTCAGCCTTCCACTCATCAGTCACATATTGAATCACCTCACTAAGAACCTTTCCGCTGGTAGAGTTGCTCTCTTCATACCTCCTTACGGTATCTATTTTCTGATCATGAATATGCAGAAGAAGCGGCTTTAAATAGAGCTTGTCAACATACACCAGCAGATTTACATTATCCATCTTGGGCTTCATCTCATACATCATAGAATAGATGTTTGATGATGCATTATCTGTCAGAGAGTTGTCGGCTGCCATATAGACCAGGACGGTTCTTGTGGTAGTATCATTATAAACATCTTTTGACACGCATGACACCAAAAAGAGCATGAGTGCTGAAAAATACAGCACTCTGCCCTTGAATCTGTTTATGATTGTGTCAAAACGTGTCATTACAATATTACATAGGCTTCAATACGCCCCCCTTGCTTGTCTTGTACTCCTTACCGTTCAAAGCCGCATTGGCGGGATCCGACGAATCATAATAAATGGTATGCTTACCCTTAATCTGCTTGAGGCCCTTCTCAAACGGCTGTTCAAATGATATGCTTGTCAGGTAGCAGTCACCTTTAAATGACCATTTCGCACCCTTGCCCATATACACTTTGACCGTACGTTTTGAACTGTTGGGGCCGGTTATGTTACCGTTAAGCTTGGACCCTTTTTTAAGATTCAGGTCCAGTGAGCTCTGATCATCCACAAGGATGTCTCCATTAAGGCTCTGCTTCTCAAGGGTAACTTTGGCTTCACCGTAGTTCTGTCCCTGGATGCCCCAATCATCAGCCTTAATGCTTATGATTTCATCATTGGAGCAGCTTATCTTATTACGTGACAGGTATATATCGCCTCCGGAATTGGTAACAAAGACCAACGGACCTTCTGAAACCTCAAGTCTGTTGTTGTTTAAGATGAGTTTACCCCAGGTGCGTGATTCACGTTCACACTCTTTAGCTCCATAAACCAGGAAACCGCACAGGTTTTTGGTCTTCAGTTCATTTTTTGTCAGTTCCAGCGATCCTTCATCAATGCAACCTATGCTCCATCTGTCTGTTCCCATTATACAGTTTTGGGCCTTTATATTTCCTTTTGATGAATAGAACAAAGGCGATACCTGACCAGAGTTCTTACCCGTGCACGCAAGAACATCAACACTGCCGTTACTGATGGCGTAGAATGCCGGAGAATGTGATGCATATGTCTCAATGACAGCTTTCTCGATATTGATTTTTGCATTCTGTGATACATTGACGGCGGCACCCTCCGCACGTGTCATTCTTATTGATCCTTTATAAATGTTTGCCTTTGTTCCCTCACCTACTGCGCTGAAACCGTCGGCACACTCACAATTTGATTTGATATCACATCCCTCCATATGGATGTTGCTGCTGCCATCGGCCAGAACAGCAGAGTTTACGCCGGTCAGACGACGATTCTCATCGGCACAACCGCCCATGGTTTTATTAATGGCCATATCGATCAGTATCAGTTCTACACCATTGGTGGCATAAACCGTACTGGCATTGGCATTTGTTGACTCAAGCTGAATACTTGACCTGTACTGATAATTCTCTTTGTTACCGTCCACATAGTAGGTTGCGCGGTATCCGTCAATCTGGCCCATGGCCAGCACTGGGCAAATAGCCAGTGACAACAAGGTTAGGGTTCTTTTATTCATATTAGTAAGACTATTATTTCCGTAAAGGTAGCATTATTTTGTAACTTCGCGTCCCGGATAATACAAAAAAATATGAAAGACAACCCTCTGCTTAAGAAATCACCGCTTCCATACGGTGCACCGCAATTTGACAGTATAGAAAACAGTCACTACCTTCCGGCTTTTGAAGAGGCCATCCGACTGGGCAAACAAGAGATTGATGCCATTGCGGATAACCCTGAAGCCCCCACGTTCCAAAACACCGTTGAGGCTCTGGAGTACGCTGGTGAATCCGTTGACCGCGTAGCAAACATATTCTTCAACATACTTGAGGCCGATACTGATGATGAGCTCCAGGATATTGCCGAGAAGGTGTCACCCATGCTCACCGGGTACTCCATGTATATTAGCCTCAACGACAGGCTTTTCAGGCGCATCAAGACCGTCTATGATCAGAGGGATTCACTTGGCTTGGCCCCTGATGAGCAGATGCTGCTCAAGAAACACTACAAAGGGTTTGAGCGCAGCGGAGCCAATCTGAGTCCGCAGGACAAAGAAACGTACAGCAGCTATGAAGAGCAGCTGTCCCTGCTTTCTCTCCAGTACGGAAAGAACCTGCTGGCGTCAACCAATGCCTTCAGCATGAATCTTACCGATGAATCCGATCTGGCAGGATTGCCCGGATACATACGTGACATGGCCGCGCAGGCCGCCCGTGACAAAGGGGTTGAAGGTTGGCTTTTTGACCTGTCATATCCCAGTTACAGCGGATTCATCAAGTTCAGTGACCGCCGTGACCTGCGTGAAAAGATGTACCGCGCCTACAATCGCCGCGCCTTTGGCGGTGAGTTTGACAATACGGAGACAATACGCAAGATGGTTGAGCTGCGTTACAAAGAGGCGGCGCTGCTTGGCTACAAAGACTTTGCCGATTATCAGACTGAGATGCGTATGGTAGGCAGCGGCCGCGCCGTATGGGATTTCATAAACCGTCTTAAGGACCCTGCCCTGCCTGTAGCCCGCCGGGAACTGGCCCGTCTTAACGAATATGCCAGGAGCATCGGCTTCAAGGATAATGAACTCATGCCCTGGGATTTCAGCTACTACTGCGAGAAGCTGCGCATCAGTCAATATAACCTGACCGATCAGGAACTCAAGCCCTATTTCCGTCTTGAGGATTGCATAGTTGCCATATTCAGTCTGGCCGGCCGCCTGTACGGCATAACATTCAAACCGGTTGATCTGCCCGTCTATCACCCGGATGTCAAGGTATTTGAGGTACGTGATGCCGATGATTCATTCCTGGCGCTGTTTTACGTTGATTTCTTTCCGCGTCAGAGCAAACGAGGCGGAGCCTGGATGACAGAGTTCCGCGGCTTGAGGGTTCAGAACGGCGTTGAGCAACGCCCCTTCATAAGCCTGGTTACCAATTTCACCAAACCTACAGCCGATACCCCGTCACTCATCACACACGATGAGTTTACAACCCTGTTGCATGAATTCGGGCACTCCCTGCACGGCATCCTGGCCAAGGGACGTTATCCGTCACTGGCATGCACCAATGTAGATCATGACTTTGTTGAACTGCCTTCACAGATAATGGAGAACTGGGCATATGAAAAGGAGTTCCTGACATCATTTGCGCATCACTATCAGACCGGTCAGCCCATACCTGACAGTCTCATAGCCAAGATCAAAGCCTCCAAGAACTACATGTCGGCCTACTACCACATGCGTCAGTTGCAGTTCGGTATTCTGGATATGTCTTGGCATACGCTTACCGCGCTGCCACAGGAATCAGTACTGGAATTTGAGAAAAGAGTACTTGAGCCTACCAACGTACTACCCTCTGTACCCGAATGCATCATCTCAACCTCTATCTCACACCTGTTCAGCGGAGGCTACGCCGCAGGATACTACAGCTACAAATGGGCCGAGGTACTTGCAGCCGACGGATTCAGCCTGTTTGAGGAAAAGGGTATATTTGACAAGGATACCGCCGCCAAGCTGCGCCACCTGCTCGAGTCAGGCGGAAGCGTTGACGCCACCAAGCTCTATCGCGACTTCCGTGGTCACGATCCTGAGCCTGAGGCCCTCCTAAGACAGCTGGAAATAATTGAAAATTGAAAATTGAAAATTGAAAATTAATACCACCGCACCTGCGTAAAAAAAGGCTTCGAAGAAATTCGAGGCCTTTTCTCATATTATAACGCAGGTGCGTTACATTCAATTTTCAATTTTCAATTTTCAATTCTAAATTAGGCTCAAAAGCCGCCAAAGCCGCCGCCCATGCCGCCGCCAAAGCCGCCGCCACCGAAGCCGCCAGCGCCGCCGCCAAAGTCTCCACCGCCGAAGCCGCCCATGCCGGCACCACCGCCAAAGTTACCCATCTGGCGCTCCTCAACCTTGTAGTCCTTAGGCAGTTCAAACAGTGCGGGATCAACATCAACCTCCTCCAACTTCTCAACGGTCTGTCCCATTGTTCCGTAGTCAGTAACTGACTCACTCTTCATTGTGAGGTTCTTGTATATCCAAACTGTTGTCTGGGTTGAATAACCCTGATTACTCTGGGTTACAGAGTACATCTTGCACATAACACCTGCAACTTCCTCCTCACCAAGCTCTTTGATCTTGTTCTTTTTTATGGTCTTGGCATCCAGGTTTTCCCAATCAAACATAGGAGTGGTCTGAGCGCCCATGCCGCCCATCATACCCATACCCATGCCCATGCCACGTCCGCCGCCACCGTTGCCGCCACGACGTCCGCCGAATGAAGGCATCTTGGTTGCAGTCTTCTCTGCATCATTGATAGTATAGTTGTCCTCGCCGATAACAAGTGAACGTGAGGTACCAGCCTCACCACGCTCGGTAACGGTTACGGTCTTCTTTCCGTAATCATCAAAGTATATCTTGGTAACAATTGAGCTGGGGTCAAAGTTCATCTGACGCTGACCGCCCTGACCGCCCTGGCCCTGAGGACGCTGACCCATTCCCTGGCCACCGCCCATGCCCATACCGGCACCGCCGCCAAAACCGCCCATTCCCATTCCTGCGCCACCGCCAAAGCCGGCACCGCCACCAAACTGGCTCATATTGTTAGCCATTGTTATAACTCCTGATTTGATTCCAAGAACAGGCTCTGAGACCTCCTTCTTATCCTTCTTAGCCGCATTGACTGACAGAGATACTGCCGCAAGCATCATAGCGGCCAACATAAACTTTCTCATTTGCATTTATTATTTAAGGTTTGTAATATGATTCATCTAATGTATATAAGGTTTAATGTCGCAGGTTAAATGAATCAACGTATTATCTTCACTTTGGCCGATCCGACCTTGAAATTGATTACCATCTGTACAATTGTGCGTGCGGCATCGTCATTCACGTAAATGCTCAGGATATCACGTTCCTTGTTCTTTCCCTTCTCCACATAAGGCTCAACCAACCTGTACACATTGCAGTTATACTTCCTGCCCGATATCTTCACAGTCTCCTTTCCCTGGAATATAAGTGTCTCGTCAATGATATCGCAGGCATCGGCCAGCTTGAATTTGAACTTCTTACCCTTATAGAGTGCTCCGGTATCAATGGAACGGGCAAATCCCACCACACTTATCATATCGTATATCTGCGAGCTGGCGGTCTCCGTGCACTCCTTTACGCGGCCGTTCTTGTAGATCTTCTGCATTGCGGCTGTGCATCGGCCATCGGGAGCAGTGGTAAAGTTCACCTTCTCAAACACAATGTCATCCTCCTCAAAGCAGTGCTTGCGGAAATATACAGGAGCCGAGTTCTTGGGATCAACTATCGTGGTAAGGGTATCGTTCAGGCTGAACAGTTTTTCAACCGTATTGGTGGTCCGGGCTATCAGGTCCATCTGCACAACCTTCTTTCCGTCACGTACCAGGTTCTTTGTTGCCAGGCTGGCCTCGCCCGCCTTTATGGGACCCAGATACATGGCATAGCGGAGCGTCTCGTCACGCCAAACCTCATCGGCCAGGACCGGAACGGTCAGGACCGTTACCATCAGTAAAATGAATATCCGTTTCATAACCATCTCCTTTTTACTATAAGATGTCACAACGGATACAAAGTTAAATCATTTTCTGCAGTATCCTTGTATGGGACAGCCACAGCATGATTTGCCTTTGCGTCGGGACCGATGAACGGCAAACAGCGCTGCAGCTACCAGCAGCGCTATGATAATGATTGCTATGACTGTAGGAGCGTTCATAAGATTGCCTGTGTAATAATGTATCCCAGCCACGCTACAACCCATGCAATGGCACACTGGAATACCACCACATAGATTGCCCAGCGGTCACCCAGCTCGCGGCGTATGCTGCTTATTGCAGCCACACATGGTGTGTAGAGAAGGCTGAACAAAAGCATCGGCACGGCAGTGATAACCGTGAGAGTCTCCGTCACGCCAAGCACCTCCATGGTAGCCACCACGCTCTCCTTGGCCAGGAATCCGCTCACGAATGATGTCACGATACGCCAATCGCCCAGCCCCAGCGGACGGAACATAGGCTCCAGCACTCCGGCTACCCATGCCATCATGCTACCCTCACCGTTCTCCACCATATTGAAGCGGAAATCAAAGGTCTGCAGCAGCCATATAACGATCGTAGCCACAAATATCACAGTGAATGCACGCTCACAAAAGTCCTTTGTCTTGTCCCAGAGCAGATGACCCACGTTCTTGAGTCCCGGCATACGGTAGTTGGGCAGCTCCATCACAAACGGAGCAGCCACATAGTTCTTGCGGAAAAGTTTGGTAACCAATGCCACCAGAATACCCACAAATATGGACAGCAGATACAGTCCTGCCAGAATCAGGCCTCCCTTGCCCGGGAAGAATGCTGCCGTAAAGAATCCGTAAATGGGAATCTTGGCGCTGCAGCTCATGAACGGAGTAAGCAGTATAGTCAGTTTACGGTCACGGGCCGACGGCAACGTACGGGTGGCCATAACAGCCGGAACAGAGCATCCGAATCCAATGAGCAACGGAACAATGGAGCGGCCAGACAAACCAAGCTTACGCAGCAGCTTATCGGTCACAAAAGCAATGCGTGCCATATAACCGCTGTCCTCAATCAGACTAAGGAAGAAGAACAGGATGATGATTATAGGTACAAAACTCAGCACGCTACCCACGCCGCCAAATATACCGTCCTCAACCAGCGATATAATAGCGGGTGATATATCAGCGCTCTCCATACCGGCTACGCAGATACCAGCCAGCCACTGTATGCCCTGATCCAGCCAATCCTGAAGCGGAGCACCCAGCACATCGATTGAGAGCCAGATAACCAGGCACATTACAATCAGGAATATTGGAATGGCTGTCCATCTGCCCGTCAGAATTCGGTCAATGCGGCGGCTGCGTATATACTCACGGCTCTTTTGCGGCTTGATGACCGTCTGGTTGCATAAGCGCTCAATGAACGAGAAACGCATATCGGCAATGGCTGCAGCGCGGTCCATGCCACGCTCCTCCTCCATCTGCAGTATGATGTGTTCCATCATCTCCTTCTCATTCTGAGTCAGAGCCAGAGCCTTTAGTATGCTGGCATCGCCCTCCACCAGCTTGCCTGCAGCAAAACGTGCAGGAATGCCCGCACGCTCAGTATGATCCTCTACCAGATGCATTATACTGTGCAGGCAGCGGTGAACAGCCCCGCCATGATCATCTTTGGTACAAAAGTCCGTGCGCGCGGGATGCTCCTGATACTCAGCCACATGGATGGCATGCTCCACCAGCTCCTGAATACCCTCACCCTTAGCGGCCGATATGGGAATAACCGGAATGCCCAGAATGCGTTCCATCTCATTGACGCGAACCGAGCCGCCATTACCCGTCAGCTCATCCATCATATTGAGAGCCAGCACCATAGGTACACCCAGCTCCATCAGCTGAACCGTCAGATAAAGGTTACGTTCTATGTTCGTTGCATCAACAATATTGATGATGCAGTTAGGCTTCTCCTCCAGGATGAACTGGCGTGAAACCGTCTCCTCCTGAGTGTAAGGAGAAAGAGAATATATGCCCGGAAGGTCTGTAACAAGTGTATTAGGATGATTGCGTATCTGGCCGTCCTTGCGGTCAACCGTTACGCCCGGAAAGTTACCTACGTGCTGGTTTGAACCTGTCAACTGGTTAAAGAGAGTGGTCTTGCCGCAGTTTTGCTGCCCTGCAAGCGCAAACTTAAGGACAGTGCCCTTGGGCAGTGCATTCTCGTGCTCGGGATCATGATACTTACCAGCCTCACCCAGGCCGGGGTGCGAGTTGTGCTCGTGGAGCGTCAGGTTGTAACCAAAGTCCGCATCGGGTGCTGCAGTCTGTCCCTCCTGCCCCACAACCGCCTTTACGGTAATCTGGGCAGCCTCTTCCAGTCTCAGAGAGAGAGTATAACCTCTCACCAACAGTTCCATGGGGTCTCCCATGGGAGCAAACTTAAGCAGTTTTACTTCTACGCCCGGCAGCAGTCCCATATCCAGGAAATGCTGTCTCAGTGCACCCTCACCACCAACTGCGGTTATCACCGCACTCTTTCCAACCTTAAGCTCCCTAAGTGTCATACTCTCCTTAATTTTGCCTGCAAAATTATAACCATTACACTGTATTATCAATACTTATTAATCAGTATAAAAGGGCGTAGTTGGAATAAACAAAAGGAAGAAATTGGAATTTAGGGGTATTGACGTCAAAACTACGGCCCTTTGGGCCTATCCCTCCCACACCACAACAAGCCACCCCGGAAGATAAGAGTAAGCTCCTATCCCCCGGGGCGTCTTATTGCGCTGCGGGCCCCTCTTTTAGATTTGCACCATAATTTCAACAGGAAGTTATGGTGCTCTTTGTTATATCTTTGAAAATGAATGAAGAATAGTGAACTATGGGCCCCTCTAGAGGCAATCTTTATAGTGGGTATTAGACTATGCTTCGTTCTATGGTATAACAAAAGGTTAACCGGAAGAGGAAGCCGACTTATATTTAGTCCGGCAAACGACTAAACATAGCGTTATGCTTCCTCTCTTCCATGTTGAGATGACCAATTAGAATGATAGACATTGCT
>Ga0310696_10000356_pt1 | contig 75304 bp, 67 predicted proteins | sample AusTroGonzalo_MG_4_FD_203885 | JGI IMG/M metagenome (GOLD analysis project Ga0310696, IMG submission 203885) | Bovine rumen microbial communities from tropical cattle in Woodstock, Queensland, Australia - Gonzalo_02 (v2) (version 2) | ecosystem: Host-associated > Mammals > Digestive system >...
GTTGTTGAACAATGCCACCAATGCCGGATCCTCACGAAAATCCATGTACACCACATGCTCGTAGTTCGCATATGCAAACTGTTTCACCGAACTGGTCTTGCCGCATTGCCGCACACCTTTCACCACCAATGGCTTGTGGTTCGCTTCTTTTTTCCATGCCTCTAATACGGCTTCAATCTTACGCTTATACATAACATGCTTGTTTTTTAGCAAATTAACATTTTTCCAAGCGACTTTTTCTTCATCCTTTACACTTTTCCAAGCCACTTTTCTCCATTCCTCCACACTTTTCCAAACGACTTTCGGATGCAAAGATACAAAAAATTTTTCAAATATGCAAGAGGAAAGTGCATTTTTTTGTGAAAAACAAAGAGAAAAATGCAGAATTTAACGAAAAAAGATATTACGCGCCAAAAAATGAGCGCGAAATACAATTGTAGCAGTCGAATATTAGTATCCTTTTGTATCCTCGTTCAAAGTCGCAATTTGCGACCTCAGATTTCATATCACATGTTTCAGTATATCCTCCGGGCTTGTGCTAATCCTGGTGATGGCACAAAGTTTCTTGCCCATGTCCTTCAGCGAGTGCCCGCAATGATAGACGGAATTGCGTACCACGCAATGACTTCACGCGATAACCAACAGAAATTATAACATCCAGATTGTAATACAATACCTTACGAGCAACTTGTCTGCTGCCTTCAGTTTGAACTGTCAAGTATTCCTTGACGGTTGCCTCTTTGTCCAGCTCACCTTCCTTGAAAATATTGTTTATATGCAAACTGATATTTTGTTTCGTTGAATCAAATAGCGCAACCATCTGCTGTTGCGATAGCCACACAGTTTCATCTGCCACTTGCACATCCAATTGAATCGACCTTTCACCTTTCACTTTTCACCTTTCACCTTCCGCATCCCCCGATAGATCTCAATGTACATCCAGTTGTAGAAGTGGTAATACTTCGTGCTACCGGCAGGGATAGTGGCACGGTACTCCTCGTACTTCTGCTGCCATATCAGGGCTTGCTCTATGTCATCTTTAGTAAATTCCTCGGGATGATAGCACACTCGCTCGATGTCATGCGCCATCCGCTGCGCCGCCTTGATCATCTCACGGTTGCGGGTTGCGCCTTCTGCCCATGGCCCTTCGTGAAAGTGGTACGTGTACAGCAAATGGATCTTACTTCCATCCTCGTCTATCCACTTCTCTCCCCAATCATGCCACTTGCACACCAACCGCGCACGGTTAATCTGCCCGTCCTTTACACTGTCCAGTGCTCCCCGCACTGTATCAAATACATCTGCAAATGTTACTTTTGCCATAATTCATTGTTTTTTGTTTAATTTGTGAACTTCCTCATTCCAATGGAATAGTTTTTTATAGTCTTTAATTGTTGACCGAAAAGTATTCATTATCGTTATTGATAGTTGTTGGCGGTTGTCGACCCTTCCAAACATAGTCCAAACACTACCCAAACACTACCCAAAGTCAGGGTAATCCTAGACTTTAATCACTCCCAAAGCCCGATCACACCCTAACCTCCCCCTTACATCTTTTGCATTTTTCTCGCATTTTTGTGAGAACTGCCACATCGTCTATCAGGCATATGTTTTCCGACAGAAATTTTGTCATGACGGTTTGACGGTTTCTATAACCAACATCCACCATTTCCATCCACGCAACATGCTGCTGTTGTGTGATATATGTCAAAACCGTCAAACCGTCAAACCGTCATCCTACTTTTTTGTATCTGCCGTGCTCCAGTTTGATAACTTGTCCTTGTTCTAGCCATTTATCGTTCCATCTTTCAGCTGTCCTTTCAGAGATTCCTTGAGCTTTTGCTTCTTTTATGAGTTCTTTCCGCTCGAAAGTCCCCTTCAACTGCTCAAACAGCACCTTCCTCTGATCCAATGGCTTTATCTCCGGCACCACATCCTGAGCGTCTCCATCTATCATCCTATACGCTGCCGCCATATGCAGCAGCATCTTATTCCCGATCATCTCCGCCGCTTCATAGTCCGCGTCTGAGCATAATAAGGTTTCGTCCATTGACCCGGAATTGTATTCCGGAACATTGTACCGCATCGCCGTCAGTATCATCGCCATCCTTTCTATCTGCACCGCCATGCGGATCACAGCCGAGTGGAAGTTATCGCCAAGGAGTGAGATCAGCGTTCCATATTCCGTCTCGAGATGATTGCCTAACCGTTCTTTCTGGGCATCGGTCAGACTCCATTCGCGCTCGTCGCCATTCTGTAGCGCCTCGTACGTGCGTAGCAGAAGATGACCTACCTGCTGAGGAATAGCGCTCTGCACGCCTTTTGAGTTCACATACCGCTTGTCAAAGCCGTTCGTTCCGCGAATAACCACGGTCAGCAAACGGGAGAAATATCCGTTCTCGACTGAAGGCACGAGTGCGCGATACTGTCCGAACGTACCGGTGAGTAACATAGACACGCGCGGGTTCTTGATCTCTGATGCCCCCTTGACACGGTTGCGGGAGATGGGTTCGTGTTCTGCAGCCTTGCGGAGCGTTGTGTTGTAATTCGCTGTCCCGCCTTTCCAGATATCGGTTATCACGCTGCCTTCGCTCTCGTGCAGGTAGCCGCAGCCGTTTTGCTCTTCGAGCGCCTTGTAGAAGGCCGCAAGCGTGCTATCTCCGGCGATGAGCATCGGATACTGCTCATCAATCACGCGTACCATCTCCAAGGCTTGATTGGCGATGCCTTTGCCGCTCGCTGCGGCTGCCAGGATGAAACATTGCAGGTTGGCGTAATACTTCTTGCCCGTCGGGCCGTAGCGGAAATACAGATTAGGCAAGCACGCGCTCGCGGCGGAAAGTGTAGCCATGAGGATGATGTCCTGTTCCTCGGGTGTTGAAGCCAGCGACAACATCTGTTGCAAACTCTCAGGCAGTTGTTGCATGTTGAGATGTTCAACAATGCGGAGGTCTGCCTGTCCCTCCATCGAACTAAGGTTTTTGATCATAATAATTAGGTTTTATAATTGTGAATACTATTTGCGAGTGGCCATTTTCGGCGAGCCGAAAACCGGTAAAAAATTACACATACCCCTCCATAATATATATAGGAAGCCACCTACGGGATGTTTCTTGTGCTACATGCAAAGCCATTCGACATCGAGAAACAGCAAAACAGCCTCTACGCCATTCACTATCTGTTTGTTACAAAAAGCTCTTTTTTGCTGTACACAAAATGCAAATGTTTGGATTTTTTAATAATTTTGGGTTATTTTTATTGGACCGAATACTACGGATGATTCGGAGCAAAAACGGATAAAAAACAGCCAAAATTGCAAAAAAAATCGCAATTTTGACTGTTTGTACAAAAATTAAGTGGTTTTTTAGGGTAATGAATCCTTTCTTATCTCACTTGCCCAACACATCTTATTCGCCCTCATGAGTGGCAGAAGTGGAAGAGGCATTATTCGTGCCAATGGCTTTTGTGCTTGGCCTTGCGAGTGTATTGCTTCTTGGAGCGGGCGATAGTGTGGCGGAAACTGATAAGCTTGCCGTGCATCGCAATCTCCTCATTTCGGCGATCACGCCGCATGGCTTTCAATATTTGTAATTCTGTCTTGGTCATGGTGTGAACTATTCATTAGTAATACCACGAAATTATTTTACCACTCCTGTATAATGCATCTCTTTTCCGCCGATGAGGCAGGTGAAATCCAGCGACTGCTTGTCGGCTGTGCCATGCAGGTTGGTAATGATGCGGTCGGGTTTGGGTTTGTCGCTTATAAGGGGGATGATGCTATCGCCGGTCAGATGCCCGTTGTCGCAGCTCAGTTGCGGGATCGTGACATCCACGCGCACGGGCATCATGCGGGCGAACTTCACGTGATAGAGTGTCAGATTACCCTGGTCGTCGATGCTAACGCGTACATCCTCCAGGGTATAACCGCTTGCCATCCGCATGGTGCCGACAAACTCCGCCGCGGTGACGGTGAGACAAAGTAAAAGGGCTGCTATCAGAGAGATTGTTTTCATTTTCATACTACAAGGGTATACTTTTAATGCTTTCATTTCGATTGTATGGACTGAGGTTGATGATCAATTGCCGTAGTTCTTCTTCAGGAAAATGGTTAGACGATATTATCTGCGCCAACTCTTCTTGGCGGGGTTGCCCTAAGGTTAGGCGATATAGCGATAGCACATCCAAGAGATGTTCATAGCGGGCATGCTCGCTGCTATACGGGTACATAGGAACTAAGCGTTCGATATACTCCATTTGGGTCTTTTGCTCATCGGTTAAGCATTCTTGTGGGATGCACCAGAATGGCACCATTTGGGAATAGCCTTGCCCGATTGTGTCACGTGCTTTATCAAAGAGGATATTCCAGATATCTTTGTCACTTGCGCCTTGTAATGTCTCCGCATCGCCGCATAAGTGCGCAATGCTACGTCGTATAGCGAGGCAACCGTAGCGATTGATACGTCCTTCCCGTTGCTCCATGTCCACCGGATTAGAGGGTAAGTTCCAATGCACCAGTTTGCGCGCATACCAATGGAAGTTCAGTCCCTCCTGCCCTACTGAGGTGGTCGCCAAGATGAATGGTCGGAACGGGGAGTTGAAGATATCTTGCATGTTTTTGGTGCGTTGCGTTGATTCATCGGTAGCCACCTTGTCCACATATTGTGAAGCAAAATGGGTACGCATACTACATCTATACTTCTCATCGCCCATCAAGGTACGCTTGGTATCAATGGTGAGGTTATTGGAAGCAGCTATATTCAACGCATCACCGAGTTTGATATCCCGGATTGTGAATTTATATTCATCCAAAACCGCTTGCAAGTTACCCATGACGCAATAGGTCAGCACTTGCTGGTAGTAGTTATCTTCCATGCATATCGTGTCGATGATCGCAGAACTTTCCGGTTTATTGAACAAGGCTATCATTTTAGCAGCTACTTGCCGTGCGCTTTGTTCGTCTTGCTCGATACGGTACGCACAGACAGCCGGAGAAGCAATGGCGCAATCCACCAAGATCCGGATTGTATTCGGGTGAATAGCATCGGGTACTTCGATTTGTTCTCCATCTAATCGACGCATTATCTCCGACACTTGTTCTGCACTATTTCGAGCCGCAGCATCAAAGGATGATATTCCGATTTCTTGCAGAGCATCTTCTGTTAAAGCACGCAGATGGTTACGGAGTTCCACAAGCGTCCAATCCAAATGCGAAGATGGTGTATACAGAGAAGCTAATTTACGGCAGGGATATTCCAAGAAGAAATCCTCCACTTTCTTCTCATAGACACGTTTGGTTTTGGACTTTTGGGAGGTTTTGTAGGTAAAGCCGCCACGTTGCTTCCGATACGAGCCAAGGGTATATCGTTCTGCATAATACGACATCATCACAGCAATCATACGCGGAACCATTTCCCAGGACGAGAAGATTAGAAATTTGCTAAAACTGCGAGATGCTTCTTCCTCAAATATTCCTCCGGCTTTGTAGTAGGGTCTTGAAGCCGGTATCCAAAGCAGTTGATGAATGTGTGTCTTGGGTTCGTTCTTGGTGTTCAGATCTCCAAATACCGCATCGTGAAGGAACTGCAGCTTGCCGTTATTGGCGGGGATAACTTCGTAGTTATTTATACGTTGCTCATTGATACATAAGGACGTATTGCGTTTGACTATAGCGTCTTGCACATCGTTTCTATTCTCCATCACATATTTTTTGAGTTGATAGCGATCCATGAAGGACAACAGATAGGGCGAGGACATGATATAGTCCAACGGCACGTTGCGGAAATGCACATTGCGGGTATGAGAGGCTATCTTGTCCAACAAGTGTTGAGCCTCAGCGAACGACCACAGGTCCGCTTCTGAAACAGGCACGTCATAGACTGTCTGTGCATTCGGGTTCATGTTATTGGTAATGCGTTCGGTGCGGCACATGACCTTGTATAACTCATCTTCGGCGAGTTTCTTTGACTCCAGTGCATTCTCTTTATTCTCCGCGGACACCAAACGAAGGTCATCCGAAAAACGCTTCCATATCGTTTGGAATTGTCCTGCCTCATCTTTGGTGACGAACAAGAAATCTATCACTTTGAGGAAGTCCCGATAGGCGTCCACCTCTCCTTCGTTGATCTCAGCAAGCGTGGAGAAAGGTTTATATGGAGTGGCAGACAAGAGGAGTATCTTCGATGCCTGATTCAAGAAGAACTTCTTTACGAGCATCGCTTGTTCATCATCGCCAGGGTGCAAGAGATCGGAGAAGCGTTGGAACTCATCCATGACAATCAGATCGGGGTCGAGCATATCCATGCTTATTTCTGCAAAGACCCGACGAAGTTGGGTCAAGACGGCTCTGCGTTCCGCATTATCCTCATTATGACAAGCGGCATTGATACGATCGGTGAGGTGAAGTTCTTGGTCTTTGATTGCGAAAGCCTTTCTCATTTTGGAGAGATAATCACTATCATTGATGCGTTCAATCTCCCGACGGTATCTATTCACATCCCAGTACATCACTCCCATCTGCAGGTACTTACTCAAGGCATCGACATCTTCGATATGGGTTATTTGCGGTAGAATCGCGCACATAAGGGCACGCTCTCTTGATGTGCCGGTGGAATTGACTATCTGGAATGAGGTACACGGTGTAAGCGGTATCAGTCGTTCTGCCATAACCCCTTTCTGTGCTGCCTCTTTCGATATCTCATATTCTTTGATAGCGATTTGCAGATGCTGCATAGACAATCGGCTATCGCCAAAATCAGAACTATTCTGAACGCCCAGTTCTCGAATGTTTTGCGTTGAGATATTTGCATTGGAGCAGATATAGACCACTTTATAGAACGGATCATTCACTTGTTCGCGCCAGACGCGTATCAGGTCAATGACACGACGTGCCACGATGGTCTTACCTAAGCCCACTTCATCTGCCAGCAGGACTCGACTTCGACCATTTATCAGCAGTTCCGCTATGCGTTGTGCTGTCTTTTCTTGGAAATCTTTCGGTTGTGCCATCGTTATTCTCGTTTCATTCGTTTAATCTTCGGTATAGCCTGTTGCATCTGATTAAGCAACACTTTGAAGTCTTCCACTTCGGCAACGCTGCATCGACTCAGCGTTTCTATTGCGCGGTTAATTCTATCCGGGTCAATGTAAGCCGTCTTGAGCAGATCTTCATATAGGGATAAGCCTTTGAACAGATCTCTATGCTCGGATTGATGCTCATGACGTTCGGTAGCAACCATTTCTTGCATATAGCCATCGGGGTCAACCGAAAGCATATATGCCAGATAGTCCATCACTTTATTGGGGGTGTTTAGGAGTCGGTCGTATATCTTCTGCCAGCGATCGGATGGCATGTTGCGGGTATTAATTTTGATAACCACATGTATATCGCGACACTCTAAGATGTACAATTCCGTCAAGTCCGTCAGAGGTAAACCGGAGAAGACCATTTGGCGGGATAATGCCTGTTTTTTAGACGGACTATATATGGGGTACAGACTGATTTGCTCATGTGTCTGGAAGTCTTTACATTTCACCGTTATTCGATAGGTTCCTTCCGATTCCAGTTCTACTTCTGCATTTTGCAAAGCGGCAATAGCTCGTCGGATGCAAAGTTGTATGGCGCGTTGTTCGTCTTGCGATGCAGTATCAACGGCACATGGGATGGCCTTCTCGAAAGCGCAATCCTTATCATCATTGATAAACTGCTCTTTGATTTTATCAAAGGAAGCCATATACGAACGGAATTGCAACGACAACAACAGTTCCACATTTCGGTCAAAACCGTTGTCAGTGGCATTGGTGGATCCTAAGTATAATCTATTTCCACGTGAGTCATTGATGAAATAGATCTTCTCGTGCATGTTCACATAAGCACCTTCCTCGTCGGGCGATATCAGCGACAGTTTGGTTGCATATACCTGATCCGGTAACAGGCTAAGAATGTCGGGGGCGCAACTATTAGGTTGGGTTATGAGCAGTTTGCGTCCTTTGCGTTTGGCAAACTCTCCGATAGTAGGTAGATCTATGAACGGCGAAATCACAATCGTGTCACCTGCTTTGGATACCATATCTGCCAAGCAGGCTTTGCCATCGTAATTAGGGACACCCATCAGATGGAAATCGTAATCCTCAAAGAGACTATCATCTATATCGAAATGCTCAACGCAAAGGATTACATCTTGCAAAGTACGAAGCAGTTGTCTCTGTTGTTTCGACTTACTGAATTTCTCCAGCCAGTTTAACAGATCCAGCAAAGGCAGATGTTTCTCTTGTGCAGCGGTAGTCGCATGACGGCGCATAACTTTACCTGTTAGCACACAGGCTACATCGATGTCAGTGGCATAGGTGAGGTTCTTGCTCATTACCATCAGTTTCAACTGCCGCTCCTCGGACTCTTTGCGTCGTTCCAAGATCATCCATACTTTGGGGTGGAAACTGGCGAACGAGTTTTTATGTCCTTCGGGCTGCACTTGGCAGATGCAGTCTTCCATGAGCGTCAAGATACGTTCTCCGAGCAAGGCATTGTTATTCATGTTGCCCGATTGGTCTTTTTGCAGTGGGTTGTATATACTACCGGCGTTGCAATAGACGCAGAACTTGCCGGAGACTTTGTTGATGACATCCAGCAGGTAATAAGGGCGCTGAATATATTGCTCCGCGTTGCCAGTTAGTTCTCCCAAAGCGAGCGGCACTTCCAGCAGCGTCTCCAGATCAAGGCTATAGGTAGTACCAATAGCCGCTTCAACTTGATAGCCCGGTGTCAATAAGGACTCATTGTAGAGGACGTTCCCCATTAGTTCTTTTGCCATAAGTCCTCCTTTCTTAACTCGTTCAACATCAGCCGTACTGTCTCCCAGCGATATGTAAGGTAATAATGATGGATGGGTGATTTGTATTCGAAGTCGGGATTGCCGATTTTCCTGCGATTGGATTTAATGGTAATCTCGCGCCCTTTAATAGCATCGTCCAATAGATTCCATTTCTTATCTAAGATGTATTGATAACAGTCCTCCACAAAATGCAGCGAGTTACGCAGCAGTTTATTAGGCGATGCATGCAGTATACTCAAACACTCTATGATATCGGGTTTGCGTTCTTGGAAATGTTGATAGCAATCATCCCACTCATGCTGCAAATCGTCATCCTGACCATTAGCAAGCAGTAGATTATACCGCAAGAAAAGCAGATAGATAAAATCAGAGATAATGACGCTTCGGTGAATGATATCGCGGAATTGTGATGGGAGATTTAACTCGTCCCTATCAAGCGTGCTGAAACCGCCGGATATATCGATGTTGTCGTGTTCCAACAAATAGCCCAAGAGCGATGCACGCACTTGCGGAGTGGCGAGCATGTGATCTTTGATGTACTTGCGTTCATCGATGTTAACATCTAAGTGACATTCGTCCGGGAATTTATAATTCAACTTACGTGGGAATTCACAAAACGGACGATAATTGGCAACCTCCTGCGCATCATTAGCAATATCTTCCGTTTCGGTTTTCATTCGTTCCGGTTGTTCCTGCCATTGGCGAGCGCTATACAAGATTGCTGAGGCGATAGAAATGCGGGGATCTATTTGCAGGAAGCCATAGGTACGCAAGGCAGAGTTATAGATGTAAGTCGGGTCATACTTAACGAATTGATTATTCGATCGCAACGAATCTGCTCCGGTTATGCCGGGAGCATTGGGTGTATTGCGGCTCAAACAGCGAGTCATGCTGATTTCCTCTTCGATGATCATCTGTTGCACTTGGCGCAAACTGATGCCTTCCGTACGTCTGGATCTCTCCCACACCTTTTGATACACCTGAGGCAATAAAGCGAAATACTTGGCATGTTGATGCAGGGTAGATATCCCTGGGAACATCCTATCCGCCAGCGCATCACGAATACTGCCGATGCCTAATTCGTCAATAGCACCTTGTTCAGCTCGCCGCATAGCCAATATCTGCTTCGCCTGCTCAGTTTTGTTTAAATGTACATAGCCTAATTGCATAGAATTATATTATTATGCAGCGCAAAGTTACGCCAAAAATCTGACATATACAAAAAATGTTGATATCATCAATAGGAACTTTTTATCGTTGTATAATTCCCTTAAATGTACGATAGTTGGTGTCCTCATAAGGGCGGCAATAGACAGCGAACTCAACTGTGCGGAAATGATTCAAGTAATGCTGTAAACTACAATTAAAAGCCCTCGCCATTAAAAGAGGATCATTGTGAAAAGCCCCACAACCAAATGCGCCAAGGATAAGCACATCTGCATTGTTATTTGCAGCAACTTCCATGATACGATTCGTGCGATCTACGTATAAATGGAATAACTCTTGTGGAGGAATGTCGATTGCCTCTCCATCATTAGGATTATAGGTGTTTGATGGTTTGGGGCGTAAATTTGGTGCTGCACAGGTAATCACATCCACAGCAAAGGGTTGTGGTAATGCCTTGTAATCATCATCTTTCAGCACTTGCACGTTAGGCGTAAAGATAATATCATCGTTATGTAACGGATTGCCGGATTTGCGATGCGGTGTATAGAATCCATCCCACATGGCGCGTGAATTGAGGCAATTATATAGTGTGGAACAACGGCACAAACACTCCTCTTGTGCAGAAGAGCCATGTGTTACGCCTCCGCCCGGATTAGTGGCAGAAGCAAAATTCAGTACACAAACACGCTGTCCTTTGTATTGCGCAGCAGCTTCGAATGTCCGATAGGGTGTAACAATAACCTCGGCTTTATTTTCAAATCGTGGAGAAGGCAGAACAACACTGTCTGTGCCAAGGATAAGCTTCTGCTCTGTAATAGATTGTTGTTGCGCCATGCGCAATGAAAAATCTTCGTTAATCCGACGATGCGTATCTTCAAAGACTGATATAAGATAACTTCTACGATCCATAAAAATTATTATTTATTTGAAGCTGCAAAAATACAACATCAAGCTCCCAAAGCTACACACCCCTTACGTGTGGGATTCCTTCTTGAGTAGGTTCACGCGGATCTGTACTTGGCAGTTGGGGTGGGCATCGCGGTTGATGTTCGTGATGATACACTCAAGATCATCGATGTAACCCATATCCAAGAATGTTGCCAGTTGACTGTTCTCGCATGAAGGGATATAGCCGACATGCAGGGCATGTTTGTATTTATCAACATTGTGCTTCGTTGCTCCTTTCGGGAACTCGCCTTTGGGAACGTAAAACAGGGCGATTGCTTCGTGATCATGTGGGTTGTCCTCTTCTCTCAACATCAGGAGTTTATCGCCAGGGCGCATCTCTTTGAGTACCAAAAATCCGTCAGCATGACCGAAGCCTGCCAGATTGCAGTTAATGAACTCTGCTTTGTTTTTCTTGATTAACATAGTAGTAATTTTTTAGAGGTTAAACATAATCTTCACGCGTTCGTTTCCGAATCACGATGCAAAATTACTACAACAAACTGCCAAATTACGGCAACTCCTATAAAAAAGTTTCAAAAACAATGCTATTTTTGTTATTTTTTGTATAGTTGGACTGTTTTTTCGGCATCTTGGAGGAATTGTTCGCGTAACCATGCAGGTGCCAAAACTTCCAGATTGCTACCATGTGTATGGAGCTCCTGAATGAAATCGAAGGTAGGTGCAAGGTAATACGAGAACTCGCACGGTGTATCTTCTTCCTGTGATGCATGCAGCGGCAACGAACGCAGATACGCCGCAGCCTCGGGAATAACGCGGATACGGATAAGTTCGGGCTTGAATTGCTTGCCGACAAATACGCCGTAGTACGGGCGGAAATATTCCTCCGCATCGAAGTCTTTCGGCAAGGAGAATGATTGCTCGAGTGTCTCGAAAGATATCGCACGATCCAAGGCGTACAAACGGGGTGCAGGGTGCTCGGGGGATTTGCCGAACAGATACCAGCGCTGCTTAAAAACTTTCAAGCAGTAGGGGGCAATATCGTACACATGATTCTCCGTGCTGGAAAAACTGCGATGTGTCATTCGCAACATTTTGCCGTCACGCATGGCTTCGACAATCTGTGATAGGAACTCGATACCACCCGGGATGTTCTCATACACGATGCGCCCTTTGAGTTCGCGACTCTCGTGGAGGGCATTATTCAGCGCAAACTGGCTGAGCAACCACCGTTTGGCACTACCGCGCTCACCAATCTCATCAGAAGCGATGTAATAGACCGCACCGGCGGATTTGTCGCAACGGATATCGATATCGAAGAGTTCTTGGATGGCATCTTTGTAGCGATGGAACGTGCGTTCAGGGATGCTGTTCTCGTGCGTATCATTGTATCGCGAGCGGCTCCAACGACGGTCAATCTCCTCACGGGAGATGCGTCCGGCTGAATAGATGGTATCAATCAGCCAGATATACTTATTGAGCAATGTGGCAGAGTTTTGTTTTGGCATGGTATATGATTTACAATTTCAGCATGCAACCATTTGCGTTATATGGTGCACGATTTACTTAAAGGCATCGCGGAACTCGTTGCGGAGTTATTGGTGATATGCATTAGTTCGGGGACGGTGGCACAGGTTTGCCAGCCGACGGATTGTTGGGCGGCGAGGCGATTGGCTACGGTGTCATCGACGAAAAGGGTTGGCACGGTGGAGGCTGGAAGAACGCTGTCAACAGCCAGGAAAAACTGCTTGTCGGGCTTGGCGCATCCTATCCGGAAGGAGAGAAAGATCTCATCGAACAGTTCCTCGATGGGTTCGCGATACAGCGCGAGGGTGTGCTCCCAATGCAGCTCGTCGGTATTGGACATGAGGTAGGTGTGATAACCTTGGTTGCGCAGCCGGCGGATATACGTCCATATATCCCCGGGGATACCGGCATGGATGGTATTCCATGCATCGATGATCTGCTGCTCGGTTGTGGCAGGGGCGCAATGCTCCAAAACAGAATCAATAAAACGGCGCTGACTGAGCTCGCCGACCTCGAATCGGTAGCGGAGGGTATCATGGCTCTCATTGCCCAAGCCAAGCACACGGTAGATATCCTCATCGGACAGGAAGCGGCGGAAGGCTTGCAGGCAACCGGCTCTGTTATGCTGCATGAGCACTCCGCCAAAATCGAAGACGATATTCTTCATTAGCGGTTGAGCAGGCTGATGATGGTGTTGGCATCGGAACGGGAGAAACCGTTGGCAACGATGGTGACACCGCCGTTGGTCTCGATGGTGACGTCACAGAACAGGAGTCCGGCACTGCGCGAAACGGAACCGATAGCCGAGAAACGGATAGTCGTCTCGTCGTAACCGATAAGTTTCTTCTTGCGGTAGGTGAGCATCTTGGCATCCTCGTCGATAACCAACTGATCCGGGAAAACGACATTACCGCCCGTTACTCTGCTGGCTGAAAAAGTGTGTTTCATTGCGTGAAAAAGTTAATTTGGATGCAAAGGTACGAAAAAAAACTGAAAAATGCAAATTTTTCATCAAAAAAGTTGCTTTTCTTCAAGAAAATTTGCAAATGTCAAAAATTTTTCGTATCTTTGCAAGTTGAAAAGAAAAACAAATCACTCGACGAAACGAAATAAAAATAATCTACTAACCTAAAAATTTGCGAGCGTATGAAAAAACTACTCTCTATGATTGTGGCACTGGCATTCGCCGGCAGTATGTATGCCGTGGATGTGCTGAACACAAACTTCACCCAAGGACAAGGTAACTGGACAATCAACGATGTGACACTGCAAGGTGTCACGTATGTATGGTCGCAGAGCAGCCAGTACGGCATGAAAGCTTCTGCTTACTATCAGTCAAACAACAACGTATCCGAAAGCTGGCTGATCTCTCCGGTGATAGATCTGAGCGAAGCAGATACCGTATCGCTGTACATCGAGCATGCGATGAACTACGGATCGGCACTGACCCTTGCCGTAAAAGCCAGAGCAACCAACGATGCCGACTGGACGACCCTGAACGTAGTATGGCCGCAAGGCAACAACTGGAATTTTATCACATCGACCTCGGACATCAGCAGCGCTTTTGCCCACAAGCAAGGGGTGCAGATAGCGTTCGTATATACATCCACTACGAGCAACGCGCCTACGTGGGAGATAAAGAACGTGGTGGTATCGGCATCGGCAGGGACAACCGACATACCAGATCCCGAACCGGAACCGACGGTGATGAGTAGTTGCGCTGCTGCAGCCACGGCTGCGCTGAGCGTATCGGGCAACAACGTGCTGTACGACAGCGGTACGAAATTTATCGTATCGGGATACGTAACATCCATTCAAACCGCTTATAACGGATCCAACATGACCTTCTGGATGGCCGATGAGGCCGGCGGCGGGCAGGTACTGGAGGCCTACCGAGTAGTGCCTGAGAGCGCGCAGGAAATACCCGGAGTAGGCGACAAGGTGCAAGTGACCGGTCAGCTGACGAAGTACAACAATATACCCGAATTTGCAGCAGGCTGCACATGTGTGATCCTGGAGAAGGATGTACCCGCCAAGAATCTGGGCGAGAAGACGATAGCCGAATTCCTGGAAATGAAGAACACGAAAGACACCTGTATCCTGACAGGTATCGTGCGGAACATCGTGATGGATCCGAACGACAGCAGTCTGCCCAACAAGTACGGCAACTTCGACCTGGTAGAGCCGGGTGACGAGCAGGTGAGCATATACATCTACGGTCTGCTGACCGCCGATGGGGTGGCACAGCAATTCCAGACGATGGGTATAGAGGAAGGTGATACGCTGACCCTGAAAGGCGTATATACCAGCTACAACGGCCGGGACGAAATAAACAATGCCATCTTCGTAGAAGTAAGGAAAGCGATCAACACGATAGAAATTACTCTGGAAGGCACCCTGCGAAACTCGCTGGCAACATACGGCTGGTGGCAGTTCTACGCCGAGGACGAAACTTATTGGGTAACCCTCGTCAACAACCTGGATATACCTATCACACAGCCGCAGGGTACATATACCGTGGAAGAACTGTATTCGGACTACAGCTATGTAGCAGATCAGAGCACCGGGGAAAGAGTGCATTTTGTGGAAGGACAGGTTGTAATCGACATGCATCTCTCCGACACGCTGGAAGTATATACGGCTGAAGGCGAGTTTGTAGGCGAGGACGGCAAGACCTACATTATCCACCTGAGTTATGCCCAAGAGGCAGCGCTGAACTACTACCTGGTAGGCAACTTCAACAACTGGACTCCGGCTGATGATTATCGGCTGATAGCCAATCCGTATGCCGAGGGCGAGTATAAGGTTAACGCTACGCTGGCTGCAGGCGATGAGCTGAAGGTGGTAAGTGTACAAGGCACGGTACAAAAATGGTATCCTGACCTGGCAGCCAACTACACCGTGGATACCGCTCATGCCGGCGAGATGACCCTGTACTTCCGTCCGGAAGGCAATAGCGACTGGGTATCGTTCCACACGGGCGGCTACTTCTATATTGCTGCCAAGCCCCAGGCACAACTGATTGACGTAACGATAAGCACAGGACTGATATTCAGCAACATGATAGAGCAATACGGCTTGTGGGAGATCTACGGTTCGAATGACAATTATCATGTAGAACTTGTATGCAGCAACGGTCATACGCAGGTGGCAGGCACCTATCCGTATGAGGAGTTGAACCCCGATTACTTGTATATTCTGATTCTCGAGACAGGCACCCGAATTGACTTCATCGCCGGCTCCCTGACTGTAACAGAGGATGCCAATACCGGTGCGATCATCATGAACGGATTGATGACCGGAGCGGATGACAACATCTATTCGCTGCACCTGACATATATGGATCCGACTGCCCAACAGACCGTAGAGCTGAATATATACGGCAACATGACTGATTATGTAGCTACTATAGGCGGTTATTCGAACTGGGGCACGGCAGAGGATGGCACATACGTTCAGCTAATGCTACTCACCGACGATCCGGAGGGCACATTCACGGCCGGTGATCTGTACTCCAGCTATTCGTTCGTACAAGTTGGCGATACAAAGTACAGTATCTATTCCGCCGATATCACCGTGGTTCGTAACGACGACGGCTCGTACGCAACGACAGCCGACCTGCTGTGCTACAACAACACCCTGTATCAAGTTACTATCACCACACTAGCCGATGAAGCAACAGGTCTGGATACGCGGAGCAGCAAACGCATCAGGAAGTATATCCACAACGGCATGCTGATCATCGAGAAGAACGGGCACCGCTACAATGCCTTCGGACAGATGATGGACTGATCGCTTGCCGGCAGCATCAGGCTGACGCGATAGACATTGGCTAACAGACAACTATTCCTCGGGGCAACTCGGGGAATAGTTGTTTGACGATGGATCCTTATCTATCCACAAATTAATCAAATTAAACAAATTACAAAGGAATATAATCTGTTCACGAATTAAGCGAATTAAACGGATTGCAAAGAACCTATTATGTCAAAAATTGCCCAAAATTCACAAAAATCGAAGATTTTTTCGGAAATATTTGCAAATGTCGGATTTTTTTCGTAACTTTGCGGGCGGAAATTGTAAATACTTTATGGACGAGCAAACTATCATACCATTATCGCAGGCGGTAGAAACAATTAAAACCGCTATTCTGCAAGGTCAATACGAGGCGAACAAGGATGTTAACCGCATTCAGTTGGCGGTGTATTTTGCTATTGGCAAGTATCTATCCAACAACACGCGTAGGCTACCTTATGGTGCAGGAGCCATCAAGGCAATTAGCGCCCAACTGCTTCTCGAAATGCCGGGTTTGAGAGGATATTCTGAAACCAGTATGAAGAAGATGCGCTTATTTTACGAAGCATGGCAAATGTTGGATGCAGATTCATCGGTTACAACCGATAAATCACAATCGACAATCGCGATTGCCGAATCTTCGCTAGAATCGTCAGTCGTAACGGACGATTCTACAATTGCGAAATCGTCCGTCGCAACGGACGAATTGCAAGCTACTGAAAATAAGGTGGATATACATCACAGCATCGCTATTCCAAACGCAATAGAATTCCCCGTAGAGGACTTCTTTACTGTACCATTTACTCACCATGTGGAAATCTATCAGAGAGCCAAAAACCTCGAAGCCCGCTACTACTATATCCGTCGCACGGCACAGGAACATTTATCGGTGGATGCATTGGAAAAACTCATCAAAGCTAAAGCCTATGAGAATCGCGAGTTGATACCCAATAACTTCAAGCAGACCATCTCCAACTCCGCACTCGCACGCAAGGCCGTGATGATGTTCAAAGATTCGTACCAGTTGGACTTTATCAATACAGAAGAGATAGGCGAGCGTGACAAACAGGATATAGACGAAAAAGTGGTGGAGAAACAGATTGTCCATAATATCAAGAACTTCATTATGACTTTTGGGCATGATTTTACGTTTGTGGGCAATCAGTACCATTTGGAAATCTATGGTGAAGAAAATTTCCCTGACTTGCTCTTCTTCAACCGCGAACTGAATGCGTTGGTAGTCGTAGAACTGAAGATTGGTAAGTTCAAACCAAGTTATTTGGGTACGCTTGCTGCTTATCAGCAAATCCTGGATACTAAGGTGCGCAAGCCTCACGAGAACCCCTCAATCGGTATCATCCTCTGCAAATCCGCAAACAAAGACTTCGTCGAGTTGGTCATTCAAGGCTACAAGAGCCCTATGGGTGTAGCTACGTACACCACTTCTGCCGATATGCCGGAGGAACTACGCAAAGCCTTGCCGGACATGGAGGAACTGAAACGGATATTGAGCAAGGATTCTACCTCGGAAGACAATAGAATAGACAATTAACCCGCTCAAACACATTGAACTACATATTGAATCATGTTGAACAATGATATTAAGCAACAATATGAAAGCAAAACGTCTCTCACTCCTGTCAGTTATCATATTAAGCATAGGCGTGAACTATGCTGGAACAGTTAATATAGGTGATTTGTATTTTAAACTTAACGCGATTGCCCAAACAGCGGAAGTAACATCGCAAAATGGCGGTTATCCTTATTGGTCAACCAACATAACGGAAGCAGATATTCCTGCTTCCGTAACCTACGATGACGTAACCTACAGCGTTACAAGCATCGGAAATCTAGCTTTCAATAATTGCAGATACTTAACATCTGTTTCAATCCCAAATAGTGTTACAAGCATTGGAGAGCTAGCTTTCGAATACTGCAGCAGCTTAACCTCCGTGACCATGTCTAACAGTATCACACGTATTGAATATGCTGTTTTCCAATATTGCACCGGTTTGACCTCTATTGAAATCCCGAACGGTGTCACAAGCATTGAAAACAGAGCTTTCTTTAATTGCACCGGTTTGACATCAGTAACTATTCCCAATAGCGTCACAAGCATTGGAAGTAATGCTTTCGCATACTGCAGCGGCGTGACATCCTTAATTTGCAGGGCTGACAACACCCCGGTTTTGGGATATTATGCATTTTATGAAGTTGACAAGTCCATCCCTCTATACGTTCCTTCCGGCAGCATTGCTGCTTATCAGGCTGCTGATCAATGGAACGAATTCACCAACATCCGTGCAATCCTCGAAGATAAGGACACCATCATTGCGTGCGGAGATGTATATATCTGGCACGATATGGTGCTCACGGAGAACGGTGACTATACAGACGACATAAATGACAGCACGACTGCTATACTGCATTTAACATTTATTAAGCCTGAATATGTAAGCGACAGTATAACTATCAGTTACGATGATACGCTGACTTGGCACGGCATGACTCTGCTCGAATCCGGAACATATTTTGACACCATTACCTCAATTACCGGCTGCGACAGCGTAATTTACCAAATGAACCTAACGGTATTGCCGTACGTGCCACCTACAGTGACCATCTTTGGCGAAGAGATAGTGATAACTGATTCGACAGACAGTACGATCATCGTGGAGGAAGTGGATTTCTACGGCGATTCGACATTGGTATATAACACACAAGAAAACACACTGACATTCAATTCGCTCGAATTGGAAGTAGGCGACAGCGTATCCGCTGCTATCAGTTATACGGGCTCAGACCCGCTGATCATCGTGCTGCATGGCTCCTCGACGATCTTTGCCGACACGATTATCTCTTCTGCATCGGACATCATCATAACAGGTGGTGGAAGATTGGTTGCGGAAGGCGTAGTGCCTATTATTGGTGCAGAAACGGCTACTATCATATTCGACTCGGTAAGCATGTACGTGCGTTCGCTGTCATCATCGGCGGCTATGCGGCATCGTATACGTGGAGCCAAGCGCCTGAATAAGACGGGAAATCCCGCCCTGTCAAGATTTGCGAGCACTAACTTCAACAAGACCGAAGTCTCTCCACCCGAAGCCGAATATGGCTCAGTGAAAATGGAGGAATCTGGCGGGCAGACGAGTACCATCAATGCCCTGTATGTGACCAACGAAGCGGGCGAGAAAGTGGTACTCACGGAGTTCACACTAACCGCAATAGCAGACTCGAACGACGCAGTAGAAACAACAAATACTCCGCGCGCATTGGATATCAACCGTCCGATGTACAATATACTTGGTGTCCAGATAGATGCCTCCCAAGGCATAGTAATCCAAAACGGGCAGAAGTATCTACTGAAATAAACTGACAAAATGGCAGAATTTACCATAGATGGTAAAGTGTGGTATAGTTTTTGTGGGTAATGAAGCGGCGGTTGAGGAGATAAGGGAAAGCAAAACAAAAACAAGAAAACAAACAACAACATGAACATAGTAGAATTTATTACCAAACTGTTCGGCAACAAGGCACAGAAAGATATGCGTGAGGTGCAGCCGTATGTAGATATGGTGAAAGCCGTGTATCCGGAGATTGATGCATTGTCGAACGATGAACTGCGTGCGCGCTCAAAGGCGCTGATGGACAAGATTGCTGCCTCGGTGGCTGACAAGAAACAGAAGATGGCCGAGTTGCGCGCCTCGATAGAGACGCTGGAGATCGACCAGCGCGAGAAAGTGTACGAGCAGATTGACGATATCGAGAAGGAGATCAAGGAGCAGTACAAAGTGATATTGATGGACGTACTGCCCGAGGCATTCGCCATCGTCAAGTCCACGGCTCGCCGGTTTGCGGAGAACGAGACGATAGAGGTGACCGCCACGCAGATGGATAGAGACCTGGCAGCGAACCCGCGCTTCGACTTTGTGGAGATCATAACCAAGGGACAAAGTGACGAAGGACAAAGTACAGATATAGCCGTGTACCACAACCACTGGATGGCAGGCGGCAACGAGATAACCTGGGATATGGTGCACTACGACGTGCAGCTGTTCGGCGGCGTGGTACTGCACCAAGGCAAGATTGCCGAGATGGCAACCGGTGAAGGTAAGACGTTGGTAGCTACGCTGCCCGTGTTCCTGAACGCGCTGACACACGAGGGTGTACACGTCGTAACGGTGAACGACTATCTGGCCAAGCGTGACTCGGAGTGGATGGGACCGCTGTATATGTTCCACGGATTGACCGTAGATTGCATCGACAAGCACAAGCCCAACAGCGACGACCGCCGTCAGGCCTACGCCTGCGATATCACCTTCGGTACGAACAACGAGTTCGGCTTCGATTACCTGCGCGACAACATGGCCACCAGCCCGATGGATCTGGTACAACGCGGGCACAACTACGCGATCGTGGATGAGGTGGACTCAGTGCTGATTGACGATGCCCGTACGCCGCTGATCATCAGCGGCCCCGTACCGAAAGGCGACAACCAGATGTTCGATGAGTACAAGCACCGCGTAGAGCTGCTGGTACGCACACAGACCCAACTGACCACCCAGCTGCTGACCGAGGCCAAGCAGAAGATGGGCAGCGCCGATCCCAAGGAGCGCGAGGAAGGTGAGTTGGCACTGTTCCGCGCCTACAAAGGTATGCCGAAGAGCAAGGCACTGATCAAGTACCTGAGCGAGCAAGGCGTGAAAGTGCGCTTGCAGAAGACGGAAGAGCTATACATGCAAGAGAACGAGAAGAACATGCACCTCGCTACCGACGTGCTGTACTTCGTGATCGACGAGAAGAACAAGACCATCGAGCTGACCGACAAGGGTATAGATACGCTGACCGGAAACATGGATGATCCGCTGTTCTTCGTGCTGCCCGACGTGGGAAGCGAAATGGCAGAACTGGAGCACGAAACGCTGACACCGGAAGAGAAGCAGGAGAAGAAAGATGCGATACTGACGAACTACAGCATCAAGTCGGAGCGCGTACACACCGTGAACCAGCTGCTGAAAGCTTACACGCTGTTCGAGAAAGATGTGGATTACATCATCGACAACAACGAGGTGAAGATTGTGGATGAGCAGACCGGCCGTATCATGGAAGGTCGCCGCTGGAGCGACGGACTGCACCAGGCCGTGGAAGCCAAGGAGAACGTGAAGGTGGAAGCTGCCACGCAGACCTTTGCCACGATCACGTTGCAGAACTACTTCCGTATGTACAGCAAACTCTCGGGTATGACCGGTACGGCTGAGACGGAGGCAGGCGAGTTCTGGAACATATACAAGCTGGATGTAGTGGTTATCCCGACGAACAAACCCATAGCTCGTCAGGATATGAACGACCGCATATACAAGACCAAACGCGAGAAGTACAACGCCGTGATTGACGAGATAACCTCGCTGGTGGCACAAGGCCGACCTGTACTGGTAGGTACGACGAGCGTGGAGATCAGTGAGTTGCTGTCAAGAATGCTATCGCTGAGAAAGATCCCGCACAACGTGCTGAACGCCAAGTTGCACCAGCAGGAGGCTATGGTAGTAGCCGAAGCCGGTCGTCCGGGCGTAGTAACCATAGCTACGAACATGGCAGGCCGTGGTACGGATATCAAGCTGACACCGGAGGTGAAGGAAGCCGGCGGTCTGGCTATCGTAGGTACGGAGCGCCATGAGAGCCGCCGTGTGGACAGACAGCTGCGCGGTCGTGCCGGACGACAAGGTGATCCGGGTAGTTCGGTATTCTTCGTCAGTCTGGAGGATGACCTGATGCGTATGTTCGGTTCGGAACGTATAGCCGGCATCATGGACAGACTGGGTATGCAGGAAGGCGAGATGATCGAGCACTCGATGGTGAGCAAGTCGATCGAAAATGCGCAGAAGAAAGTAGAGGAGAACAACTTCGGTATCCGTAAGCGCCTGATCGAGTACGATGACGTGATGAACCAGCAGCGTAACGTAATCTACGCCAAGCGTCGCCACGCACTGATGGGCGAGCGCATCGGTGTGGATATAACGAACATGATCTACGACACCGCCGAGGCAGTGATAGCCAACTACCGTCCAATGCTCGATTATGAGGGACTGAAGGACGATGTGCTGCAGGTATTTGCGATGGAGATGCCATTTGACGAGGATACGTTCCGCAGTAAGAAGGAGAGCGTGCTCGCCGAAGAACTGGCACAAGCCGCTCTGGATATATTCAAGCGCAAGATGGATCGAATGGCTCAGGTTGCCAACCCCGTGATCCAACAGGTATTTGAAACCAAGGGGCAGATGTACGAGAACATCCTGGTGCCGATCACCGACGGACGCCACGTATATAACGTCAGTTGCAATCTGAAGCGTGCTGCCGAGAGCCAGAGCAAGGAGATTATCCGCGAGTTTGAGAAGCGCATCCTGCTATACGTGATTGATGACGAGTGGAAAGAGCACCTGCGCGCCCTGGACGACCTGAAGCAGAGCGTACAGAACGCCTCGTACGAGCAGAAAGACCCGCTGCTGATATACAAGCTGGAGTCGTTCAACATCTTCAAGGGTATGCTCGACAACTTCAACCGTCGCGCCATAGCTATCCTGCTCCGCGGACAGATCCGTACGGAAGCACCGGAAAACGTGCGTCAAGGTCAAGCCCCGCAACGCCAGGACTACAGCCGCTACCGCACACAGAAAGATGCAGCCGACCAGGCCGCGCAGCGCAGCGGTCAAGCCGCAGCAGCCGGACGCGACACACGCGAGCAACAACGACCGATGCCCGTACATGTGGACAAGAAACCCCGCCCGAACGATCCGTGTCCGTGCGGAAGCGGCAAGAAGTACAAGCAGTGCCACGGGAGGATGGAAAGTTTGTAACTGCGTGTTGGTGACTGCGTGTTAATGACTATGTGTTGATAACTTCGTGTTAAGAACTGCGTGTTGCATAATAGGATTACTGATTAGCGTGTCATCGTTCGCGGTGACACGCATCGGTATGGATTCTGTGAGCAGCGAATGGTTCAGGGACCGGTATCAGACCACCGACCTGGGACATTATCTGGACAACTGCAATCTGTACACCGTTTACGAATCGGAAACGACGGGTGAGTGGAACCTGGCAGAGCGAAGTATATTCTCGATAGCCGGCAACTCGTTCAGGCAGAACAAATACCACCTGAACGGCATGCGCATCGATAGCCGTGCACAAGCAGGCAGCACGTTGCTGCACACGCAGATGGATCGCACCGATCTGGTGCTGGATTATCATGACGGCGAGTTGTTTTTCAACGATGATACCGTGCAGGCACAAGCGATCCGGCTGATCGGTAATATAGGCAATCTGGGAGGAATATCCCCGGGCACACGCGAACTTATCAACCTCTTCCACTCCTCGGGCGAAGAGCGCACGATGGACAAACGTCCGGTAGACATGCGCAATCATATCGTAGGTGCCGGCACATTGGATGCAACAGCAGCCATCGAAGTTAACGGCCATCGCTATTACCAGCATGCCTACATACATATCGGGCAGCGCAAACTTACGGCATTCGACCAGACAGGTATAAGCGGGATGTATCCGTCCAATTACTATACCGCCCAGCTGGATGGCGAGTTACCGTTAGGGGGGAAAGAGCCAAGATTGGCTCTTAACTATTTCTTTGTAGCGAAAGGACGCGAAGACTACGGATCGGAGCTATACTATAATGCCAACGAGCAAGCCACCGAGCGGGCGTATCATGCCGGTCTGTACAGCACAACTCGCTTCGCGAATACGGGCACACTGGTGGCCGGCTTGAGCTACGAGCACAACCAGTTGCGGCACAACACGCTCGATTTCGCCCGGAACATCATTGACCACGACGGCGAAGCATTCGACCCCTGGTATGCAGACGGCAGGCTGCACAGCATCAATCTGTCGGTACAATACGACCAGCCGTTGCTGCCGTGGTTGCACGTACATGCCGAGGCGTACAACTCGCTGCTGCATTTCTGTCCGACCACAACGACATGGAGCAACGACATCTATCTGCAATCCATCGCTGATGCTACCCCTACCCCTCTGTACACCTACCATTGGCAGTCGGCACCATTCACATCCGGCATATTGGAGAACGAGGCGCTGATCATCGCCGAGCACCAGGCAGCCAAAGGTCTGCTCCTGTACGGCCATCTGGGCGTATCGTTGGACGGTATCGTATTGGGTAACGGGCGTTCGGTTGTGACACCCAACTGGCTTGCCAAACTGGCTATAGACTATCAGCCGGTGTGGTGGTTTGGCTTCGGACTAAGCGTAAGTCATCACCGTATGTCATACACATGGGATGAAGTATGCTATTTGAGCAGGGATTACCTGAACGGTGAGATCCGCTATGCCGAAAACACCTTGCTTGCCACGACGGGCAGCGCCTATCACACACCCGACAAGCAGCTATGGATGCATCAGCCGTCGTATGCCGTTGTGGACTTGCCGATGCGGTTCCGGTTCGGAGCGAGCCGGCGACACGAGTTCGCCTTCAACAACACCCTGCGCAAATACTACAACCAGTGGTTCACCGCCTTCACCGACGGCACCGATGCCAATCTGTACCAACAGGACGGCTACTACTATATGCGTGAGGGGCAGAAAGATTATACCGTGACCACTCAGCCATTGGACTTGATGTCATCGACCGTAGGCGGACGTACGCCTTACTACATGTCGAACACGGTACAATACGTCTACCGGGGCAAGAAATGGTATGTAGATATCAGTTGGCAAAGTTACCTTATGGCAGGATTGAGCACCTTGGGCAACGGTCCACTTCATAACAACATAGGCGCATTGGCAGAGAGCTCAGCTAATCCTGACACCTATCGTGCACTGAAGGAAGGAAATGCAGCCTATCAGGGCAACTGCCGGCTGAATCAGGACAAATCGTTCATCTTCCGCGCCCAGGTGACGTATAATGCGTGCAAATACTTCTCGATCGGTTTCAACGGCAAATTCAAGGACGGGCAAGCCTTCTCCACCTTCACCGTGTATCCGCAAACCATAGCCGGTCACCCGCAAGCTGCCATCCTGCATTCCGATGCCAAAGGTATCAACATGGCCAACGGTGCATTCGGCAAACGGGAAGACGCCTTCTTCAATCTGGAGTTACGCGCTACGGGAAGATGGTGGGTGAAAGATATACCTATGTCGCTGGAAGTGTTATGCTACAATCTGTATGACTTCGGTACTGCGCTGACCGAATATACCTTTGATCAATATACTTACCCGACCTATCCGCACTGGACGATCGACCGTAACCAACCCACGATGCGCGACAGCCGCACATCGATGAGTCTGTGTATACCCCGCGGTTTGCTCGTAACGCTGCGCATCGGACTGGAAAAAGACCAAGAACAAACGCCATGAAGCCCACAACAGCTCATCTGATCCATCAGGCCATAGCTCAGTTGCCATTTATTGCCCTGCTGATACTGGTAGCCCTACTTCCCTTCCCGTACGGTTGGGGACATCGGGTAACATTATACCTATTAGGAATCTTATATCCTTTGGATTATATCGTCAACCGTCGTTGGAAGGGTTGGCGTTGGTCGCGCAAACGTTGGGTATATGTGGCGTTCATCGCCTTCTTCCTGCTCATCCCTATCTGGCAGTTGTTCGATCCCCTGCAGACGCATCTGTACAAGTTTACACTGGAGCATTATGCTCCATTCGCTGTTATAGGCATAATAGGCATATTAGGCACCACCAATACCCTGCGCTTGGATTACACCGGATGGGTTATGCTGGCAGTGAGTGCGGCTATTGTCGGCTACGTATGCATTACTGTAGGCACTCATGCTCCGGATCTTGAGAGTTGGGTTGCAGCATTCAATGACACACGTTCGGCATTAATCAACAGCCACATGGTGCTCAACCTGTATCTTAACCTGTCGCTGATCATGGGTGCGATGATCATCATTGACACCTCGCACGGCTGGCCCGTCAGGCTGCTGACAGCTATGCTCATGCTCCCTTCAGCCTTCGCGCTTATCATTACCGACGGACGTACCGGATTGCTCACGTTCATCCTGATATCCTTCGCTTTTCTTGTTTACTATACCGTAAGACACCGCCATTGGTGGGGGATAGTTGTTATTGTGCTATTCACATCGGGTGCTGTTGTATTATTGGAGAACAACGAGCGCATGGAAAGAGACCGGGTAGCCGACAATCCCCGCCTGTATATATGGATGGTGGCGGAAGAGATGATTGCCGAACGTCCGTGGTCAGGTTACGGCATATGTACGGCACGCGACGAATTTGTGAAACGGGGTTTGGATGACGAGCAATTCCGCCGGCATTACTCGAACCACATGAAAAAAGGCAGCCGTCAAAAAGACAAAGGTGCTATTCCGTATGAGGAAATGCATCCTCACAACGTGCTGCTGGAGACCTGGACACAATTCGGAATCATCGGCGTAGTGTTGTGGAGTCTGTGTCTGATGTTACCCTTCTTAATGCGGCTTGGTGCCAGGCAGTTGTATCTGGACTTCAGCGTATGCGCCTTTGCCATCCAGTCGTGCTTCGAATCTTTGGGCACTCATCTGCAGCCTATCTATCTATGCCTGATTGTTCTGCTGTTCCATTATGCCACGCCAAAGCCTAAGGCTGACGGATTCCGTAAGGCGTAGAGGTTACGGCAGTTTCGTCGTTCAGGCGCATGAGTTCCTGATTGGGGGCATAAGCCGTGTCAAAACGCTTGTGGAAACAATGATACTGAACAAGGAGTCCCTTGCGTGAATAGGTCTTTATTCCCGCGCGCGTCAGTCGATGACCGAGGTCGATATCCTCGCCGTAACCGGGATACAGGAAGCGTTCGTCAAACCCGTTGACCGACAGCAGATCATCCTTATAGAGCGAGAAGTTACAGCCCAATATGAATCGCTCACGATCCCTGACAAACAGTTGCCTTAGCCATTTACTACGCACGTGTATCATATGTTCCATGCGCGTCTTATAACCATGCAGGGTATCATCGAGCAGCGCGAAGAACAATCCGGCGCCGAAACGAGCGGGGCTGAGCGGCTTGGATAACAGATACTGCGTTGCACGCGGTCCCATCAGCACCCGTCGTCCGCTCAGCACCTGATTCTTCTGCCGTTCGCTGTAATGTTCTTCAACGAAATGCCGTTCGGGAATACAATCGCCATCAATGAAGATCAAGTACTCACTTTGGGCTGCGATGACGGCTTTGTTGAGGATGATATTCTTTCTCCAGCCCTCGTCGGCGTGCCATACATGTCGCAAAGCAAAAGGCATAAGTTGCTGCAACTCATGAATACGGGTTACGACTTGTTCCGAACTGCCGTCATCCGCAATGATGACCTCGAAATCGGTCATCGTCTGCAGGCGCAGCGCCTCAAGAATCTTCTCCAACAAGTCGATCTTGTTATAGAACCCAATGATGATACTTACTTTAGCCATTGCTGTATTCCTTTCTCGCAAACTATACGTTGCTGTTGCTGCATGCGTGTGCAATACGCCATGTTAGCCGACTGCTCCTGCCAATTCTCCTTGTGGTAGAGGTGATACTGCACGGCGAGGTTGCGCAGTGACACCAGCTTGCATCCGTTGGCAATCAGACGCCATTCGATATCATAATCCTCGCCCACGGCAGGAAGGGTATAATTCTCGTCAAATCCGTTGATGGCAATCAGGTCGGCACGCGACATCGACATATTACTCCCCACAAGGTGCTTGACCGGTCGGCGCAGCCATTGCGCTATACGGCAATAGAATGCCTCCTCGACATACCTGCATCCACGACGTGCGAACAAGTACGGGAACAGGCTGACCTGCTCTCCCTGCATCCATCGCTGACTGAGTTCGGGATTGAGTTTGACGCGTTTGCCGGCAAGCATCACTCCACGTTGCCTATAGCGGACGTGCCACTCGATGAATCGGGGATGCAGCATACAGTCGCCATCGATGAAGATCAGCCAGTCGCACTTAGCAGCCGCTACAGCCCGGTTAAGAGCACGCTGCTTGCGCCAACCCGTATCCGCTTGCGTGAGGTGTTGCACAGGCCACGGGAAATCGTAACGACCAATGAACTCACGCATCGGAGCACACTCGCCGTCCTCGGAGATGATCAGTTCTATATCCTGCTCGGTCTGCTGCTTGAGACTACTTAACACGGCCTGCAAGGCACGGACATCCTTATATACAGATATTATCAGGGTAGCTTTCATAGGTTTGTAATACCTTGACGTACATGTTTATACCAACGATGAGCGATAATATACTCGGCATCGGCATGTGTATCCTCCTGCATGGCATCGGCATATGCAGCGGCTATGATGCACAACGCTTCACGATCGATATTCAGCCGCTCGAAGTTACGCAATCGTTGCTCTCGCGACAAATGCTTGCAGAAGCGGATACGATTCAGGTCAATCACTTCCACCCGGCTGCCATCGGCATTGAACAGGATGTTTCCCCCCGAATAGTCGCCGTGCAATATACCCTGTTGGTGCAATCGGGCGGTGAACCTGCCGATGGCTTTCAGTATATCTGTGCGATGAGGATACTCGGGGTGACCGATAAGTTCGCAGAATGTATGATGGCACTCAGACTCGCGACAGGCGTACCAGCTCTCGCGCAAGAAGCCTAAAACTCGCACTTCGCGGTAAGCTACAGGTGCAGGAGTCAAGCCCTGCAGGCGCAGTGCATACTCATAACTGCGGCATGCCTTGCTCCGGCCAAGCAGTCCGTACCATAATCCGTGCAGCAGGCCGGGGATAGCAAACTGCTTGACAACTATGCCATCGGTCAAGCGCAGCGTATTGCGGCGGCTGAAGATAATATCCCCCTCCATCCAGCTATTGAAATCTCCGACTTGCTTAACCGAACGAAAACGGTTCAGGAATTTCGACCATGAACGATGGTAATGCAGTGGGCCGTTCAAGTATCTATGCATATATGCCGCATGGCGGCGATTAATAGCATCCACAATGGCGCGTTTCTCATTTTTGGCTTTGGTACGCCGTGACGAATGCTGCACACGGTAGTATAGTCCGACTTCATTTAGACGTACGTATTCGCCACCTAACTCCATCAGGCTAAGCCAGAAGTCCCAATCCTCGCGGTAGATATCCTGCTCGCAAAATCCGTTCACCCGCTGCCAGTCGGCTTTACGGAACAAACTGCTGACATGAATCATATTCTTGCGCGCTAACAGTTCGTGTGAGAACTCCGGCAACAACCACTCACCATGTTTGTTTCCAAAATATTCTGCGCGACAACTGACAATGCGTACCTGTTCGTTCATTGCTGCGACAGCATGCTCTATGTAATAGGGAGCTATCTTGTCATCGGCATCCACGGGAAGTATATATTCGCCGTTTGATACGCGTATTGCATGGTTGCGGGCAGCGCTTACCCCGGCATTCGTTTGGTGAATTACACGCACCTCACTATGTTTCCTGGCAAAATCTTCCGCTACATAAAGACTGTCATCCGTACTGCCGTCATCCACCACAATAACCTCAATCGGACGATAAGTCGAAGCCACAATGCTTTCCAACGCTTCGCCGATAAACGGCGCAGCGTTGTATAGAGGTACTATGACAGAGACGGTTTTGAGCATTCAGGAGTCAGATATCAGAAATCAGTTATCAGATTTTATCGAGATGACGGGTGAGTTTGCGCCAATAGTAGAGCAGCGGATTCGTATATTTGAGTTGCTTCCAGGGCCGTGACGAGTGAGGCCTATGCAACACCGGGTTGGATACTTGCAAGATATTGGTGAATCCTAACTTGACGGACATATGGCTGATATGCACGTCGTACCAGTTTTTGGAAGGATCAAGTTGTAAGAAGTCATATGCATGCAGGAACTCGTTGGTAAGCAGCGTGCAACAGAACGAGAAGCGTTTTTTGCAACTGCCGTCCTGTTTGATTCGCTTGGCATATTCGTACGGGAAGTTGACCTCACCATTTTCGTTGGTAGTCACAGCCGCTATCAAGCCAACCTTGCTACCACCATTTACCATTAACCATTTAAGGGTTTCCATTTTCTCAATGGTGTCTTGCTTAACTATTACATCACTCTCCACTATAATCAGATGTTGCCCGTTTGCGAGGCATTGGCGTTGTGCGTCAATCAGTACCCATCGGTAATTGGGCGACGGATGGTCGGTGTGATCGCCAACATGCACGACCGGAATGCCCAGTTCGCTACTTAATGCATCCAGCCGTGCGGCATTTTCTGCGGTCGAGTTGTCGTCATACACGGTCAGTGTGTAGCCGCTTGCTACAATGGCACGAATAGCCTGCTCGGCTGTCAGCAGCGAGTCCTTGACAGGCATGATAATATTTACCATTTGTTCATTTGCCATTGGGTCTTTTATTATTTACCATTGGGTGATAAGTCCTTGTTTGCTGATGGTGAGTTGTGCACCGAACGAATTACCATATTGTGTGCCGAAATCTCCAGCAAGGGTTATGCCGAAATCCAGTCCCCAGGCCTGCGGCACATGCTTGTTAACCTGCAGCAACAGAGCGGTGTTCGTGCTATACGCCGGTTGGCGGTACGTGCCGTAATTGTCGGCATGATTGATCAGGATGCGGTACTTGTAGCCATAAATATCTCCGCGAACGCCTATATGGTGCGCCATGACACGGTTGTTGGCAAGCGTCAACAACGGTGAGCCGATAATCCGGTTATAGTACGTCCACCCCTGCACATAAATGCTATTGGTATAGTAGTTGTCAGCACCTCCATATACCACTCCATCGCGATCATGAAACGGTCCGGACTGGTCGGTGGTGTTCAGGAACTCGTAGGTCACTCCCTGAATGAACGGCCAGCGGCTTTGCGTGGCACTTACTCCCCATAATCCGTCAGGTTTGTTCATCGTACATCCTATAAAACTTATCGGCCCGTCCTCCTGCATGATCTGCCAATATGCAGTCACCTTCCATCCTTCACCCTTGACATCCAGTGCCAATTGCTGAAAACCTATATGGTTGCCTTGGGCGTTGAGCTGGTCGTTGGCCATCGTTCCCCCCGACCGCACCAGCAGAGCGGCTTTGTAAGCATTCCAATTATTGCCCAAATCACCGTACTTGGCAGAATAACCACCCCACTGCGCCGCATGATGGAACTCATAACTTATATTCACGGGTAAGCTTCCGCCTATTCGTCCGCCTATATACTTATGGTGCAGCAATGTTCCTTTGACCGTTTCAGAATTATCAGCCAGCCAACCATGCGTCAGTCCTCCCTTGAGTTCAAGATAGCCGAACAGACCGGGAACAGGAGTCCAACGTTCCAGACCTATACTGATACGCGGTATAGGGTGTGCATTATTTGAGAACAGCAGGCTTCCGCTGCTTAGTTCGCTGTCACCGGCACCATAATATTCGGGCTTGATTCCCGCCGTTATATCTACTATAAATATACGCGCATGCGCGTAGAGCTGGCTAAAGAATCCCGTTATATCCGTTTGTGCGGTTGCCGGATCTCCACCGAAACGTCCGCTTAGGACTATGGCACAATCATAATCAAACCATCGGTTCGGTCGTGTGGCAGGTTTGACTATTCCCGCGCTTATTGTAGCACTGTGCTGCATAACGGATATCTCTCCGCCGGAGTTATGCCACAACAGCGAGGGTGCTTGCATACCCGCTGAGCTGATCGCACGAATAGTGCCGACATATAGCAGGCTGTCACGACAGGTGTCAGGCTGAGCCATGGGCAACGGCCACCAATCCCATGCATTGACCTGCACTGCGCAGCACAACAGGATGATACAATATGAAACTTTACTGTTCAACACAATAGAACTTGTCAATAACTTGTCCGCCGGCATCCTCGCCCAAGCCGAAATATACCTTATTACCGATAGCACCTGCCACTTGATTCTCCGCTCTGCCACAAGGCATTACGCCACACCACTCCCAGCCATCAGAAGCAGGAGAGTAGCGCAGCCAGGTATCAAAGACTTCACCCCCCGTCATATCACCACCAAAGTACCGACCGCCAAACAGATAAACATACTTGTCGGTAGCTGCACTTGCGCTGAAGATCCGTCCCTTTCCGGGAATAGAAGAACAGGGTTGCCAACGGTTCTCGGGCAACTGCACGCTGTACCATTTTTTCAGATTATCTCCGTTAAAACCCAAGCCGAAATACAAGATTCCGTTCACTATCCCTCCTGCGCAGCCGAATGCCCGGTTGGCGGGATTCTTTGCCTCGGGAAAGAGTGTCCATTCGTCGGACTGAACATGATAACACCATACTTCGTTCTGCTGCACATGGCCGCAACCATACAACACATAGATGTCATTATTCATGGTGTATGCACATGCAGCCACCGTATTGTTGCTCGGATAATCCGCCAACTGCTTCCATTGGTTGTCTTGAGGTGTGTACTCCCACCAATCGTGGCAGTAATACTTATCATTGTAGGCACGCAGAGCCGCATAGCCCAAGCCTACATAAATCTTGTCATCACAAGCCGCCATCACGGCATTCACGCGAGCTGTAAGCGGTGCAGCGCCAAGGTTAGTCCAAGCATCGGTCACAGGATCATATTGCCAAAGGTCATTACGGTAACTGCCTGCCGAATCGCGACCGGCAAAGACATACACTTTGTCGTTCGATGTGCATGCGCATGCCGAAGCACGACCGCCATCGGGCATCGCGGAGCACTCATGCAGCGGCAGAATGATCTCTTGCCGCCGACAACTGCACAACGCAAGCAGGAACAATAGTATGTATAGCGCTTTTTTCATTCCACGGTCAACTCGTCATGTATCATACGGTGAATATATTGCTGGATGAAAGCCTTCAGATAATCAATCATCGGATTTATTCTTTCGGGAGAGATACTGTCTTTTATATTCGTGTGCAGCATTCTGTCCCTGCTGTAATCATACACACCCACCACCTGTTCGCCGTCATACTGCAGCAACAAACTATCCGAGAAAATCTGGAACAACGGAGCATTATAACACACAGCATATGGATGCTCTTTGCTTTTGGTCAGTGCATCTTCGCCAAAAGCGAAATAGGACTCATCAAATCCCAAAAATCCGAGCACAGAAGGCATAATATCTGTCTGGCTAATCACATCGGAACGTTGTTCAGGCACTAATCCCGGATGATAGAATGCTATCGGCACCTCATACAACCCGCGTGCGTTCGTATATTCCGCCAAAGCGGACTCATTAGTATGATCGGCCGTAATCACAAACAACGTGTGCTCAAACCAAGGCTGCTTGCATGCCGTAGAAAAGAACTGCCTAAGTGCATGATCCGTATAACCTACCGCCTGATGGATAGGCAAGGTTCCTTTAGGAAATGAGTCTTGGTACTGCGCAGGAACTTTGAACGGATGATGGCTGGATGCCGTGAATACGGCGGTCATAAACGGCTCGTGCATCTCGTTCATCGTTGCGACAAAGAACTGCAGAAACGGCTCGTCCCAGATAGCCCATGTTCCGTCAAAAGCACTGTGGTCGTTGAACTCATTCATTCCGTAGTAGGCACCGAATCCGGCACTGCGCGCATAGGCCTGAAAGCCCATACTGCCGTTCGGCGCACCATGGAAGAATGCCGTTTGATATCCCTTGCGCCTCAGGCAATCCGCTATCGACGAAACGTCATTAGTGGAATACGGTGTAACGATATACGGCTCAATGAGCATCGGTATAGACGACAACACCGATGGCATAGCATCAATGCTCTTGCGACCGGAGGCATAGGAATATGTATACGTTACGGATTGCTCAAGCAGACCATCCAGGAACGGCGTATATCCGGCATATCCCTCTATATCACTGTTGTAGAAACCGACATACTCCTTGTTGAACGATTCCAAAATAAGTACCACAATATTATCCTTGACAGCGGCACGCGAACTATCTGCCGCATGTACGGGAGTCATGTGCTTTGACAGTTCTTCGGCCGGAAAATACTGCGGATCGACATACTGCGTATTTTCCAACGATTTCATCAGAGAGAACGGTGTATTCAGCACCAGCGCACTTTCCCGGGGCGAATCTGTATATTGCATGGCATTGCTAAGGGTTATCGGGCGAGTGTACCTACCGAAACCGCCGCGGATACCTATCACATAGAAATATACCGTTGTCAGCAGAATAAGGGTTTCGCATATATAATAGACCATCGACCGAACTTGTGCACACGAATAATGCCTGCGCATACACAGGAACAGCAGAGCCATCACGACTATTCCCGCCAGCGTCACATACCAATACTGTACCACTCCCTGGCCGATTATATGCCATAGGTTGTCATCATTGGCGAACTCGGTAAAGAAAGTACAAGTCGTTCGGCGATCGGTAAAGGGGATATATGCTATATCTGCTGTATTGACTATCAGACCTATAGCATTGGGAACGAGGAACAACCCTGCAAGCACTTTCTCGAACACAGCATTCTGCCTCCATTGCACAGGCAACGGAAGCAGCATTCCTAACACATACAGCGAACTCAGATAAAGAACAGCAGTCAGATCAAAACGGATACCGCCAAGCAGTATCTCTATGAAATGAGCGGCTGACATATCCGGAAACATCGATTGGTTCGCAACATAACAAATAACGCGAAGCAAACTGTAGAGTGCCAGCACCAACAGGATATTTCCCGCAGCTACCATCCACGGATGTTTCAAGATACGTTTCATTTGTATAGCAGTCAGTTATTCTTTCGTTCGGCGCTTGAGTTCGAAATCACGACCCAGGTAGTTCTTCCGAACGACAGGATTGGCAGCCAGTTCTTCGGGGGTACCGTGGAACAAGATCTTCCCCTCGAACAGCAGATAAGCACGATCGGTGATGGAAAGGGTCTCATCTACATTGTGGTCGGTGATGAGAATACCTATATTCTTGTCCTTGAGTCGCCATACTACATCCTGAATCTCTTGCACGGCTATAGGGTCAACACCTGCAAACGGCTCATCGAGCATGACGAACTTAGGCTCTATAGCCAGGCAGCGGGCAATCTCCGTGCGGCGTCGCTCACCGCCCGACAGGCGGTCACCGAGGTTCGTGCGCACATGTTCCAGATTGAACTCCTTGATGAGCTGCTCGAGTTTCTCGCGCTGATACTCTTTGCTGAAACCGGTCATTTCCAGTACGGAGAGGATATTATCCTCCACGGTCATCTTTCGGAACACGGAGGCCTCCTGGGGCAGATAACCGATGCCTAACTGCGCACGTTTGTACATAGGATAAGAGGTTATGTTCTGATCATCCAGAAATATCTTGCCATGATTAGCCGTAACCAGACCCGTAGTCATATAGAAGGTAGTGGTCTTACCTGCACCATTAGGTCCGAGCAGACCGACAATCTCTCCCTGCTCCAGGTAGATACTCACATCGTTAACCACGGTGCGTTTGCCGTATTTCTTATACAGATGTTCTGTGCGTAACGTTTTCATCAATCATCAATTTCTAAGGAAACCGGACAGTGATCACTATGTACGGCATCGTTATGGATACGTGCGTCGCGCAACTTGCCACGCAGCGGCTCGCTGACCCAGAAGTAATCAATACGCCAACCTGCGTTATGCGCTCTTGCCCCGGCACGATACGACCACCAACTATACATCTCCGGTGCTTGGCAGAACACGCGGAACGTATCCACCAAGCCTGACTCTTGCCAACGATCCATCCATTCGCGTTCCTCGGGCAGGAATCCGCTGACGCCAATCTGCCGCTCGGGATGATTGATGTCGATGGGCTTATGGCAGATATTGAAGTCACCACAAATAATCACGTTCTCACGCTCCTTGCGCAGTTCACCCAGCCACTTGAGGAACACCTCCAGAAAATCCATTTTGAACTCCTGACGCACATCGCCCGTTGTACCGCTGGGTACATATACGCATACTACTGTCAAGTCGCCGAAGTCAGCACGCAGCACTCGTCCCTCACGGTCATAGCGGTCGCTGCCCATGCCTGCCACCACCTTGTCGGCAGGCTGCCTGGAGAAGATACATACACCCGAGTAGCCTTTCTTCTCAGCCGAATGGATGTAGGAGGTGTAACCGAGTTCGGCAAAAGCCGTTGTGTCAATCTGCTCGGGTTGCGCCTTGCTCTCCTGGATGCAGAACACATCCGGACGGGCTGTTGCCAACCAGTCAAGCAAACCTTTGCTCAAGGCTGAACGAATACCGTTCACGTTGTAGGATACGAGTTTCATTGTTGCGTTATATCTTATGGCAGCCATGGATAGCTGCCGGGATTATTTACTGATATTGATTATCGCACCGGTCTGCCCAACAGGTCATAGTAATCACCGTTGAACTCGATGAAGATCTGTCCGTTGCGGAAGACTTTTTGTGCTGTACGTGTAGGCTGTTGCTCCGTACTCTCTACAGCCAGATATACTGTTTCTCCTCCACCGTTGACCTTGAAGAAGATATATCCGTTTGCCTCCTCGATATCCGTTACCTGATACGAGGACATCTTAGTGAATGCATTGGCACCTGCGGGGTAAGCGTCTCCGGCTTTGCCGAGATAACCATTGTCATAATCATAGTCGTTCTTCGCCGGTGCACTGCCGTCTGCCTCAATAATATCAACGCCCATAGCGCTATTGGTGTTATTCACCGTGTTCTGTTCCCATTTGCGCTGGCTGTACGTCACCTTCGTGATAAGCAGTCCATGTCCCGGAAGATACTGATCCCAACCATCTTTCTGGCGGTTCTCAAGCATATAGAACGTTTGGGGATTGGGATCATTTCCTATCAAGTTGTGCGTACCCATCTCGGTCAGGATAACAGCTGAATTCGATTCGCCAAGGGAAGGCATCTGCACGTCACAGGCACTATTGATCAGGGTAGGTTTCAGCCACCCCATAAAGAACCGCTCATAAGACGAGTAATGCGGCGGGGTATTACCGTCGTTGTTGTATGGGCCATAATCCAGGATATCCCAAGCACCCATCGTCTTGTGCGAACTGTTGTTGGTGCAGTACAGATCCGGCAAACCGAGCACGTGCGAGAACTCGTGGCAGAACGTACCGATACCGTCATGCTGCTTATTAGCATAATCCAACTCGTTGGAGCACGCATAATTATCAACTCTCTTATCATCCACCTGGCAAGTGACACCTCCGTACGAGAGGTTATAGTTGTGCGGCCAGATGTAGTCATCCCCAGCGCCGTCGGCTTCGCCATAACCGGCGTAGATGACATATACGAAGTCCACCTTGCCGTCGTTGTTGTTGTCGTAGATGCTGAAATCCACACTATCGTCCACCAGTTCGCAAGCCTCCTTGATCATCTTCTCGGGATTCTTGTCATCACCGCTATTGTTGTTACCGCCGTAATACTTATAGTTGTTAGCCAAAGTGACCGGACCTACGACATCAAACATGGGTTTGTACTGCCCGAACGAGGTTTCGCAGAAATATTTGCGCGCACTACCTTCCGACGTGATGGTTACGCGACGACCTAAATCGTTGTAGCCGCTATAACGACGGGTGTAGTTCTCGCCGTTGATCATGGAGTCGATCTCGGCTTTAGCTGTCCTGAACTCCAAGTTACTGAAATTGACAAGGATAATCAATCCTCGAGGTGCAAGATTCAGCGGTGAGCCCATCTGTTGTTGCTTGACTCGACGCGGGCTGTTGGCTCGGCGAGCCTGAAGTTCCTCTTCCGAAGGAAGTACGGTTGCTTGGTAGAATCCAGCTTCATCGCGAACAAGCATATCACCCTCCTCATTGGTATAGTAGTGATAATACTCGTCACCATGCAGGAAGGCCGTGACGGTTGTGCCATCGGGCTGCGTGAGCGTCAACGCTCCACGTCGGGCAGGTATAGCCTGCACTGATAAACATAGCGCTGCGAGCGCTACAATGGTTACTATGCGTTTCATGTGTATAACGTTATAAGTGAATGTCTTAATCTTCTTGTTTTATTCCCAACAGATTGTACAACCCGTTGGGGGTTTGTATAAGCACTTGTCCACCGCGCACGCACTTATGCACGCTAGCGGTTTGCTCAATGCCATGCAGAACTGTCGGTGTTTCCGGGTCAGCAGTTGTGGTATCTCCTCCGCGGTAAGCAAAACGTACCACTCCTTCGGTGATCGTTATCTGTTCGATAGCATGATCCGTGATACCAAGATACTCCGTTGCACCAGCAGGGAACAGATCACCGGGTTTGCCTAAATAACCGTCGGCCGTATTGATGCTCGGGGTTAATCCGTCTGCCTCGATAATATCCACACCCATCTCATTGGCGGTGTTGTTGACTTTGTTGGTCGACCATTTGCTACTGCTGTAATTGATGCGCGTGAGCATCATTCCGCTACCGGGAATACCTATGTCCCATCCGGTGCGTTGCCTGTTTTCCAGCAAGTAGAACACCGCAGGATCAGGATGCAGACCATCCATATTATGCGTATCACTCTCGCTGATCAGATAGGCTTGATTACTTGTCGCTATATTTTTCAGCTGCAGATTGGCCGGGGCGGTTATCAAGGTGGGCGAAAGCCAACCCATATAGAACCTCTCGTAGGCAGAGAAGGACGGAGGAGTGTGGGTGTCGTTGTTGTACAAGCCGTAACACATCACATCCCAACTGCCTAAAACTTTATGTGTTGCGTCATTGGTAGCATACATGTCAGGCAGTCCTAAGGCGTGCCCAAACTCATGACAAGCAGTACCTATACCCGCTACCACTGTGCGATCAGCGGTCGTTAACAAAGCGTCCAACTCGTTGCTATACTCGCAGGCATATATATATTTTCCGTCAAAGTACCGTGGACTGCTACTGCTGCTTACGCTCCAATAAGCCGGCCATAGAAGATTATCCCAATTAGGGATAAGGCTTTCGGTATAATCATTGGGTCTGTCGTTCGCACCGAAACCTGCATAATAGATGTACACCAGGTCCACGTTTCCGTCGTTATCGGAATCGTAGAGTGAGAAATCCACACTATCGTTTACCAGCGAACAGGCTTCGCACACCATATTGCTTATGTTAGCACGCGAATCATTTCCCGAGCCATAAGTTGCGTAGCCATGTGACAAGGTGACAGGCCCCACGACATCGAACTGCGGGCTATATTGCCCCATAGATTGATCGTGGAAGTACTGACGCAGACTGCCCGTAGCCCCATCCTTTGTCCAATTCCGACCATTGAACATCGAATCAACATCTGCCATTGGCGTTGTGAAGGGAAAATCCGAGAAACTAACTGCAATAAGCAGGATTCTGGGTATAATAACGCGCTGACCTACAGCCTGCTGAGCCATCGGAGCACGGTTCACGCCGCCGACATAGTTGCCGGGTTGCTCGCATTCTTGCTGCTGCGTCGCCAAAGCTTCCTGCCACTCAGCCCATCGCGACGGATCACGAGGAGGTACAACAGCCGCTGCCGACAACGAGATAAGTACAACCAATATCAGTAGGAATGATTTGCGCATAATTTAGTTGTTTGCTTTTTTTATTCCATGGCGGTCAAGCCAGCGTTGTTCACACTTACTGCGTTTATCGGCATCGTGAGCTTGTCTGCGCGTAACTACAGGAACCACTTTCTTTTCGCCGTCAATTTTGCGTGTGCGGGATTTGCAGTAACATATCTTACCGTTCTTATCCTCCTGTACTTGCCAGCCGTCGACGGTCATCATGAAGTGCCAATGCTCATCACCACGCAGGAACACATGTAGCGTATCGCCATTGGGTTGCACCCTAACGATCACTCCCGGATAAGCCGGCACGCGAGCCGGACGTTGTGCTTGCGCACCCATCGTTAGGGCGCAGAAAGCCATTAGTATGAATAGTAGTTTTTTCATTGTTTATGAACTTTTTGTATTTCTTTGTATAGTTCGGACGCAAATACGAAGTTATTCAGCGCCTCGTTATCTGCATGGAAGATATCATGGCGCGATCCCTGCCACTCTTTCTTTCCTCCCTTGAGAAAGATGATATTGTCGCCTACCTCCATGATCGAGTTCATATCATGGGTATTGACCACCGTGCAGATGTTATATTCGCGTGTTATATCCTGTATCAGGCGGTCGATCACCAGTGAGGTCTGGGGATCCAAGCCCGAGTTCGGTTCGTCGCAGAACAGATACTTCGGGTTGAGTGCAATAGCTCTGGCAATAGCCACACGTTTCTGCATTCCGCCGGAAATCTCTGCAGGCATCAAGTCGCGTGCATGTGGGGCTATCTGCACGCGATCCAGGCAGAACAATGCCCGCTCACGCATCTCTTGCTCGCTCATATGCCCGAACATTTGCATGGGAAACAGCACATTTTCCGTTACTGTCATTGAGTCAAACAAGGCTGAACCTTGAAACAATACACCGACCTCCCGGTGCAACATTCGCACTTCATCTTCTTTCATGTTCGGCAAGTTACGACCGTCGTACTCTATCCTGCCCGAGTTGATAGTATGGATGCCTATTAATGATTTCAGCAACACCGTTTTGCCGCTGCCCGACTGGCCGATGATCATATTCACCTTCCCATCTTCGAAAGTGGCACTGATATGATCAAGAACCAACTGTTCGTCAAAAGATTTAACTATCTCAATAGCCTGAATCATATATTACAACAGCAATCGTGACAACACGAGGTCTAACAACAGAATGATAATATTCGAGTTCACCACAGCATTGGTGGAAGCCCGACCAACCTCCAACGCACCACCTCGCACGGTGTATCCGTAATATGCCGACAAGGAGGTAATAACGTATGCAAAGAACAATGACTTGATGATACCGTACCACACAAAGTACGGATTAAAGGCATACTGAACACCCACCAAATAATCCGCCACCGTGATGATATCCGTGAACGCACCTACTGCCCAACCGCCTACCAGACCGATGGCTGTGGACAGAATAACCAACATAGGCATCATGAACATAAACGCCAATATCTTAGGCAGTATGAGATAGTTCGCCGAATTCACGCCCATGATCTCCATCGCATCAATCTGCTCCGTTATGCGCATCGAACCAATCTCCGAGGCGATGTTTGAACCCACTTTGCCTGCCAAGATCAGGCACAGAATAGTGGACGAGAACTCCAGCAGCAAGGTCTCGCGGGTCAACAAACCTACGATATACGTTGGCAAGAACGGGTTCTCCGTATTGATCTTTGCCTGAATAGTCAGGATGGCACCGATAAACAATGAAATGACTATCACGATTGGCAAGGACTGCAAGCCCTGCTTCTCCAACTCGCGGCTGAACTGCCTCCAGAACATCCGTTGCCGATCAGGCACACGGAACACGCGTGCCATCAAGATCCAATATTCACCAAAATGTTTAATCATCTAACTTTGCTTAAATAGCAGCCGTACGGCGTCCGTTACGCGTCCGACTTCCACAATCTGAATCCCTTTTACGGGCTGATGTTTCTGTCCGGCAGGGATGAGAATACGCGAGAATCCGAGTTTGCGCGCTTCGCTAATACGCTGGTCGATGCGGTTTACGGGACGAATCTCACCCGCTAAGCCCACCTCGCCCGTCATGCAGCAATCAGTCGGCAATGCTATATCCATCGACGATGACAGCACAGCTACCAATACCGCCAGGTCTATCGCCGGGTCGTTCACACGCAAGCCGCCGGCTATATTCAGGAACACATCTTTCTGCAACAACTTGAATCCTATACGTTTCTCGAGCACAGCCAGCAACATGTTCAGTCTGCGGGAATCGAAGCCGGTTGATGAACGTTGCGGCGTCCCGTAAGCCGCCGACGAGGTCAGTGCCTGCACCTCAATCAGCAGCGGTCGCACACCTTCCACGGCTACGGCTATTGAGATGCCCGACAAGCCGTCGCGGTTCGAACTGAGCAGCAACTCCGAAGGGTTTGTTACCTCTCGCAATCCGTCCTGTTGCATTTCAAAGATTCCTATCTCCGACGTAGAGCCAAAACGGTTCTTCTGGGCTCGGAGTACGCGATACATATAATGCTGGTCACCCTCGAACTGCAGCACGGTATCCACTATATGTTCCAGCACCTTAGGGCCAGCAAGCGAGCCCTCCTTCGTTATATGCCCCACGATGATGAACGGCGTGTTCGTCTCCTTGGCAAACTGCAAGATTCGTGCTGCACACTCACGAACTTGCGACAATGAACCGATAGTTGCCTCGATGGCCTCTGTGCCGATAGTCTGAATGGAATCGATAACAACAATCTCGGGCTTGAGAGACTTGGCATGTTCCAATATTTTCTCCAGCGAGGTCTCTGCTACGATGTACAGATTCTCGGGGTTTCCCGCTATGCGTTCGCTGCGCAACTTGATCTGCTTCACGGACTCTTCGCCGCTGGCATACAGGGTTGTTATTGTTCCTAACTGCATCAGCACTTGCAAAGCCAAGGTCGATTTGCCGATACCGGGTTCGCCGCCTAATAACACCAGAGACCCGGGCACTAAGCCTCCGCCCAGCACACGATTCAACTCCGCGCTATGCATGTCCAGACGTTGATCTTCCTGAACACTTACATCTTGCAGTTTCTGCACCTTGGATTCGCTGCGCTGACGTACCCCTTTGCTCTTCTCATCCACACTCACCTCTTCCACAAATGAACCCCATTCGCCGCACACAGGACAACGACCTAACATCTGCGGAGATGTGGCTCCACAGCTACTGCACGTATATGTTACCGTCGCTTTCATCTTCGTTCACGTTTCACCTTTTTTCCTTAAACGGCATATGTGTGGCATTCTTCAGCCATAATAGTGTTTTCAAACACCTCTTTCGCCTCGTTCAAAAACACCTGATGATCATCCACACGCGCCGAGTAATGACCTATGATAAGTTGCCCCACCCGGGCTTTGAGGGCGATGGTAGCCGCTTCGGCTGCTGTCGAGTGCATCGTACCTTTGCAACGATCGGCATATTCCTCGATGTACGTCGACTCGTGGAAAAGCGTCTGAACTCCTTCTATCAACGGAATGATGCTTTCCGTATATTTCGTATCCGAACAGTAAGCATAACGTTTCACAGGTTCCTTGTCGCGATGATGCTCGGTGAACAGAAATCCACAGGTGGGCACCTTGTGCTTCAGTGGAATAGTTGTTACTGTTAGCGTGCGATCTTCGTAGACCACTTCACTCCTACGCGGATTGATTGTATGAAAAATGACCTCGTACGACATTCCCTCACAATGATAATCCAACCACGGCTGAAGCAACTTCTCAAGATCGGCAGGCGCATAGATATGCAGCGGCTGAGTCCGCCCCATCATGCCGAACGTAGATATCAATCCTATCAAACCGAAGCAGTGGTCACCGTGAAGATGGGAGATAAACACGTTGTAAAGCCTTGCTGTCTTCAATGCCATGCGGCGGAACCATATCTGGCTCCCCTCGCCGCAGTCAATCATGAAGGACTTGTCACACAACTCCAACACCTGACAGGCAGGAGAGTTTTGGAACGTGGGCAGAGCACTGCCGCAACCTAATATGTGTAGTTCGTTATTCACCGTGTAGTAACAATCAGTTATCCGTTATCAGCCATCAGCGTGAAGCAAGACGTTGTTGCAGTTTGATTTGCGAAATCACGTTTTTGGTGTATTGCGGGAAGTCGCCACTGATTATCCAACCATAGTAACCTGAATCACGTGCCAACACGTCAGATACCGGCACATCCTTGTACTTACCAAAAGTAAATACCACCTGCCCCTTGTCGTTGTATGCCAGTTTACCGGCCAAATCAGCAAACTTCTGCGCGGGCGCAGAGAACTGCGCCAAACCTTCAACCGTTTCCGGAAGGTCAGGATAACGTTCCGTTTGCGCCAGCAGCACCTCATACGTAGCCAGCGTATCAGCATTCGCCGAGTGAGCATCTTCCAGATTCTTTCCGCAATAGAATGTGTAAGCTGCCGACAGCGTGCGCTGCTCTTTGCGAGTGAAGATCGTAAAAACATCAATCATCTGCCTGTTCATGAGATCAAACTCCACTCCGGCACGCAAGAACTCCTCACCCAGCAGAGGGATATCGAAATGATTGGAGTTGTAGCCTGCGATGTCCGCGCCTTCAAACACAGAAGCTACTTCTTTAGCTATCTCCTTGAATGTCGGGCAGTCCTTTACATCATCATCGTATATTCCATGTACAGCTGAAGCCTGCTCAGGAATATGCATTGTTGTCTCCAAACCCATCGCATCTATGATGGTTGGACGAACACGATAGGTCTTACCCTCTTTCGTACCGTTTGGGAAGAGTTTGTAATACGACAGCTCAACAATCCTGTCTTTAGCGATATTTACGCCCGTCGTCTCCAAATCAAAGAAGACGAGCGGGCGGTTTAATTGTATTCTCATCGGCAAATCATTAGTCATTCAAGAGCATTGGCATCAAGAGCATCAGCAGTTCCTCACCTTCTTTGTTCTCGGCAGGCAAGATCAACCCTGCGCGAGCCGGATCAGCAAGTTTGAGCATTACCTCATCACTCTCGACTGTAGCTATCAGCTCGTTCAAGAACGGAGCTTTGAAACCCATAGCCATCGGCATACCGTTGTACGAGCAAACGAGACGCTCCTCGGCTGATGTTGAGAAATCGATATCCTGCGATGATACCGTAACACTGTTCTCAGCCAAAGCCAAACGAATCAGAGCTGTACCTGCATTGGCAAAAACGGCCACACGCTTGCAAGCCGACAACATCGTTGAACGGTCGATCGTCATGACGTTCGTATTGTTCTGGGGGATAACGGCATTGTAGTTGGGATAACGTCCATCAATCAGGCGGCAGATGATAGCCGTATTACCAAAGGTAAACAGCACGTTACGGGCTCCAAAACGAACATCCACCTCACTCTCGTCCTTCGCCAGAACATTCTTGAGCAGATTGGCGGGCTTCTTCGGCAAGATGAAGCTGGCAGGTTCGTCGATATGAACGCTTGAATTCGAGTAGCGAACCAAACGATGAGCGTCGGTTGCAACCAACGTAGCTTTTTCGGGAGTCAAATCAAAGAATATACCATTCATCACCGGACGAAGCTCATCTTCGGCCGTGCAGAAGATAGTTTTCGATATTGCATCCAGCAGCAATCCCGAATTGATTGTAAAATGATGACTGTCTGCCTCTGCCTCCAAAGGAATCTGAGGATACTCAGCGCCATTAACACCAACAACAGAATATTCGCCATTCAGCGACGAGATGGTCATTCCGAAATTCTGTTCGTCAATGACAAAGGTCAGAGGCACCTCCGAGAACTGCTTGAACGTCTCCAAAAGAATCTTCGATCCAAAGGCTACCATTCCCGAACCTTCTGCAGCTTCTACCTCCATCGAGGTGCGAATAGTAGTTTCACCGTCTGATGCCGTCAGCGACAACATGTTTCCCTCCAGTTGGAACAGAATGTCCTCCAGGATTGCCAGAGAACTCTTACTGCCAATAACACGGCTTACCGCTTGCAATTGGTTGAGTAACCGTGTGCTTGTTACTTGAAATTTCATATGCGTTTACATTTTATAATTTTGTTGCACTATTGCGAACACATATCAACAAAAATGGTCGATATATCACGCATTTTTTACTACGCGCCTACAAAGTTACGATTTTTTTTTGACTTTTGCAAGAATTATGCCATAAAATTTGCATAATTCAGTTTTTTTTTGTAATTTTGCACCGTTTTAGTGAAAAAATGGCACAAATTTTCTAAAATTTGATTATTTTTTGCAAAAAAAATGATAGGAATTTTTGATAGTGGTTACGGCGGGCTTACTGTACTCAAGCAGATACGTTCCATACTTCCCGAATACGACTATGTCTATCTCGGCGACAACGCACGTGCACCATACGGTACGCGCTCGTTTGAATGCATCTACCGTTATACACTGCAAGCTATACAATTCCTATTGCAACAGGACTGCACGCTCATTATCTTGGCTTGCAACACGGCATCGGCCAAAGCCTTACGCACCATTCAGCAAAACAACCTGCCGCTAATTAATTCACATTTGGCCACACTCACCCCCCAACGGCCACCGGTGAACGTGCTTGGTGTCATTCGCCCTACCGTTGAAGCCGTACCCGCAATCACACAATCGGGTCACGTAGGCGTATTAGCAACACCCGCAACAGTCAGTTCAGAATCATACATCATCGAGCTGGAGAAGATCTTCAATCAACGCCCCCTTCCTGACGGACGGCAACCTCGAATCACGCAACAGCCTTGCCCCATGTGGGTACCACTCATTGAAGCAGGTGAACATATGCAGGCTGGTGCTGATTATTTTGTAGACAAATACCTCAATGATATTTTCAGTAGTGATCCGCTCATTGACACACTCGTGCTCGGATGTACGCACTACCCGTTGCTCAAATCCAAGATTGACACATGGCTACGCCACCATAGCAAACAATCTATCATAGCCCTGCCACAAGGCGAATTGGTAGCACGCAGCCTGAAAGATTATCTGGATCGGCATCCGGAATACCGTCTACCTCTCTCTCAAGGCAGAACATGCCGATACCTCACGACCGACGACGCTGCCCGATTTAATCAGGCGGCAACTCTTTTCCTCGGTGAAACCGTCGAGGCTACTAAAGTAGAATATTAGAAACAAGCTAAACGGTTTCGGTCAACACGCGGCGGTTGAACGCACGGCGCTCGCTATCGAGAAGCCAGCCCCATTTATTGAAATAACGAATCATGTTCACCACATGAATCCATAACATCTTCACGCTGTGATACGATGCTTTGCGATGAGCATGAACAATCGTTTCCGAAGGATAATACAAGGTCAGATAATCCCTATGGATTCTTCGTGTCAAATCAATATCCTCGGGATACATAAAGAATTGCTCGTCAAACAGACCTGCTTGCCTTACTGCATCAGTGCGCAGCAGCATAAAGCAACCCGACAAATAGGGCGCATTGATCGGTCGGCTGTGATCCAGATGTCGTAACTCAAATCGCGCATTGCGCGTGTTATGGTCTGCACACTTTCCCAACACCAAACGACGCGCCAAATCCATTGGCGTAGGCAGAAGTTTGCACAAGTATTGCATTTCTCCGTTAACATCGTTCACGCGCGGCATCAATTGCCCGATGAGTTCGTTAGAGCACATCACGCCAAGCAACCGATCAATAGCCTCAGTTTTAACCTGTATATCCGAATTCATAACCAAATGAAACGGTATTTCGTCATATACTGATTCACGTATTGCTTTGTTATGCGCAGCACCGTACCCCACATTCCGGCCGATAAATATATAATGCACACGGCGATCATCAGGCAACTCATGTAAGGGGTTCGGCGAATTGTCAACCAGATATACGGCATTCACCAGCGTTGAACGCAGCAACTCACACAACAACGACCGCCACTCATCCTCTGCCGTATTGTATAACACTATTGATATATTCAATATCCGTCTCAACTTCTACACGATTTTTCCATAGTTATCAACCAAAAAAGTGGTGTCCCGTTGGGGTGCACCACTTTTTGTGCTCATCGTAGTTGCTTATTCAGCGGCAGCTTCTTGCGTTGCTTCAGCAGCTTCCTTTGCGGCCTCTACGGCTGCAGCGGCAAGTGCTTCAGCAGCTTCCTGACGCTTCTTTGCAATCTCGGCAGCCTTAGCCTTGTTAGCCTCTACTTCATGAGCGAGAAGAGCTTTGGCTGTAGCAGCTTTCTTGTCTGCCTCATCACGGCTGATCTTGCCTAACTTGGCGTCCTTCTGAGCCTTCCATGCATCAAAACGTTTCTGAGCCTCAGCTTCACTGAATGCGCCCTTCTTAACTCCGCCCTGCAAATGCTTCATCAACATCACGCCTTCACCTGACAACAGGTTACGAACGGTGTCAGTCGGTTGAGCACCTACAGAAACCCAATACAAAGCGCGCTCGAAGTTCAGATCTACCGTGCAAGGATTGGTGTTGGGGTTGTACGAGCCAAGACGCTCGATAATCTTGCCGTCACGAGGTGAACGGCTGTCGGCTACTACGATGTGGTAGTATGCATAGTCCTTGTGACCATGACGTGCCAAACGAATTTTTGTTGCCATTTTCTTTGTTTTGTTTATGGGCTACGACTACACGAATCGCATGCCCAGGTTAGTAATGAGTGACATCCTTCCTACGGATAATCACCTTAATGGTATGCTTCTTTCTCGAAAAAGCGTGCAAAGATACAATAAAAATATAAAATATGCAAATTTTTCCCCTAAAACTGACGACAAAAAGATCAAAAATGAAATTTCTGCAAAGAGAAATTGCAGTTTTGGACACTTTTTTGCATTTTTATGCACCGAGCCTTTCCCTACCTAACTGGCATAATCAACGATGGCATGATGCAAACGGTTCTCCCCTTCGGCATCGGCAAATCACTACGCAAATAACCGCTCCGTTATTCTTTCGTACCCAGATACACCGTGCTTATCCCGAACGTCAACGATATAGCTCGTGTATCTGTGAAGCATGCTGCATGCATATGCTCCAAAAAGGCCTCACCATAAGGGAAATGTTTCACTGAGCGGTTCAGGTAAGAGTAGGCTCCTTTGTCTCTGCTCAGCAAATTACCCACGCCGGGCAGTATATGCGTGAAGTACAGGTCATATCCCCATCGAATGAATGGAGTCGTAGGATACGAAAACTCCAAGATCATCACCTTTCCGCCTGGTTTAAGAACCCTGTACATCTCGCGCAAGCCCGCATCCATATCCGCAAAATTACGTACGCCATAGGCGCACGTCACAGCATCATACACCCCGTCACCATAGGGCATATCCTGTGCGCTGCCGTAATCAAATTTCACCCGTGAGGCATAACCAGCCTTGGCAACTTTCTGTTCGCCGATAGCCATCATCTTCTTGCTTAGGTCTATGCCTGTCACGTGATATGCACAATCCTGACGAAGTATCTCCAGCGTCAGATCTGCAGTACCTATAGCCACATCCAGCAAACGGTCACAAGACATCGCTGCACCTTGCGTAGCCAGTTGATTCGATAACATCTTTACACCTTTCCGTCGCCAGTGCTTGTCAATGTTCAGCGATAGCAAATGATTCAGGCGGTCATATGTGCCCGCTATTCGGTCAAAAAGTTGACCTATATGTTGTTTCTCGTTTTCCATGATGCTCAATTATTCAACGGCGGCTATTGGTCTGTCTTTTCAGCACCTGCGTCATACAATGTGCGGCGCCATACCCGTCAATCAGACTCTCCAACGGTATCCATTCAACCCGCACGCCGGCGTCGTGCAGACACCGTTGGTACACTTCGCTCTGACCGCCTACAGCCATAATATGCCGCGGTTCAATCGTGAGGAAGTTATTGGCATAATGCATTTCGTCATCTACATCAATAGGGATGATCTGCATTCCTCGTCCGCGGATGAATTCCACAAACGACAGATTGCTATTCCATTGCCGGTACTCCTTCTCACCCGATGCTCGCGCATAGATATCGCAGGTATTGTACTCGGGCTCACCGGGTTTTGCCTCCAGGCGGCTGCGCACCATGGTACATAAGTCGCGATCGATAATATTAAAATGTGTATCGAGATGCATCTGCATCTGCCAGCGCTTATGATCCCGCACCACAACAATTGTATCATGCCCGAAAGCATCGGCTTCCATAATCTGACGAATACCCTCGTCGTTTGTACGCATTCCGCAACCGATAAAAGCAATCGTTCCGGCCGGTAAATAATCGCCACCTTCCAGCCGTCCTTCCCCCGTTATACGCAGTATCGGAGGATTTCCCAGATGATGGTAACACGCCTCTATGACATCCGTCTCTGCATCACGTTGGGAAGAGTTCATGTGGCAGATAATATGTCCGCGCGGCGTGGTGATACTTTGGTCGCGGATGAAATAAAGGTTCATCATCGGCTTATGGATATATTCTGCCTCCAAACCGGTGTTGTTATCCGTCTTATGCAATCGGACCGTAGGACGAAGCAAAATACAACGCATCAAGTCTGAACGGCTCATCTGGCTGATGATCTGTCGCTTGTATGTTTCCGCCGTTTCCGGGTCTTCGTCTGAGAGATCGCTTATATCGTACGTCAGTCCGTCGGCTGCCAATTTGCGCAACGTATCTATTCCCGTTGCATATAGGACATCGGTCAAGAAGTACACATGTATTCCGTTTTTCTGCAACATATGGGCATAGTTGCGATGCTCCCGTGCTGCCTCATCCACGTCGAAATACCCCTCGAACAGTCCAGCCGCAGGATGTGCTACTCCGTCAAACAGTTCTTCCCACGGTGTATGCATCAAGATCTCACCAGCCTTAGCCCATTCAGCCTCCGGATATCCCATCGGTGCTTGCTGACTACGGGGGCTGCAGGCAACCAGTGCCATAGTGGCAACAATGAAAAGTATTTTCTTCATATCTCCTTATTCGTTTTTCTACCGTATAAAATGCATAGCCTGTCTCGCCTCGTATTCCGGCTTCGCTTTACCTTCTATGGCTTTCAGCAGATAGGCCATGTTCTTGGCCAGCGACCGCATCGTCTGCATCCCTTCGGCATCGAGCGCCGCTTCGCCTTGCAATCGGCCATAAACAATGTTCCAATACTGACTGGTTACGATCGGCATATTCAGCAGCTGAAACGGCATATTCAGAGTCTGCAATGCCGCCGTAGCTCCGCCCCTGCGACACACCGCGACCCCGGCTACAGGCTTACCGTTGAACGCTGCACCGTTCGAATACAACATTCTCTGCACCAGCGCCAAAACCGTAGCATTGGGCTGACCGTAATAAACCGGCGATCCCACAATCAAGCCGTCGCTATGCACCATTCGGGCTGACACCTCATTGCATATATCATCATCAAACACGCACCTGCCATTTCCTGTATTCTTACATGTCGAGCATGCTATACATCCGCGCACAGGCTTTGTACCGATATCCACAATTTCTGTCTTTACGCCATACTTTTCCAACTCCTGTGCTGCCTCAACCAGCGCCAAGTACGTGTTGCCGCGTTTGTGCGGCGATCCGTTAATCAACAATACTTTCATAACAACTATTTATTTCATTTTGTTAGCCCGTTTAATCATTCGGGCTTGCAAAGTTACAAAAAAAAACTGACATTTGCAAATGTTTCGAAAAAAAAGGAGCTTTATGAAGACAAAAAAGTATAAAATTACAAAAATAAGTCTCGAAAGATTTGAATAAAATACTTTTTTTCAAAAAAAGTAGTAAATTATTTGCAAATATCGTTTTTTTTTTGTAATTTTGTACGTTTTTTCGGAATTGACAGATTAACGTTATTGTTTTTGTAAAAAATAATGCTATTATCACAACTATTTACCCAAGCCACGGGAAAGAAAGCCGGTGAACAGATTGCTCTGACGGCTTCAGGCAGCAACCGCAGGTACTACCGCATATACAATGAGGACAGAGAAGTGTCTCTCATCGGTGTGCAAGGCACTTCAAGGGACGAGAACCATGCATTCCTGTATATGGATGAGCGCTTCTTGGCTCAGGAATTGAATGTGCCGCGCGTATTGGCTGTGAGCGATGACGAGATGGCATACGTACAGGAAGACCTGGGCGATACGCTGCTTTTCGATTATATAGCCGAAGGGCGAAAGACAGGCGTATTCTGCGAGCCGGAGAAAAATATGCTGCGCAAAACAATGCGCGCGCTGGCACGCTTTCAAGTACGCGCCGCAGAAGATTTCGACTTCAACCAGTGTTATCCGCAACCCGAGTTTAACCTGCGAAGTATCCGCTGGGATTTGAACTACTTCAAATATTGTTTTCTGAAAGCCACAGGTCTGGAGTTCCAGGAGGACAAGCTCGAGAACGAGTTTGAGCGTCTGGCGTATATCCTGCTACAACAGAAGCAGATGAATGCCTTTATGTACCGCGACTTCCAAAGCAGGAATGTAATGGTGGTTGAAAGAAACGGAGAGTTAGTTCCGTTCTTCATCGATTTTCAGGGCGGTCGACGCGGGCCATTGTACTACGATGTCGCTTCTTTCCTATGGCAAGCCAAGGCGAACTACCACGACGAACTGCGCCACGAGCTGATAGAGGAGTACCTGGACGAACTGAGCAAGCACATGGAGATAGACAAAGAGGAGTTCTACGCCACGCTGCGACACTTCGTGCTCTTCCGCACGATGCAGGTGCTGGGAGCCTATGGCTTCCGTGGCTACTTCGAGAAGAAACCTCATTTCCTGCAATCCATCCCGTTTGCCATCGAGAATCTGCGTCGTTTGCTCAAGAACGCCGCTGAGGATTACCCCTACCTGATAGAAGTACTGCACGAGATGACAGAGATGAAGCAGTTCAAGGATGTAGGAGTGCGCAAGCCGCTGGTAGTGAAGGTCTATTCGTTCTCGTACAAGAAGGGTATACCTGCCGATGCAAGCGGTAACGGTGGCGGATTTGTGTTCGACTGCCGCGCCGTGAACAACCCCGGCAAATATGAGCGTTACACCTATTTTACGGGTATGGATGAGCCTGTAATCAAGTTCCTGGAGCAGGACGGTGAGATTCTGCCGTTCCTGGATTCCGCCTACAAGCTGGTGGATGCGAGCGTGAAAAGGTACATCGACCGCGGGTTCAGAAACCTGATGGTCAGTTTCGGTTGCACGGGCGGACAACACCGTTCGGTATATGCTGCTGAGAAGATGGCCGAGCATATTAACTCGAAGTTCGGTGTGGAGGTACAACTCATCCATCGCGAGCAGAACGTAGAACGCATACTGAACAGTAAGGACTGATGAAAGCAATGATCTTTGCTGCGGGACTGGGCACACGACTCAAGCCGCTGACCGACCGGATACCCAAAGCCTTGCTGCCGTTGGCGGGCAAGACGCTGCTGGAGTGGCAGGTCGAACGGCTGAAAGCCGCAGGCATACAGGATATCGTGATTAATGTACATCACTTGGGCGAACAGATCGTGACGTACCTGCAGGAGCATGACTACTTCGGCTGCCGTATACAGATCAGCGACGAGAGCGATATGCTGCTCGAGACGGGCGGCGGATTATTGAAAGCCGCAGCACTGTTGGGCGAAGATGAGCCCGTGTTGGTTTGCAACGTGGATATCCTTTCGAACATCGATATCCCGCAGTTGATGGCAGCAGTCGAAAGGAGAAAGGAGAAAGTCGAAAGCATAGAGCTGGCAACGGTTGTGGTGTCGAACAGAGAGACGCAGCGTTACCTGCTATTCAGCGGCGAGGGGATACTGCGCGGCTGGATGAACCGCAAGACCGGCGAATACAAGCCGCAAGAGGCTGCACACGAAGATCTGGTGCCGATGGCATTCTCGGGGATGCAGATTGTATCGCCCGCATTCTTTGGCGAACTAAGAAAAGTGCAGGCCGCGAAAGGCGACAAGTTCTCGCTGATTGATGCGTATCTGTCGATCGTAGCAAGACAAGCAGGAACAATCTGTGCCTATGTGCCGAGATACTACAAGATGATGGATGTGGGGAAGATTGACCAACTGGAAGAAGCCGAACGCTTCGCAAAAAATTTAGACGCATGCTTGGAGTAATTATCAACCCTAAATCAGGCAAACGCGCATACCGGATGCAGCGTATGTACTTATGGAACCTGCTAAGGGAAAAACGTATTCCTTACGAGTTCCGCGTGACTAAATATGCCTCTCACGCCATTGAGTTGGCGCGTGAGTTGATCGAGGATTACGGTTGCGATGAGATACTGGTGATAGGCGGCGACGGCACGTTGTCGGAGACACTGAACGGCATTATGCGTGCCAACATCTCCGCCGAGCAACGCCGCAACATCAAACTCGGCCTGATGCCCCGCGGCACAGGCAATGACTGGGGGCGCTATTGGAACCTGACAAAGAACTACCGCGAAGCTATCGATCGATTCCTGACAGGTGAAGGACATCCGTTGGATGTGGGCTGCGTGACATACTGGCGCAACCACATTGAGCACCATAGGTACTTCATCAACTCCGTGGGATTCGGCGTTGACCCGCTATGCTGCCAGAAAGCAGAAAAGTTGAAATACTACCTGGGGTCGCACCATGTGAATTATGTGATAGGCTTGATAGGCGCCATAGCCCAGCAGAGACCCATTCCCATGTCACTGATAGTGGATGGTGAGACTCTGGTTAATGAGCCGCTGTTCACAATGAACGTAGGCAACGGTCCGTACTCTGGAGGAGGCATACGACAGAATCCAGAAGCCGACCCGCAAGACGGAGTGTTCCACGCAATGTTCGTATGCAAGCCCACCCTGATGCAGGTCATCAAGGCATTGCCTAACCTATTCAACGGCAAGCTGACCGAACTGCCGTTCATTCACGCCTTCAAAGGTAAAGATATCCGTATGGAGACGGAAGAACATCTGATGTTCGAGGGCGATGGTATTCTGCAACACGTTATGGGGCCGTGTGAGATACATTGTATCCACCACGCGATACAGTTCAAGGTGAGGTTATAGTAAAAAGCGGAAAGTAATGGAGGAAACGGTATACCATATACCTGCGATGCTGAGCGAGGTGCTGGATGGGCTACGTATTGACCCCTGCAAGCCTCAAACGATGGTTGATGCCACATTCGGCGGTGGCGGTCATAGTCGCGGCATCATCGCGCGTATGAATGAGCAATCGCACCTCTACGGTATCGACCAGGATTTGGATGCTTATGCCAACCGCATTGACGACGTTCGGTTCACATTCGTGAGAAGTAACTTTCGCTACGTGGCAAACTTTATGGATTATTACGGAGTGGAGAAGATTGATGGTCTGTTAGCGGACTTAGGTGTCAGTTTTCATCACTTCGATGCAGCAGAACGCGGATTCTCGTTCCGTTATGATGCTCCGCTTGATATGCGAATGAATACCAAGCAACGGCTCACTGCCGGGGACATCATCAATGGCTATTCGGAGGAAGAGTTGGCACGTGTTCTATACTTGTACGGTGAATTCGGCAATTCTCGTGCTATCGCCTCACAGATTGTTCGCAAGCGTGTCCAGGCAGCCATACTGACCACCCAGCAGTTGCAAGAGGTCGTACGACTGAAAGACAAGCAAGACTATGCCCGATTGTTCCAAGCATTGCGCATCGAGGTGAACGACGAACTGGGAGCGCTACGCGAACTGCTGCAAGCCAGCGTGGATCTATTGGCTCCAGGCGGACGACTGGTAATACTCACCTACCATTCGCTGGAGGATAGGCTGGTAAAGAACTTTATGCGTTCGGGTAATACCGAAGGCAGGATAGAGAAAGACTTCTATGGCAACCCGCTCACCCCGCTGCGCGTGATAGAGAAAGGCCGTACAGCCTCAGCCGAAGAAGTGGCACAAAACCCGAGAGCCAGAAGTGCGAAACTTCGCGTAGCGGAAAAAATATAAGTACATATGGATAAAAGACTAAGTTTACTACAAAAGATACTAAACGGAGATATATTCCGCAACGAGAAGTTGTCCCGTAACTACGGACTGATGGCACTAATCGGCGGTTTTATCTTTTTGAGTATATTTATGGGTTTTATCTCCGAGTGGCAGTACGTGCGCATCGGTAATCTAAAAAAAGAGTTGCAAGATGCACGGAACGAAGAACTGACCATCAGTTCGGAATTGGTAAACATCACTCGTCAGTCGGCAGTGTCACGCCAATTGAAAGAGAACGGCAGCACACTGCGTGAAGCTGCGACGCCGGTGATTGTGATTAAATAGTTAATAAGTCATCATGGATCAACGCCGAAGTGCCATATTACGTTTTTCGCTTGTGTTCATACTCATCACGTGCGGTTTTCTTGTTGTTCTTATATACATCATTCACCTGCAGTGGTTTGTGAAAGACGATCTGATGAAGACCGTAACGCCTCCCCAAGCCAATGCCCGTCCGGTTAGTCCGCAGCGAGGGAATATACTGGACAGTGAGGGGCGCTTGTTAGCCAGCAGCATTCCCGGCTACTATGTTTATATGGATACGCGTGTTCCGGCCTTGCATCAAGGTGGCGACACCCTGTTCTACAAGTACGTTGACAGCATAGCTATCGGTCTAAGTCGCATACTGCCCGAGAAGTCGCAGGAGCAGTACAAGGCGATGATGGTCAGATCATTCAACAAACGCAACGGCAAGACACTCTCCGGACAAATGCGTGAGAACGGCAGTTACCTAAAACTTTGTCCGCACCGCATAACATACATTCAGAAACGAGAGATAGAGAAGTTGCCTCTCTTCCGCCGCGGTTACTACAAATCCGGTCTGCACTTTGAGAGTTCATCGCAACGCAAAAAACCGTTTGGTACATTGGCATCGCGCACCATAGGAACAATATTGGCAAACGGCACCGGAAACACGGGTCTGGAAAAGACCTTCAACAACGAGTTGCGCGGCGAAGAAGGATTGGAGATTAAGGAGCGTATGGGCGGACAGTGGGGCTACGTAACGGTACGCGAAGCAGTGAATGGATATGACCTGGTTACCACGTTGGATGCCAATCTGCTGGATATAACGGAAACAGCCTTGCGCGGTTGCCTGGAGCGCACAGAAGCCGATTGGGGGTGCTGCATACTGATGGAATCGCATAGCGGCAAGATTCGCGCCATCAGCAATCTGGACAGAAACATCGACGGCACCTACAGCGAGAAGGCCAATCATGCTGTTACGCGCGTGGAGCCCGGCTCAACATTCAAGACCATATCGATGATGGCAGCACTAGACGACGGCAAGGTAGAACTGACCGATACCTTTGAGGTATATAAGAACGGTTGGAAGTACCTTGACGCTCTGCATACCGATGCCCATAAGTTCGATACGGTGTTTACCTTACGCAGCGCCCTGGCGGTATCATCGAACATCGCATTTGCCAAGATGATCCTCAAGAGCTACGACAAAAAAGCCTCGAAGTTCGTAGACAAGCTGCAATCCATGGGACTCCGCGATAGCGTATACAGCGAGATACCCGGTGCACAGAAGTCCCGCATCGATGTGCCAAAAGATGCGGTGACACTTTCACGTATGGCATACGGTTACTCCGTGGAGTTGACGCCCATGCAGCTGCTTACGTTCTACAATGGCATAGCCAACGACGGCAAGATGATTCGCCCATATCTGGTGGAGAAGATTATTGACGGCGATGAGGTTATACGCCGCTTCGACACCGAAACGCTGAAGGCCAGTATGTGCCGGCGCAGCACGCTCAGTGATGTCAAGCTGGCTCTGCACGACGTAGTGTGGGATAACAACCTGGGAACCGCCTCGGTACTGAAGTGGGCAGGACGCATCGTACGATACAAAGCGCAAAGCAATATGGTACATATAGCCGGCAAAACCGGAACGGCACAGATCTTCCGGGACGGCAAGTACCAGAAACGCGAACACCGAATGACTTTCGTCGGGTATTTCCCCGAAGAGAATCCGCAATACACCTGCCTGTGTATGGTCGAACACCCGCGCAACTATCCGGCTTATGATGCAGGCTACGACTGCGGACAAGTCGTTCGACAGATTGCCGAACGGACAATTGTATATACCGGACACTATGAGATCAAAGGGGATTCGTTGGTGTATGAGAAGAATAAGTAGCTAAGCTGTTAAACCGTTAAATTGTTATAATCACAATGATACTAAGAGAGTTATTGACCGCCGTTAAGCCGATACAAGTACTAGGCAGTATGGATATTACGATTCATGCCCTACAGTTCGATTCACGTAAGGTAGAAAAGGGTGACTTGTTTGTGGCTCAAGCGGGCACAGCAGTGGATGGTCACACCTTCATCGGTTCGTGTATTGAAAAAGGAGCGCTTGCCATTGTACTCGATAACGCTAAGTACATGCCCGATTCTGCAGTGTTTGGCGTAACATACGTATTGGTTCCAAACGCGGAAGAAGCCTTAGGTCGTCTGGCGCATCAGTGGTATGGATGCCCTAGCGAGAAACTGACACTCGTCGGTGTGACCGGCACCAACGGCAAGACAACCATAGCTACCTTGCTCTATAAGATGGTACGCGCCATGGGCTACAAGGCGGGACTGATATCCACTGTTGTGTATTATGTGGATGATCAAGCATACCCGTCTACCCACACGACACCTGATGCCTTGGCATTGAACAGCCTGCTCGCACAGATGGTCAAAGCCGGTTGCCAATATGCGTTCATGGAAGTCAGCAGCCACAGTATAGCCCAAGAACGTATTGCTGGATTGCAGTTTGCCGGAGCGATGTTCACCAATCTTACACGCGATCATATCGATTACCATAAGACCTTCGACAACTACCGCGACACTAAGAAACGTTTGTTCGACGGATTAAGCAAGGAGGCGTTTGCCGTGACGAATGCCGATGACAAGAACGGGTTGGTGATGACGCAAAATTCACGCGCGCACGTGCACACATATTCCACTTGTAATATAGCCGAGCACCGCGGCAAGATCCTGGAAGAAGGATTCGACGGCATGCTACTCAACATTGATGGACAAGAGGTGTTCGTGCCGCTCGTAGGACGATTCAACGTGAGCAACCTGCTGTGCATCTATAGTGCTGCGTTGTGCTTAGGCTTCGACAAACTTGAGGTGCTGCGCGTACTTAGCACGCTCCAACCCGTGAACGGACGGTTTGAAACGATTCACAGCAACAAAGGTTGGACAGCCATCATCGATTATGCCCACACCCCTGATGCCGTGGAAAATGTGATCAGCACGATCAACGAGATACTGGCAAGCCAAAAGCCCATGACCAATGGGCAAAAGCCCAAACTGATCACTGTGGTAGGCTGCGGCGGCAACCGCGACAAAGGCAAACGCCCGATGATGGCTCAGATTGCCAAACGCGGCAGTCAGCAACTCATCCTCACCTCCGACAACCCACGAGACGAAGAGCCGAGCGCTATTCTGAAGGATATGACAGACGGCTTGACGGAGGAAGAACTACGCAGCACACTGGTTATCGAAGACCGAGCTACAGCCATCCAGACAGCTTGTACCTTGGCGCAAACAGGAGATGTGATTCTCATCGCCGGAAAAGGTCACGAGAACTACCAAATTGTCAAAGGCGTCAAGTCGCACTTCGACGACCACGAACAAGTGCGCAAATACATCTAAACTCTAAATGGACAAATGGCAAATGACTAAATAGTATATATATGATTTATCATCTTATTGAATATTGGCAGAACACATACGGTCACTTCTCCGGTGCGGGGTTGTGGCAGTATATCTCCTTCCGCGGGATAGTGGCAGGCGTATTAGCCTTCATCGTCAGTGTATGGTTCGGCAATTATTTTATCAACCTATTGAAGCGCAAGCACATCTCTGAGCAGCAACGCGACGAGAAAACCGACCCCTTTAATGTAGGCAAGAAAGGTGTACCAACCATGGGCGGTGTGGTGCTGATAGTAGCAACCATTCTGCCCGTATTACTGGTCGGAAATCTTAAAAACGTTTATCTGTGGCTCATGCTCATCACCACGGTTATCCTTGGTGCATTGGGCTTTGCCGATGATTATATCAAGACCTTCAAGCACAACAAAGAGGGCTTGAATGGTTGGCTGAAGATCATCGGACAAGTCACATTGGGTCTGATTGTCGGTTTGACGCTGCGTTATGCCCCCATGACGACGATGAACGAAACAGTAACAGTTCATTATGAGAACAACGTGCGCGTAGTAGAGAAATCACCCGAGGTCAAGTCCACACGCACGACAATCCCGTTCGTAAAGAACCACAACGCCAACTATGCAGATATGTTCTCGTTCTTGGGCGAGGATTGGAAATACCGCGCAGGCTGGATCTTCTTCGTGCTACTTACGGTGTTCGTAGTGGCAGCTGTAAGTAACGGTGCCAATCTCAACGACGGCATGGATGGTATGTGCGCCGGCAACAGTGCGATAATAGGCATTGCATTGATTGTGCTCGCCTATGTGTCGGGCAACACAATGCTAGCGGATTACTTCGATGTGATGTATATCCCCGGCAGCGAAGAGCTGGTAGTGTTCCTCGGTGCGTTTGTCGGTGCGCTGGTAGGATTCCTGTGGTTCAACGGCTTCCCGGCTCAGGTGTTCATGGGCGATACGGGCAGTCTGACCATTGGAGGTATTATCGGTGTGTGCGCGGTCATCATCCACAAGGAGTTGCTCGTACCTATCCTGTGCGGCGTATTCCTGATGGAGAGTGTATCGGTCATCCTGCAGACACAGGTCTACAAGTTCAGCAAGCAGAAAGGTCAGCGCATTCGCGTATTCAAGCGTGCACCGCTTCACGATCACTTCCGCACATCCGTGGAGCAGGTTCTAAAGAATGACCCTACCTGTCATATTCTGTGCAAAGGACAGCAGAACCTGCACCATGAGACGAAGATCGTTGTCAGATTCTGTATCGTGACACTGCTCTTGGCCGCGTTCACCATCCTGACATTGAAGATTCGATAGTGACCATAATAAATTGTAAATTTTATATAATTAAATCGGCAATGATAAAGAGGCTTGTTGTATTAGGTGCAGGCGAGAGCGGCGTTGGCGCTGCTATCCTCGCCAAACAGAAGGGCTACGACACCTTCGTAAGCGACATGGGGGAGATCAAACCGCACTATGCTGCACTGCTCGATCAACATCGCATACCCTATGAGAGCAGACGACATACAGAGCCGAGGATTCTGTGTGCGGACGAAGTGGTTAAATCTCCGGGCATTCCCGACACAGCTCCGATGGTACAGAAACTGATTGCCCAAGGTACTCCAATCATATCAGAGATAGAGTTTGCGGCACGGTATACCGCTGCTAAGATGATCTGTATCACCGGTTCAAACGGCAAGACCACCACCACCTCGCTCATCTTCGACATGTTGCGTCGCGCAGGACTGGATGTCGGTTTGGCCGGGAACATAGGCAACTCGCTGGCGCTGCAAGTGGCACAGGATGATCATAAGTACTACGTGATAGAACTCTCATCGTTCCAACTCGATAATATGTACGACTTCCGTGCAGATATAGCAATCTTGCTCAATATCACCCCCGATCACCTGGACCGCTACAACTTCGAGTTCCAAAACTACATCAATGCAAAGATGCGCATCACGCGCAACCAACGTAGCGAAGATGCATTCATCTATTGGAGCGGTGATCCAATCATCGACCGTGAGATACGCAAGTTGCGTCCAGCCGCAACGCTCTATCCCTTCGGTGAACAGAACGCCCAGAACGTTGCATTTGTCAATAGCAATACACTTGTCGTCGAAGCTCGTCAACCGTTCGAACTGCCCGTGGCATTGATGTCGCTCAAGGGCAAGCACAACCAGTATAACTCAATGGCCGCAGCCATAACGGCTCAGATCCTGCGCATCAAGAACGAAGTGATACGCGAGAGTCTGACCACCTTTGCCGGTGTAGAACACAGGCTGCAATACGTGGCCACCGTTCGAGGAGTTCGCTATATCAACGACAGCAAGGCTACAAACGTCAACTCTTGCTGGTATGCGCTGGAATCGATGACCACCCCCACCGTGCTTATCCTGGGCGGTAAGGACAAGGGCAACGATTATACGGAGATTGACAAACTGGTGCTTGAGAAATGCCACACACTGGTATTCATGGGATTGCATAACGAGAAACTGATTGAGCACTTCTCTGCATTAGGATACACCCCCGATGGCGAAAAAAGATATGTTGATACACATACCCTCGCCGATGCAGTACAGGCTTGCTACAACGCCGCCCACAGCGGCGACACTGTGCTACTCTCACCGTGCTGCGCCAGCTTCGACCTGTTCAATTCATATGAAGATAGAGGGGAACAGTTCATGCAAGCGGTTAGGAACTTGTAATGATTTGACAATATAGATACAATATGGATAATGAACCTCGTGGCATAGAACTTATAAGACAGAAACTCAAGTATGTTGACAAGACGTACTGGACAGTGTTGGTTATGCTCATCTTCTTTGCCGTGATTGAACTGTTCTCGGCATCAAGCACACTGGCCTTCAAATCCGGCAGTCTGCTTGCACCGGTTTGGCATCAGGTGCGATTCATACTGATTGGAGTGATTGTATGTTTTGTGGTGCAGGTCTTCCCGTCCAAGTATATTCGTTATGGCGGATATGGCTTACTCGGCATAGCAGCTTTATCGCTATACCTGATGATCATACCGGGTAGTCCGTTCGTAAGCACAATCAACGATGCTGAACGATGGTTCAAAATTTTCGGTTTTAGTTTTCAACCCTCGGAGATTGCCAAACTTGGCCTGATCATTGTGGTGGCCGACCGCTTGGCACAGGCTCATAACGAACAGGAGTTGATACGTGAGTTTTACCGCACGCTTATCCTATCGATTCTCATCATCTTCCCTATATTGCTCGGCAATCTCTCTACAGCTATGCTGATGGCAGGAGTGGTTCTGTTGATGTGGTTCTTGGCACGCGTGCCACTCAAATACATTGGGAGTGTCATGGCTATAGCGCTAATTCTAATGGTATCAGGATACTTCATCGTGGAGTTTGGGTATGTGCGTGCACACCGACAACTAACCGGCCCATTTAAGCGCGCTATCACGTGGGTAGGACGTGTTGACGATTTCGTAGCAGATAAGAGCAGTAGCGCGGGTGATGATGATGACAACTACCAGCGCAACCACGCACGTCTGGCTGTGGCACGCGGTAGCGCCTCGCCGCTGGGTGTCTTGCCCGGACATAGCATCGAGCGTAACTTCCTTCCGCTGGCCTATGCCGACTATATCTTTGCCATCATTGTGGAAGAAACCGGCATCATCGGTGCATTTATCCTCATAGCATTGTATGTGGTTATCCTTTTCCGAGCGTGCTACACCTCAGCCGGCAATACAGACTATGGTTCCATGCTCATGGTTATGGGCTTGGCACTGATGCTTACCAGCCAAGCTTTCGTATCCATGGCGGTGGCAGTGGGTCTCGGACCGGTAACCGGACAACCGCTACCTATGGTATCACGAGGAGGTACATCCGTATTGGTGACAAGCCTGTACTTCGCAATACTCATGTGTGTCAGTCGCGAACAGAACGAGATGAAAGCACAGATAGAACAGTCGCGTGCCGATTCCTTCGACGATGTTCCAATAGTCAACCTCGATTAACAGCATAACAAATAATCGTGCCCTTTTGGGCTATGAATTTAATAGTTTAACGACAATGAAGTATCTCATTTCCGGAGGCGGAACAGGAGGACATATCTTTCCCGCCGTAAGTATAGCTAATGCTCTGAAGGCAGCCGATAAAGAGGCTGATATCCTGTTTGTGGGTGCACTGGGGCGCATGGAGATGGAGCGCGTTCCGCAAGCCGGCTACAAGATTGTAGGGTTGCCGGTTCGCGGCTTCAACCGGGCACAGCCGTGGAAGAACATCAGTGTGCTTTTCGACCTCTGGCGCTCTATGCGCATGGCTAAACGTATAGTCCGTGAATTCAAGCCCGATGCAGCGGTAGGCGTAGGCGGCTATGCCAGCGGGGCTGCAATGAAAGTAGCTGCACGCATGGGAATTCCGGTCATCCTGCAAGAACAAAACGGTTTTGCCGGCGTGACCAACAAACTGCTCAAGGATGATGCACGTCTCATCTGCGTAGCCTACGAAGGCATGGAGCGTTTCTTCCCAAAAGACAAGATTCTGCTTACCGGCAATCCTGTAAGGCAGAACCTTACGACAGGCGACAAGAAGCACGCTCTGCTGTGGTTGCAAGAAGAATATAATGCCACGTTCGCAGCTGGCCGGCCAACGGTGCTCATCATCGGAGGCAGTCTCGGTGCACGAACCATCAACCAAGCCATGCTTACGGCTCTGCCAATATTGGCTGAGCAGAACATACAAGTCATCTGGCAAACGGGCAAAGTGTACTTCGACAATATATGCGCCAATCTTGGCGCAGAGACCTTGGCAGGATACAAGAAACAAGGCATCGTGGTCACACCGTTCCTGAGCAATATGCCTGATGCTTATGCACTGGCAGATATAGTCGTATCACGTGCCGGCGCTTCGTCGATCAGCGAGCTGTGTTTACTCGGCAAGGCAAGCATACTTATCCCTTCACCGAACGTAGCGGAAGACCATCAGACGCACAACGCCATGGCACTCGTCCGCAAAGATGCCGCACTGCTCGTAAAGGATGTCGAGTGCAACGAAAAACTGTTGCCCACCCTCCTCGAACTACTCGCTGACAAACAACGGCAAGAGACGATGAAAAAGAACATTCTTTCACTCGCTCAAACCGACTCTGCGGCACGTATAGCCGACGAAGTGATAAAAATTGCAAAGAATTCTGCAAAAAAATGACGAAATATTTGCATATTTCAAAAATATTTCGTAACTTTGTGGGCTAATTTTGTCGAGTGCTGTTAAAAGCATGAGAAAAAAGCCAAACTTGGCTCAATGTATGCGCTATAGTAAAATCAAGATAGTATTATGCCTGATATTGGTGTGCTTGTGTGTGTCGCAAGCATATGCCCAACGCCCGCAGCGCAACCAATTGGAGATTGGCGTGCAAGGGGGTATGATGTACTATGTGGGCGATGCTAACCCGAAGATGTTTCAACACATTCGGGAAGCTTACGGCGCTGAGCTGAGTTACCTGTTCAACCGGCGCTGGTCGGTTATGTTGCAAGGTACTGCCGGACGTATTGCCGGACGAACCGCTACAGAACAGGGACTGCCCGACCCCAAGGGGACGATGTGGACCAACTATTTGGTCAATATTGATGCTGTAGCACGATTTAACTTCCTGCCATATGGTATGGTGGACATATTTGACAAGAAAATCAAACCCTACACACCGTATATCTACGCAGGAATAGGCGTCACCTTGCACCAGCAGTTCAGCGCAGTTGCCGCGTATATACCTGTAGGAGTGGGATTTAAGTGGGCATGCTCGGAACATGTGATGATGTATCTTGCCTGGCAGAACAACATCTGTTTTGCCGATAACCTGGAGCCGACACCCTACTACAACAACACACATGAACTGAACGGAACGAACATTCTTAACTGCGATATGGTCTCCACCCTGCAGTTTGGCATAGTTTTTGAATTTGCCAAAGAGAAACATGTTTGCAAGTTCTGCAACGAGAAATAATAGCTAACGGCCAACAGCCAAAGAACATAAAATATGAGCAAGAAAAACGACATAATCAGAGATCGCATACCGCGTCATATAGCCATCATTATGGACGGTAACGGTCGTTGGGCTAAGAAGCAAGGCTTGGCACGAATGTTCGGGCACAAGCAAGGCGTAACCACGGTGCACAATATCACCGAGGCTGCTGCCGAGATTGGTATTGAGTACCTGACGTTATACGCTTTCTCTACCGAGAACTGGAATCGCCCGAAAGAAGAGGTGGATGCTCTCATGGCACTACTGGTGGACACTATAGCAAAAGAAACACCCACGCTGATGAAGAACAACGTACGCCTGCTTACCATCGGCGATGTTGACCGATTGCCGGAAGCTACACGACTGAAGTTCCTCGGATGCATTGAGCAGACAGCCGCCAACACGGGACTGAACCTCGTGCTCGCGCTCTCCTACTCTTCACGCTGGGAAATCATCGAAGCCGCTCGACGCATCGCATCAGAGGTCAAGAGCGGTACGCTCACACTCGATGAGATCAACGAGGCCGCTATCAGCAACCATTTGACCACTGCAGGTATACCTGATCCGGATTTACTTATCCGCACTTCCGGGGAGTTGCGTATATCGAACTTCCTGCTCTGGCAGATAGCATACTCCGAACTATACTTTACTGACAGATTATGGCCGGAGTTCACCGTAGAAGATCTCTACGAAGCAATTATCGATTACCAGCACCGCGAACGCCGCTTTGGTAAAACTTCTGAACAACTGAAGAATTGAAACAACGCATACTGACATATATTCTCCTCGCCCTACTCATGTATCAGCCGGCAATGGCTGATGCTCAGGATTCTATACCTGAATCATCGGCTACCGCGCCGAAGATTGAGTACGGCATGTCGCGACCAACCTACGAAATTGCAGGCATAAGCGTTACCGGTGCTCCCAGTTACGAAGATTTCGTACTCATCGGATTCTCCGGCTTGGCAGTCGGCGATAAGATTGAAGTACCAGGTGACCAGATAACCAAGTGTATCCGACGGTTCTGGAAGCAGGGACTATTCTCCGATGTCAAGATTGTGGCTACTAAGATTGAAGGAGAAAAGATCTGGCTTGAGATTCGCCTCAAGCAACGGCCGCGAGTAAGCGAAATTGTATATAATGGACTAAAGAAGAGCGAGAAAGAGGATGTAGAAGTGAAAGTGGGCATCAGCAAAGGTGCTCAGATGACACCCAACCTGGCCGATCGGGCACAGACTGTGGTACGCAAGTACCTGGCTGAGAAAGGTTTCCACAACGCTGATGTTCAGGTATTACAACAACCTGACCGCGATCGTGACGGCTATGTAAAGGTCATGGTGAACGTCGATAAGAAAGCCAAGACAAAGGTCGGCAAAATCTATATCACCGGCAACGAGGCGATGACGCACACCCAGATCAACCAGGCAATGAAGAAGACCAACGACAACAACATTCTCAACCTCTTCCGCACAAAGAAGTTCGTTGCCTCGGAGTTTGAGAACGACAAGAAAGCCGTTATCGAGAAATACAACGAGTTGGGTTACCGCGATGCATATATCGTAGCCGACAGCATCGCACCTAATCCTGAAGACCCCACACGTGTGGATGTCTATATGACAATCAGCGAGGGCGATAAGTACTACGTACGCTCCATCAATTGGGTGGGCAATACCGTTTATCCGTACGATTACCTGAATGCCGTGTTGGGCATCAAACCAGGCTCTACATACAACCTCAAGGAGTTGAACAAACGTCTGACGGAGGATGATGATGCGGTTAGCAAACTATACACAGACCAAGGTTACCTGTTCTTCAACGTCGATCCTGTGGAGGTCAACGTCGATAACGACTCCATTGACTTCGAGATGCGCGTATATGAAGGACGACCTGCCACTATCAACGAGGTAAAAATAGTGGGAAACACGCGCGTTTATGAGCACGTCGTGCGGCGCGAACTTTACACAAAACCCGGACAACTATACTCACAATCCGACATCATGCGTTCACTCCGTGAGTTGGCGCAGATGGGACACTTCGATCAGGAGAAACTTGTGCCCGACATCCAGCCTAACCCCGAAGACGGCACAGTGGATATAACCTACCAACTCGAGACGAAGTCATCCGACCAGATTGAGTTCTCTCTCGGTTGGGGAGCTACGGGTATCGTGGGTTCTATCGGTCTGAAGTTCACCAACTTCGCTATCCAGAACCTGTTCAACCCCAAGTCGTACCGCATCGTGCCGCAAGGTGAAGGACAAACTTTCTCTATCAACGCACGTACCAATGGTGTCTATTACACCTCGGCGAGCATCTCCTTCGTTGAGCCGTGGCTGGGTGGCAAGCGCCCCAACTCGCTGTCGACATCCGTCTTCTTCGCTTCGCAGACCGGTTACTCCGACCGCTATTATCAGGCCTACCGTAACCTCTATAACTCCTACGCCTACAACTACGCGTACTACGGTAACTCCGATTACTATCAGCAGCTGGCCGAGTCGGAAGCCGACCCCGACAAGTACCTGCGCACCTTTGGTGTGAGCATCGGTTACGGCAAACGTCTGCGCTGGCCGGACGACTACTTCCAATTCTACGGAGAACTGTCGTACCAAGCCTACTGGATGAAGGACTGGGCATACCTGCTCATCTCCAACGGTACGAGTCATAACCTGGCGCTCAACCTGCAACTGTCACGTTCGAGCATCGACAATCCCATCTATACCCGCCGCGGCTCGCAGTTCACCTTGGGACTGAAGATCACTCCGCCATGGTCACTGATCAACGGACTCGACTACTCGAAGATGACCACCAACGAACGCTACCATCTTATCGAGTACCACAAATGGACATTCAAGGGTAAGGTGTTCACTCCGCTCACTCGTGATTCCAAACTTGTGCTCATGACACGATTCGAGTTTGGTTACCTGGGCAACTACAACCAATATGCAAAGTCGCCGTTCGAGACCTACTATATGGGCGGCGACGGTATGTCATCGTACTCGTCCTACGCCACGGAATACGTCTCCATGCGTGGTTACTCTTCCGGTTCGCTCACTCCCTACGACTCGGAAACGGGGCGAAACATGGGTTACTTGTATAACAAGTTCACCCTCGAGCTCCGCTATCCTATATCGCTCGAGCAAAATGCCACCATCTGGGCACTCGGATTCCTGGAGGCGGGTAACTGCTTCGCCAGCATCAAGGATTACAACCCGTTCAACTTGAAGCGTTCAGCCGGTGTAGGTGTACGTGTGTTCCTGCCAATGTTCGGATTACTTGGTATCGACTGGGGCTGGGGATTCGACAAGATTAACGGCAGCGATCAGTACGGCAAGAGCCAGTTCCACTTTGTGCTCGGTCAAGAATTATAAGCCGTCAGCCAATCTTGGCTGACATAACAACTAAAAAAATGAAACGATCAATTGCGTTAATAATCAGTGCCTTCTGCATATTTGGCCTCGCTCAGGCCAAGGATGCAGCAGTCGGCTATGTCGATATGGCATACATTTTGAAGAATCTACCGCAGTACGAGACGGCCAACGAGCAACTCACAATGATGGCCAAGCGTTGGCAGAAAGAGATCGATGCGTTGGAGCAGGAGGTACGTGTGATGACCACGAACTACCAGACCGAGCAAATCTTCCTATCAGAAGAGATGCGCCAGCGCCGCGAAGAAGAGATATTGGCTAAGGAGCAGGAAGTTATCGAGCTCAAGCGCAAGTACTTCGGCGAGAACGGAGAATTGGTCAAGAAACGCGAGGCGCTGCTCAAGCCCATACAAGATGAGATTTATGCGGCTATTCAGGATCTGGCCAACGAGAAACATCTGGATGTGGTCAAAGACCGGTCGGCCGACCCGGGGCTGCTCTATATGTCATCCAAACTTGATTACTCCGACCAACTTCTGCAGAAGCTCGGTGGTAAGTAATATGGCGCCACGATTGGTGCAGTAACCAACGACATAACAACACAAACAATACGAATATGAAAAAATCAATTCTTTTAGTAGCAGTGCTCTTCCTTACACTAGCTGCTAATGCACAGAAGTTCGGCTATGTTAATACGCAGGAGTTGTTTATGCTCATGCCCGAACTCAAAGATGTTCAGGCACGTATGGATAGCCTCAACAAGCAATACGAGAATCTGCTCATGACCATGCAGGAGGAGTACCAGAAAAAACTTCAGGACTACCAGCAGAAGCAGAATACGCTGCCCGAAGCTATGCGACAGATTCAGGAGGAGGAACTCTACTCCATGCAACAGCGCTTGCAAACGACTTACCAGACTGCACAACAAGATGTTGAGCAGAAGCGTGGTGAGTACCTCAAGCCTGTCAACGAACGAATGAGCAAAGCCATTCAGGAGGTAGGTGCTGCCAATAACTATACCTACATCTTCGACTCAGCAGCAGCTGTGTATATCGCTCCCGATGCCGATAACGTTATGCCGCTCGTAAAAACCAAACTGGGCATTAAATAGTTGAAAGTCAAAAGTCGAAAGCTATGGCTGATGGCTATCTCGAATCCCACTATGCCGAGTACGAAAAACGCAAGGCAGAATGGCTAAAGAAAAAACATACAACACCTCACCCTCGTCAACCCGAGGATGAGGCGTTGTGATTTCAACTGGAAATGGTAAATGATTAAATAGTATATCTTTTTATGGAACAGATACAAAACTTACTTCGCGATAAGGCGTGGGCACGTTGGACTGTGCTCGTTCTCGTGGCGTCGATGATGTTCTTCGCCTATATGTTCGTAGATATCCTCTCGCCGCTAGCATCGTTGCTTAACGAGACGCTCGGCTGGAACCAAGGCGTATTTGGCACCTATGCTGCAGGCGAGTACCTGCTCAACGTCTTCGGATTCCTTATTCTGGCAGGCATCATCCTCGACAAGATGGGTGTACGCTTCACAGGTTTGCTATCGGCCTCACTGATGGTTATCGGTGCGGCTATCAAGTTCTGGGGTATATCCTGGGCGGATGCCAATACCGTTACCTGGCTCAACAGCTGGTGGCCTACTATGCCCGGATCGGCCAAACTGGCTATGTTCGGATTCATGATCTTCGGTTGCGGTTGCGAGATGGCGGGTACAACCGTGAGCAAGATCCTCGCCAAGTGGTTCAAGGGCAAGGAGATGGCTCTGGCCATGGGACTGGAGATGGCTATCGCCCGTCTCGGCGTATTTGCAGCCATGTGGCTCGCGCCGATGTTCAGTATCCACTTTGCCGTCAATGGCACGAACTCCGTAGTAGCACCGCTGCTCTTCGCTTCATGCCTGCTTGTGATCGGTCTGCTCAACTTCTTTGTGTTCACCATCATGGACAACAAATTCGACAAGCAGCTTGTGGCTATCGGTGAAGCACCTGCCGTACATGATCCCGAGGATGAGTTCAAGGTTAGCGATCTTGGGCAGATCTTCAAGTCGAAGATGTTCTGGATCGTGGCTCTGCTGTGCGTGCTCTACTATTCGGCTATCTTCCCCTTCCAGCGCTTTGCTACCAACTTCCTGGAGGAGACCCTGAGCATCAGCAATGCCGAAGCCGCAGGTCTGTTCAAGTGGTTCCCGATATTGGCTATGGTTCTTACGCCGTTCCTCGGTGCGTTCATCGATTACAAGGGCAAAGGCGCCTCAATGATGCTCCTTGGTGCCATCATTATGATCGCTTGCCACAGCGTGTTTGCCTTCGTGCTGCCAGCCTTCCCGAGCAAGGGATTGGCTCTGTGCACAATCCTGGTGCTGGGTGTCAGCTTCTCGCTCGTACCGGCATCGATGTGGCCGTCTGTGCCGAAGATCATCGATGAGAAGGTGCTCGGCTCGGCATACTGCCTCATCTTCTGGGTGCAGAATGTGGGTCTGTGTCTCGTACCGCTGCTTATTGGTAAGTTGCGCGTAGCTACCGACGGTTACCTCGTACCGATGATAGTTTTTGCATCGTTCGGCGTTCTCGCTTTCTTCCTGAGTCTTCTCCTCAAGGTGGAAGACCGCAAGAAAGGTTACGGTCTCGAACTGCCTAACAAAAAGTAATCGTTCCTTCGTAACGAAATAACCATGGAAGGCAATGAGATTATTCAAGAGTTAACACCGCTCGGCGAGCATGACTTGTTGTATGTAGCCGACAGGCATAAAGTGTCTTGCGATTTTCCGTTACACAGGCATAACCTGTTCGAACTGAATTTCGTGGAGCACGGTGCAGGTTGTGAGCGGTTTGTGGGCGACTCGGTAGAGACGCTCGGTGACTATGACCTGGTACTCATCACCGCCCCTAACCTCGAGCACGCATGGACCCAAGGGCAATGCACCAGCACCGATATCCACGAGATAACCGTGCAGTTCTACCTCGATCCCTCAAGCGGATTTCTTGATACCAATCCCTTCCGCTCCATACAAAAGATGTTCGAGCGCGCGCAACGCGGCTTAGCTTTTCCGATGGCAGCCATCATGAGTGTCTATCCGCGATTGACGAAGCTGGCAAGCATCCCTTGTGGTTTTGAGGCGGCGATGGAGTGGATGTACATACTCCACGAACTGTCGAAGTACGACGATGCACGCGAACTGTCCAGCTCCTCCTTTGCGCAAGTCCGTACCACCAGCGAGAGCCGGCGTGTGGCGCGCGTCAAGGAGTATGTATCCGCGCATTACATGGACGAGATCCGTTTGGAGACCTTGAGCGATATGGTATGTATGTCGCCTACGGCCTTCTCGCGGTTCTTTAAGCTTCGAACGGGCAAGTCGTTGTCGGACTTTATCGTGGATGTGCGTCTTGGCGTAGCAGCCCGCAAGCTCGTGGACACCGACGAACCGGTATCCAGTATATGTTTCGATTGCGGATTCAACACCTTGAGTAATTTCAACCGGCTTTTCCGCAATAGGAAAGGTTGCTCTCCTACCGAGTTTCGAGAGAAATATGCAAAAACAAAGGTTATCGTGTAACATTTGCTAAAATAGTGTCGGTAAATCCGGCACTTTTTTTGTACCTTTGCACCGTAATTACGAAATATGGCCATGAAGCAACTATTCTTTATCAAATCCCTGGTATGTATCGTGCTCATTCTGAGCACTTCATCATGCAAAGCCGTTGAGCCCGAACCTCAGCCGCAGCCTGTCACCTATACCCTGTGCAACGCCAACGCTACTGCCGAGGTGCAGCAGTTGTGGGGAGTGCTGACCTCACAGTTCGAGAAGAAAACGATGTCGGGCGTTGTGGCAAACATCGACTGGAACGCCCGTGAGGCGGAGAACGTCTATCAGTGGACGGGACACTACCCGGCGCTGAACGTGTTCGACTTCATTAATATACACGCGTCGCGCGACGTGAACCCGCAAGGATGGCTCGACTACAGCGATCTCTCGCCCGTCACCGACTGGTACAACGCGGGTGGCATCGTAGGCTGCATGTGGCACTGGCAAGTACCTGCCAACAACGGCACGAACTGGACATGTTCGCCGGGCACCGACGCAGGGCAAACAAGTTTCGATGCCTCGAAGGTCAATGACCCCAACTCTGCCGAGTACAAACGAATGATTCATGATATCGACCAAGTGGCGGGTTACCTCAAGAAGATGCAGAAACTCGGTATCCCCGTCATCTGGCGTCCGCTGCACGAGGCGGCAGGCAACACCTATGACTTCACGGGCGGCAAGGCCTGGTTCTGGTGGGGAGCGCAAGGCGCAGAGGTTTATAAGCAGCTGTGGCGGTTTATGTACGATCGCCTCGTCAATTATCACAAGCTCAACAACCTGATCTGGGTATGGACATCGCAGGTAGGCGACGACATCTGGTATCCCGGCGATGATGTAGTGGATGTGGTTGGTCGCGACAACTACTACGCGCTTCAATACCCGCTAGCGAAAGAATATAAGAGCCTGAAAGAGAAATACCCCAACAAACTCATCACTCTCGCCGAGTGCGGTAATGGTGACGAGGTGGATATGTCGCTGTGGTCGAAGATCTGGGCAGAAGGCAGCCGCTGGAGCTGGTTCATGCCGTGGTACGACTACAACTACAATAACGGCACTTCCGACGAGCATCAGTTTGCCGGCAAAGATTGGTGGACGGATGCTTTCGCTACAGGCTTGGTACTCGATCGCGAGGAGATGAAACAACTATTAAAGAAGTGAGGCTATGCGGTTCAGTACAAGAGTAATACGGCTTTTATCTTTGAGCGTAGCGGTCTTTTGTCTTTCGACTGTTGAGGCTGTGGAGCGGACGATACTGCTCGGGCCTAAGACGATTGGCAAAGCGTGGAAAGACAATATCGTTTTGGAGCCGCGTCATTTCATGGATGCGCACGCGGGGGATATAGTTACTGTATATAACGACAACGCCAAGCGTATAGCACAAGGTGCGTTTCAGAACCCTAAGACCTGGCAAGGCGTAGCGCCGGAGTACGGGTATTTCGGCATCAACGGACCTTTCCGGATGGTGCTGACGGACGATATATTAGCTATAGCCCGCGAACATGGCGTAGCCATCGGCGGACATGACTACAGGATTCTGCAAGTGACGCTCAGCGACGCGGCGGACTACCAAGAGACGATGGTCTGGAATGGTCCGAGCGTGGTGATGAAAGATGACTGGAGTGCCAATGCCGAGATTCCGGCTTCGAGTCTGGCAACATTGCGTGTGGGCGATGGCTTGAGGCTGCATGTAAGCAAGGTCAAACAAGGCGCAGCCGCGAAGATCATGGACTTCACATGGAATGTGCTTGATCTGTCAGTCGATGGAGTGCCGGTAGGTGAGAATGGTTACACATGGTACATCTACGATGACGCACCACTTCTGAAGTTGGCTTTTGCAGGCACGGGCGGCAATGTGGCAATGCGTATCGGCGGCACGGGCTACAAGCTTGATGGCATTGGCATCGTTCGGCAGGTGGGCGAGGTAAGTGAGGATTACTCTCAGGCGCAACGCGCACCGCGTGAGTACGTGCTGCAGCCCGGCGAGATCTTCCACGGCGAACGGGCGTTTCCTAACGACTGGAGCGGTAACCTCAAGATCACCGCTGCACCGTTCCAGGAGTGCACGGCCAACGATGTGCTGATCATCTCATACCGCGTTGATCCGGAAGCCAAGGCGGCTGGTATCACACCGCAACTGTCCCTGCGCAATACCAAGACCTGGGGCGAACTGACCGGCGGAGCAGAGCCTGTGTGGTATCCGCTGGACGGCACGGATGTTGTATATATGTTCGACGAGACAGCCCTCGACGAGGTCAAAACCCGCGGCTTCGTCATCAGCGGCGTAGGCTTCACATTAACCAAGATTGAATTAATTAGCGCACAATAATGAAAAAACTTTTACTTTTTGGTCTTATCCTCTTCTCGGTTGCCTTGTAAGCAGAGACGATTACCGGTACGGTGATTGACGGGGCATTGGACGATGTGAATGCCGATTGACAATCGGCGGAATGAAAAGAAGATTGTAAGCGCGGGGCATTGTAGTGCTCCGCGCTTGGGGACTAAATATAGAATGGGATCAGGAAAGTCTTCGGAATACGAAACATTCGTTTGCTCGAATTAGAGTCGGAGTGAGTAACGAAAGGGGTGTGCGAATGCAATTCTTAGCGTCAGTGAGTACGATTGCTTCGACCGCAAGTGTATAGTATGTTCAAAATTTATTCTTTACCAGATTTATAGATATAATGCATTATCGCATCTTGATGTTCAATGACATACTTTTCATTTTGCTTTTCTAAGTATCGCGTATAAACTCGTATACCAATAAAATAACTTGCAATAATCGCAATGATAATCCACGTCAAACCATTGAAGTTTCCTTCATTAATCTCTTTCTTTTTGTCCATATTTTTTGTAATGATTTTTATTTGTTTCGTTGGCTTCCTTTTGAATATCTAATGATATTGCGATTATTATATGCAACGATGTTTATTTCAATCATACGACTTAATTTCAATGGTTTAGGCTCTCCTAATGTTATACAAGAGCCATCAATAGGACTAGTTAGTTGCAAAGGAGGAATATTAAAACCAGATTCATAGGACTTCAATTCTCCTTTTAGTTCCACTTCTGCCATCTTTTCCTTGTCGTCCGATTTTATCCATCGTCGTGTCTTAAAAAACTCAGTATCATCACAGATTTGTGGTGAACCATATAGAGTGT
>Ga0310696_10000357_pt1 | contig 75138 bp, 55 predicted proteins | sample AusTroGonzalo_MG_4_FD_203885 | JGI IMG/M metagenome (GOLD analysis project Ga0310696, IMG submission 203885) | Bovine rumen microbial communities from tropical cattle in Woodstock, Queensland, Australia - Gonzalo_02 (v2) (version 2) | ecosystem: Host-associated > Mammals > Digestive system >...
AATGCCAATGTCACAAACAATCCCGTATCTCCGCAGAACAACTTGAACTGCTCTTGACTGATATTCAACGACAATCCGGCACTCGGATCATTTGCGTGATAGCAGACATTGGTGGTCATAGAATCTTTCAAGATAGCGATTTCTTCCGTAAGCCGGTCTACACGGCCTCCATTCACCACACTTGCCACCTTATATCGTGAAGCATTGGTATTCAATTGGGAAGGAATTGCATGGAACATCAGCGAGGTCACACCCGATGGGTCTAACTTATAGAAATCGTCATCATACAGATTGATGATGCTACGTTTGCGTTGGTCTACGATGCTCAGATTCTGTGTGTCAAGGTAGTCATTGACGACCTGTGGCATTCCTCCAACCAGCATATATAGTCGGAAGTCACGCATGAGTTTCCTGTGAACGGCATCACCCAAAGGCTTCTGTTTTTCAAACATGGTCCTCAATAGTGGAATCGTGGTTTCGTCGCCTAATGCCCATCGGAACTCCTCATAATCCATGGGGTACATATCAAGGCGCGTTTCCTCGCTGGGAATCACAATGTCTTTAATGTTCTTCTTGATGCTTAACAACGACCCCGTCTCTATGTAATCATAGCGTCCGTCGGCAACCAGATACTTAATCGCCTGACGAGCCAGTGGTTGTTTCTGTATTTCGTCAAAGACCACAACAGATTTTCCGGGAATGAGGTTCACATGATAAGCCAGTTGAAGTTGAGTAAATAGAAAGTCAAGGTCTGAGGTATCCTCGAATAGATGCTTGATGTCCTTGGAAACATTTGCGAAATCAATGATGAGATAACTCTCATATTCATTCTTTGCGAATTGTTCAGCAATGGTAGATTTTCCAACGCGTCTTGCGCCTCTGATGAGTAGAGCCGTTGTCCCATGCTGGTTCCTTTTCCATTCGAGCATTCGCCCATAAATCTTCCTCTTGAAAACCCTATTCGTTGCTTTGTCTGGCATCTTATTCTCTGAACTTTTTGTTTTGCGCTGCAAAGATACACGTTATTTTCTATTTATCAAAGAATTATAGATGAATTTGTCAAATCCCGCAAACTTTTTACCCTTCATTTTGTCAAATTCCGCAAACTTTCAACCTCTCGATATGTCAAATCCCGCAAACTTTTTGAGCTATCCTCTACCTTTGCACTCATCACCCAAAAGCATCTAATTCTTAACCACAGTTAAAGTTTCTCAAATAAATTATCCATGAATGTACGTTTGTTTACAGATGAATTGCCTATCTTTGCGGCGGATTATATAGCAAAACGTCAAGCCAATACGACATGAGACACAGAATCATCGCCATCATGGCCCTCTTGTGCGCACCCGCTGGAGGTTATAGCACAACTGCGGCGCAGGAAAACCTACAGCAGCAAGCGAAAACAACGGGGGCGGCAAAGACTTTCACTACCGTGAAGGAGCTGCCCATCACCAGCATCAAGAACCAGTGGCGTAGTGGCACCTGCTGGGCCTATGGCACGCTGGGCTACCTCGAGAGTGAGATCTTGCGCAAGACGGGTCGCGAGTATGACCTCTGCGAAATGTTCATCGTCAACAAGGACTACATGGACAACGCCACGCACTATGTGCGTATGCACGGCTTCAGCCAGATTTCCGAGGGCGGGTCGTGCGACGACGTCGTGGATGTCATCCGCCGCCATGGCATCTGTCCCGAGGACGCCATGCCCGCGCCAGGTTCGCTCGTGGGCGACTCGCTGGCCAACTTCAAGGTTTTCTTTCCCCGATTAGACAGCCTGGTGCGCAGCATCGTGGTCAAGGATGCCAAAGCCCCCAAGCCCCACTGGCAGGACAGCGTGCAGGCTCTCATCGACAGCAACCTTGGCCACAGCCCTGAGACCTTCGTCCATGAGGGCAAGACCTACACCCCGCGCTCCTTCGCCGAGAGCCTCGGCCTGAACCTCGACGACTACGTCAGTCTGACAAGCTACACGCATCACCCCTTCCGTGAGTGGTTCGTCATCGAAGCTCCCTACAAGTGGCGCCTCAAGCCCAGCTATAACATCCCCATCGACGAGCTCATGGCGGCCCTCGATGCGGCTCTCGATGCCGGCTACACCGTGGCCTGGGGCGGCGACGTCACGGGCAACTTCGACCGCACTGGTACGGCCGAGCTGCCCGACGGTGTGCAGCCCTCGCAAGCGTTGCGGCAGGAGCAGTGGGACGACTGGCGCTTCACCTACGACCACGTGATGCTCATCTATGGCAAAGCCACCGATGAGGCGGGCCGCCCCTTCTACATGGTCAAAAACACCTGGGGCCGCTACGGTCGTTATGGTGGCATCTGGTATATGTCGCGCGACTATATGGCACTGAACACCACCTACATCTTCCTCAATCGCCACGCGTTGCCGAAGCGTTTGCGGAAGGCTATCGGCAAATAATCGGTGACGAGTGCCCTCTTTTTCTGTTGCCTCCCGTCTATTTCAGCGCTTTCTGTATCCTCCCGACCTCGTCCTCGATGTACTTTGTGAGGCAACGGGCGATTTCGGGATAGTAGTCGTTGAGGGTTGGATACTGGTCGCGGTGGGCGGCATAGTAGCGAAGAGAGGCGACCAGCTCGGGCGTCCAGTTGAAGTTGCAGCAGACTTGGTTGGCCAGCTCGTTGAGCACCTGCTTATGGTCAAAGCCCTGATCGAGCATGTAGAGGACGACGGCGGCGCGGACAATGCTCTCGTTGACGACGGTTTGCCAGTCGTTGTATGCCTGTCGTTCCATTGCGTAGGCGGAGAACTTGCGTAGCTTCTGCCCGGTGGTAGCTATTATGGCGGCGTTGGCCTCGTTGTAGAGCAGCGGGTTGACGAAGGAGTGGTTAAACTCGTGGATGAGCGTCGCGGCCATGTTGGCTCCCTCGCTGTAGGGCTTGCCCGTCTGCGGGTTGAGGTAGTAGCCGCAGATGGCGTATGCTTCGCGCGGCTGTCCGGGCAGATGGCGGCTGGGACCGTAGTTGCCGCCGCCGCAGGTGAAGCCAATGACGATGCGGAAACGGTCGGTGGGGGCGGTACCGTAGAAGCGGGCGTACCAGTCCTGATGGAAGTAGGTCATGACATTCGTCTCGTAGGCTTTCAAACCCTCGTCGTAGAAGGTGTGGTGCTGTTCGTAGAAGTCGTGGAAGCGGGTGTCTGTGTAGAACGTGTTGAGTTTGTCGATGAAGTCCTCGATGTCAATGTCCTTCCAACGCTTTTCAAGGTCGGCCTGTTCGCCAAGGAACTTGATTCTACCCCCGTCGATGTCGAGGTGGATGGCCATGCTCATCACGGCATCGTAGCTGATGCCATACTGGTTGTGAAGCCTCTGGAAGCAGGCCACGGCGGCGTGCTGCTTGTATGGCGCGAACCAAGCCTCGGTGTCCTTGGTGTACTGCCCCGCCATGTCCTTGTTGTACTCGAGGTTGCCCGCCGTGCGTGCGAGGATGCTCATCAGTTCGACGGCCTCGCTGACCTCGACATTGATTTGACTTTCCGTCTTCCTCTGTCGCGTCTCGGCTGAGGTGATGCAAGCATCGCTCCGCTCTCGCTGCTCCATCGGTTGCGCCGTCGCAGTCAGTGCAGCAACGGCAAGTATGATTGATAGAATGATTTTCTTCATGCTTTTAATCGTTGTCGTTTATATTCTCCCAGCGTACAAATGTTCGACGGGGAAAAACATGTCCCAGTTCTTGCCCCACACGATGTTGCCGTTGTCAATGGTGAAGCGGCTGAACTTCTGGGGGTCGAGGTACTTATTGTACTGTGGATGTGGGTGACGACGGATGAAGTCGCCGATGTCCACCGTCTTTACGGTGTTGTCGTTGAACGTCAGGCTGACGGTTAGGTTGCCCATGTTCTCTGCCTTGGTGATGAAAAGTCTCTCCATGTCTGTTCCTCCCTATAGTTTTTTCTTGATGTTCGTACTGCGGACACTCTGTTTCATAACGAAGAACTTCACCCATTTGTCGATGATGTTCTTGTGGTACTTGCGAATGAACTCCTCCGCCGTGCGCTTGTCCTTCTCTGGCAGCGGCTCGGCTTCGTGTTTCTCGCGTACGCGTATCTCGGCTAGTTCTCCGTTCATCATGATAAGGTCGAAGATGCTCTCCTTGCCCCCGTGTAACACGTGGACATGTATTGGCTCGTGCTCGTTGGAGTAGAAGTAGAATATGAACCCGAAGTATTCAAATATCTTTGGCATAATCTTCTTGTTTTAATCGTTTACGCCCGCAAAGTTAAGCATTTTCTTTCAGTTATTCTCCACTTCCTCCGCTAAACTTACGCTAAACTTACGAAAAGCGGCGAAGACGTATCGTTTTTCGATATAAAACAGTACCTTTGCAGCGACAAAACTGAAAAGATGATGAGACATACGATACTGCTGACACAAAGAAAACAACATATAAACCAAACAAATATGCGACTTAAATTCTTTTATTTATTTGTATTGGCCACGGTACTTGCTTCTTGTTCGGGAGACAAGGTGAAGTATCGTATCGGAATATCACAGTGTTCGGATGACATTTGGCGTCACAAGCAGAATGCCGAGCTGAGGATGGGGGCTTACTTCCACGACAACGTGGAGCTGAAGTTTGCTGCGGCCTACGACAGCGACGAACGGCAGGTGCAGCAGATAGACAGTCTGGTGAATGACGGTATCGACTTGCTGATTGTGGCTCCCAATCAGGTGCAGACTATCTCACCAGCCATCGACCGTGCCTACGACAAAGGTATCCCCGTCATTGTTTTCGAGCGCAAGACCAGTTCACGGAAATATACCGCCTTTATCAGTGCCGACAACTACGAGATGGGGCGTGTGATGGGCGAATACATTGTTTCTCGACTTCATGGACAGGGAACGGTGTTAGAGATAAAAGGACTGGAAGGTTCGTCGCCCGCCATCGAGCGCCACAACGGTTTCATGGACGCCATCAAGGATGCTCCTGGCATCAAGGTAGTGGGCTCGCTACAGGGCGACTGGACGGAGCCGACCGCCTACGAGAGCACAAAACAATGGCTCGCTAATAATAAAGATGTACGCGTAGACCTTGTGTTTGGTGCCAATGACCGCACGGCGATGGGAGCAAGAAGGGGTCTCACCCCCACAGCCTCACCCCCAACCCCTCCCCTATTGGGGAGGGGAGTATATACTTCAGATGTTGATACTCCTGCCAACGAAGCTAACTACTCCCCTCTCCTTGGGAGAGGGGTCGGGGGTGAGGCTGTTGGGCCTCTTTATTGTGGCATCGACGGCCTGCCGGGTGAGAATGGCGGCATACAGTTAGTTCGCGACTCTTTGCTGGACGCCTCTTACATCTATCCCACCCACGGCGACCAGATTATCGAGTTGGCCGTTAATATTCTTGAGGGAAAGCCCTACAAGAAAGAGACGTTGCTGATGTCGGCCTTGGTGACAAGCGACAATGCCAAGGTATTGCTGATGCAAAGCGAGGAATTGATGCGACAGGCTGACCAACTGGATTTGTTGCACGACAAGGCCAACAACTATCTCCATGAACTTGGAGTGCAAAGAGTTGTCAATTGGCTGGCCATCGGCATCATCATCCTGTTGCTTGTGGCCATCGTCCTCTTCTACCTCTACCACCTCAGTAAGGTCAATATCCGTAGGGAACGCGTTGTGAATAACCTATGGAATCTGGGAAGCACAGAGAGTACAGAATTGACGGAGGACACAGAGAAACCAACGGCAATCGTCGACATCCCAGAGGAAGGTCAAAAGACAGATGTGTTCATTGCCCGTTTTCGCGAGGTCGTGGAACGGAGGATGACGGACAGCGAGCTCAGTGTGGAGGATTTGGCGGATGACATGAACCTCAGTCGCGTGCAGCTCTACCGCAAGGTTAAGGCCCTTACAGGCTCCTCACCCGTGGAACTCCTGCGCACCGCCCGCCTGAATCGTGCCTACCAGATGCTGCTGACCACAGATAAGAATGTCAGCGAGGTGGCCTACGACGTCGGTTTTTCTGCTCCCGCCTACTTCACCAAGTGCTTCAAGGATGAATTCGGCATGGTGCCGGGCGACGTGCGGAAAGGTTGAAAAGCTCAAGACCCTATCTTATTTAATTATTCCGTGGTTATGGAATGATCGTTCTATGACCACAGAATGATTGTTCCATGACCACGGAATGATTGTTGAAGCATAGAGTATTGTGCGGTTGGAAAAGGCCTGAAAGGCCAACAAACGGCCCTCTTCGCCACTGGGCTATGTACTGATAGCACTTTCTGGGCGTCCCTGCTTGGTGCGATGATACATTCTGCATGAGAATTATCGTTCATCCTCTTGCAGATTTGTTGCATAGAAACAAATGTTCAAGGAGATGAACGATTCTTTATCTACACCTTTATATATTATAACGTCCTTTGCAACAGCAAAACCAACAAACATCATTCATTAAAAGACAAAACAATGCAAAAGCTAAGACGATTGTTGATGAGCCTCGTGCTCATTCTTGCTGGCACAGCGCTCTGGGCGCAGCAAGTGGACATCAGCGGCACTGTGCTAGATGACCTCGGCGAGGGTCTGCCCGGTGCCACGGTAAGAGAAAAAGAAAACGCGACCAACGGCACTGTCACCGACATGGACGGCCACTTCAAAATCAAGGTCAAGAGCGGTGCCATGCTGGTCATTTCCTACATTGGCTTCGAGACCCAGGAGGTAGCTGCCAAGGACGGCATGAAAGTGACCATGGGCGAGGCTGCCTCAGAATTGAACGAACTCGTGGTCACGGGCTACACCGTCCAGCGCAAGGCCGACTTGACTGGTGCCGTGAGCGTGGTCAGCGTGGACGAGATTGCCAAGCAGAATGAGAACAATCCGATGAAGGCGCTGCAAGGTCGTGTGCCGGGTATGAATATTCAGGCTGACGGTAACCCGAGTGGTGCTGCGACGGTGCGCATCCGTGGTGTCGGAACGCTGAATGACAACGACCCACTCTACATCATCGACGGCGTGCCCACGAAGGCTGGTATGCATGAGCTGAACGGAAACGACATTGAGAGCATTCAGGTACTGAAGGATGCCGCCTCGGCCTCCATCTATGGTAGCCGCGCTGCCAACGGTGTGATTATCATCACCACGAAGAAGGGCAAGGACGGCAAGGTGAAGGTGAACTTCGACGGTAGCCTCGCCGCTTCGTTCTATACCAACAAGATTGAGACGATGAACGCCAGCGAGTGGGGCCGCGCCTTCTGGCAGGCCAATGTCAACGACGGACTGAATCCCAACAATAATAACGTAGGCTATAATTACGATTGGACCTACAACCAAGCAGGGAACCCCATATTGAATGGTATGACCATGAACATGTTCCTCGACGAGAACGGCACGGTACGCGCTGGAGACACCGACTGGTTCGACGAGGTGACCCGTACGGGTGTCGTTCAGCAATACAACCTCTCGGTGAGCAACGGTTCGGAGAAGGGCAACTCCTTCTTCTCCGTAGGGTACTACGACAACCAGGGTACCATCAAGGACTCATGGTTTAACCGTCTCTCGGCACGTGCCAACAACGACTTCAAGCTCTTCAACGGAGCTGTCACCATCGGCGAGAATTTTACGATTAACCGCACGAAGGGCGTCGATGCTCCCGGCGGCGTGTTGGAGCACGCCCTGGAGTTCAACCCCAACTTCCCCATCTACGCCGAGAACGGCAAGTACGCTCAGGCTCTCGGAGCCTACTCTGAGCGCGAGAATCCGTTGAGCATGATTGACAATTCAAAAGACAATGAATATACGCAGTGGCGCTCGTTCGGCGATGTCCACCTAAGTGTTACGCCGTTTAAGAACTTCATGGTGCGTACCACCCTCGGCATGGACTACACCCAGAAAGCGCAACGATTCTTCACTTATCCCATTGAGAATGGTAAGGTGAGGCGTACGGATAGTGCTGCCGAGAGCAAGCAGGAGCATTGGATGCGCTGGATGTGGAACGCCATTGCCACTTACAATCTGGAAATTGGCAAGCATCGTGGCGACGCTATGGTCGGCGTGGAGCTGAATCGCCAGGATTATACGTGGGAGAGTGCCAAGCGCTACGAGCAGGCCATCCTGAATACCGACTACATGTGGCCCAGCGCAGGTGCGGGCAAGCAACTGGCCGAGGGCAGTGGCGACGGTTTCTCGCTGGTGTCGTTCTTCGGCAAGGTGAACTACACCTACGATGACAAGTACCTGGCCTCGTTCACCATCCGTCGTGACGGCTCTAGCCGCTTCGGTAGCAACAACCAGTACGGTACGTTCCCCTCTGTCAGTGCCGGTTGGCGTCTCTCGCAGGAGAAGTTCATGCAGAACATACAGTGGCTCGACAACCTGAAGCTACGTTACTCTTGGGGACAGACTGGTAATCAGGAAATCTCGAACACCGCACGCTACACCCTGTATAAGTCGGTAGTGTCTACAGGTCTTTGGGGCAGTGGTCAGGCAGGAACCTCTTACGACATCACTGGCAGGAACGGCGGTTACGACCTTGCTAATGGCTATGTACGCACCCAGCGTGGCAACGACGACATCAAGTGGGAAACCACTACTCAGAATAATATCGGTCTCGACTTCGCTTTCTTGAAGAATGAAATCTACGGCTCGTTCGACTGGTTCAACAAGAAGACCACCGACATCCTGCTCTTCATGGAGGGTATCGCCGCCATGGGTGAGGGCAGCGGCCAGTGGATCAATGCCGGTGAGGTGAAGAACAACGGTTGGGAACTCTCCATCGGCTACCGCCACAGTCTCTCAAGCGGCTTCTCGTGGGACATCAACGGCAACATCAGCAGCTACACCAACGAGGTCACCAAACTGCCGGAGACCGTAGCCGCCAACGGCAAATACGGCGGCAATGGCGTGAAGAGTGTTGTCGGCCACCCGATGTTCTCACAAGTGGGCTACATCGCCGACGGCATCTTCAAAAGTCAGGAAGAGATTGACAACCACGCCCGTCAGGAAGGTGCCGGGCTGGGTCGCATCCGCTATAAGGACCTCAACGGCGACGGCAGCATCACCGAGGCCGACCAGGATTGGATTTATGACCCGACACCCGACTTCACATGGGGTCTGAACATCTACCTGCAATACAAAAACTTCGACCTGACGATGTTCTGGCAGGGCGTGCAAGGCGTGGACGTGGACTGTCGCGGCTATAAGTCGCAGACCGACTTCTGGGCCAACTCGGCCATCAACGTACCTTATCTGAATAAGGGCGTCCGTGTACTCGAAGCCTGGAGCTCCACGAACCCAGGCAGCGACATCCCCGCTTTGACCACGAGTGACACCAACAACGAGGGTCGCGTCAGTTCGTACTACATCGAGAATGGCTCATACGTCAAGCTCCGCACCATCCAGTTGGGGTACAACATGCCTAAAAGTATTACCGACAAGTTAAAAATGGACCGTATCCGTTTCTACCTGTCTGCCCAGAACTTAATCACCATCAAGAGCAGCAAGTTCACTGGCAACGACCCTGAGAACCCAGGATTCGGCTATCCCATTCCCCTCAACCTCACTTTCGGATTGAACGTAGGATTCTAAGACAACGAATTAAAACGAATTTCACGAATTAAACGGAATATAGTTATGAAGACAATATATAGATTTTTCTGTGCAATCTGCGTAATTTGTGGTTTGGTGAGTTGCTCCGACTTTTTGGAAGAGCAGGTGCCGCAGGCCACACTGACTCAGGACGAAGTGAAGCAGCCTGAGTATATCGACAATGTGCTCATTTCTGCATACGCAGGACTTCTGTCCATCGAGGATATGAATGCCAGTTTCTCCCTTTGGAACTATGACACCCGCTCTGACGACGCCTACGTTGGAGGCAGCTCGTTCAGTGACGGGGAACCTTTTCACCGCCTTGAGATGGGCATAGGAATAGATACTGGCGACTGGCCCTTCAACTCCATCTGGAACAAGCTCTACCAGTATCTGTCGCGTGTCAGCCTGTCGCTCGATGTCCTTGCCAGTTCAGACCAGGAGAACGCCACCATCCAGCAGCGCACCGCCGAGATGAAGTTCCTCCGTGCTTACGGTCATTTCCAACTGAAGCGCCTGTTCAAGAAGATTCCGTTTGTGAACAAGCTGAACATGACGGAAGAGGACTATAACAACCTTTCGAACACCGAGTACACCAACGACGAAGGCTGGCAGCAGATAATTAACGACCTTGAGGCCGCCTACGCTGTGCTTCCTGCCGTGCAGGCCGAAAAGGGACGCCCCACGAAGGCTGCCGCTGCCGCGTTGTTGGCCAAAGTTTATCTCTATAAGGCTTATCATCAGGACGATACCAACAGCAACAAGGTAACCGCCATCAATGCCGAAGACTTGCAGAAAGTGCTCGAATACACCGCCCCCGCCCTCTATACCGGCTATGGTCTCGAACCCGACCTGCACAACAACTTCCGCCCCGAGGAGCAATACGAGAACGGCAAGGAGAGCCTTTGGGCTATCCAGTACTCAAAGAACGACGGCACTACATACGGCAACCTGAACTTCTCGAACCGCCTCATCGTTCCTTGCATTCCCAAGGTTCACGACAGCGGCTGCGACTTCTACAAGCCCTCTCACAATTTGGTCAACGCCTATCGTACCAACAGCGATGGCCTGCCCATGCTCGACACCTTTGCCGACAAGGACTACACCATTGGCTCGACGGAGACCGTTGACCCCCGCCTGTTCATCACCGTCGGCGTCCCCGGCACTCCCTATATGTACAACACCAGCTTCATGATCAGCGAGACCAACGCCTGGAGCCGCTCGGGTGGCACCTACGGCTACTACGTGTCGCTGAAGCAGAACGTCGACCCAGCACTGACCGACAGCTACCTTTACCTCTGCGACTCGCAGTGGGCCACCTCGATGAACCGCGTCGTGCTACGCTATGCCGACGTGCTGCTGATGCGTGCTGAGGCATTGGCCCAGACGGGCAGGACCGCCGAGGCCCTCGCTCTGGTGAATCAGGTGCGCGACCGCGCCGCAGCCATGGCCACCAACAGCGTTGTCTCTAACTATCCCAACAAGTACGGCATTCACTTCGCTGTAGGCAAGTACAACGGAACATTCTCGAAGGACGACGCCATGAAGATCATCAAGATGGAGCGCCGACTGGAACTGGCTATGGAGAGTGAACGTTTCTTCGACCTCGTGCGCTGGGGCGATGCCGCTACTGTGCTTAACAAGTTCTACAGCACGGAGAGCGAGAAAATGAACTTCCTCGCTGGCTCGCAGTTCACAGCCAACAAGAACGAGTACCTACCCATCCCCAAGGAGCAAATGGCAGCCTCCAACGGACACTACACCCAGAACTGCGGGCAGTGGTAAGGAAAATGTAAAAGAATGTAATAATGTAAAGACGTCACTATTATGAAACAGAATAATTCTTTCATTTTTAAATTGTTTAATTTTTACATTGCAGTAGCTGCTTTGTTGCTTACTGCCTGTAGCAATGACGAACATACAGGAACAATTGATGTCAGCGGTGCTTGCTTTGTGGAGAAATTTGTGCTCAACGGAAAGTACGAAGGTCTCATCAATTCAGAGAAGCGTCAGGTGAAGATAAAGGTACCCGTGGATTTCACGGAGAAGAGTAATATGGAAATTACCAGTCTCACCATCTCTGCTGGTGCCAAGGCCAATTTGAAGGTGGGCGACCGCCTGAACTTCAACGCAGACCGCAATCTGCACATCACCAATGGCGACCAGGTGATGGATTATCAGCTGAGCGTCCGCAACGACGAAGCACTCCTCTCGCTCTTCATGCTCGAAGGTGTCAAGGGTGCCATCAACCAGCAGGACAAGACCGTCACCGTCTCGGTCATGGCCAACAGCGGTATTGACCTCGCCAATGCCACTTTCGAGGTGGAGTGCTCAGAGGATGCAGTCTGCTCGCCCGCTTCCGGCACGAAGGGCAACTTCACCGAGCCGTTCACGCTCACCCTGACCGACAACACCGCTGTCAACACCTACACCGTCTATGTGACGCTCATCCAGAATCCCGTAGCCCTCTTCGTAGGCGAGGCAGAGAATGTTGAACTTCTGAACGATGAGGAGAAAGCTGCTGCCAAATGGCTGACTGGTAACATCGCCAGTGCAGCCTACGCTTCATGGAGCGACGTGGCCAGTGGTAATATCTCGCTTGACGAGTGCCGTCTCATCTTCTTCCACCGCCATTGCTCCAGCTACGGCAACTACAACGGTTTCGCTGAGGCCGAGACCGGTGCCATGACTGCACTGGCACGTATGAAGGAGTTCTGGCAGAAGGGCGGTGCCTTCGTATTGGGTCGCTCGGCTGTCAACTACGCTATCGCCCTGGGTGCCATGCCCGAGGATGCCTATCCCAACAACGTCTGGGGTGGCGGAGGCGGTGAAGGCTCCGACCTGATGGGCGACGACCCCTGGCATACCTTCGCATACGACACGACACACCCGCTGTGGAACGGATTGAAGACTTATCCAGGTGCTGCCGACAATGCCATCTACACGCTCGATAAGGATTACACCATCTGTAACACCACATCGCAGTACGGATTCTGGGATATATACGCTGGTGGTAAGGATGCTGTGGAAGCAAAGACTGGCGGCCGCGCCCTGACTGGCGACAACAGCGTGAACGCATGGGAGTTGAAGGCCTATAGCGGTGAGTTCGGCAAGGGTGGTATCATCTGCCTCGGCTCTGGTCTCTACGATTGGAACTCTCCCACGCCCTACACCTCGAACTATCACGACAATATGGGTAAGATTATGCTCAACGCATTCGACTATCTAACTAAGTAAACAATGAATTAAAACGAATTGAAGATTATGAAGACAATGATATATTCAGTATTCGCACTCATGCTGTCAGTTTCCATGCTGACAGCATGCAGCGACGACGAGTTCAGCGGCGATCCTGCTAAGGACTGGGCTGGTACCACCACCTTCTTCGCTTCCACTGACGCACAAGGTTTCGATACTTACTACATGCCCTCAGTAGGCCGTGTCGGTGACCCCATGCCTTTCTACGACAAACAAGCAGGCGACTTCAAGGTACTCTACCTTCAGGAGTTCACCAACAACTTGAGCCACCGCTTCCATCCCATCTGGGGTGTTTCGACCAAGGACGGTGCCAATTATGAGTCCCTCGGCGAGGTGTTGCCCTACGGCACCAACGACTACCAGCAGGACGCCGCCCTCGGTACGGGTTGCGTCTACGAGAAGGATGGTACCTATTATATCTATTATACGGGCCACAATGGCAACTGCAAGAATCGCGAGGTGGTTATGCGTGCTACATCCACCGACTTCAAGACCTGGACAAAGGACGAACTCTGGACACTCAACGGTCCAGATTATGGCTACTCTGGCAATGACTTCCGCGACCCGCAGATTTTCGTCACCGACGATAACCTCTTCCACATGGTCATCGCCACCTACCCGGTGAATGGCGGCGACCCCTGTTTCGCCGAGTTCAAGAGCAGCGACATGAAGAAATGGACGCACGTAGGCCGCTTCAAGATGATCTGGGACCGCATGCTCGAATGTCCTGACATTTTCAAAATGGGTGATTATTGGTACCTCGTCTATAGCGAGAGTTTCAAAGCCAGTTGGAGCCGCAAGGTGAAGTATATGATGGCCAAAAGCTACGACGACCTGAAAGCCTGTTTCAACGATGGCCCGAAATGGCCTGCCGACGGCCACGAGGGTGTCCTCGACAGTCGTGCCTTCTATGCAGGCAAGACTGCCTCGAACGGCATCGACCGTTTCATCTGGGGCTGGTGTCCTTTCCGCTCCGGTGCTGACATTCACGAAAAGAATATCAATGTTGGCGCTGGTGACGGCAATGAGCCCAACTGGTCAGGTGCGCTGGTCTGCCACAAGATTATCCAACATAGTGATGGTACGCTGACCCTGGGCGCAGTACCTGCTATGGCCTCGAAATACAATCAGGCTCTTAGTGCTAACGTCATGGAGTCAAAAGGCTATAATGGCGGTACGCTCTCTGGCGATGGTGCCTACGTCCTCTTCTCCCGCCTCGGTACCGCCAACCATATTTCCTTCACCGTCAAGACCTCGAACAATTGGGACAAGTTCGGCATTTCCTTCGTCCGTGGCACCGACTCGAAGAAGTACTATACGATAGTGGTTAATCCAGAGGACGAGAATCACCGTAAAGTGAACTTTGAGCAGGAGGGCAAAGAAGGAAAAGGTTTCATCGAGGCCGCCGACGGCTATTGGTTTGACCGCCCCGCCGACAATGTGTACAATATCGACATCTACACCGACAACAGCGTCCTCACGTTCTACATTAATGACGTCTGTGCCTACACCCAGCGCATCTACGGCATCCAGAAGAATTGCTGGGCCATCAATAACTACGGAGGCTCTGTTACCATCAGTAATGTAAAAGTCAGCCAACAGTAATTGTAGACAATACTTTTTTTCTGCATCGCCCAGGTTTTCTTTCTCGAAGGCCTGGGCGGTTTTATGAATTATCGTTCAATGTAGCAGAATATTGTTACATTGAACGAGTTCTCTTATTCTATGTAACATATCTTATTATCTATGTGGTTAGTTGGCTGTAATTTTGCACTCAGAAAATTTTCAGTTTCTAATCCTTTCAACAACAACATTATGAAAAAAGTATTTTTACTCTTGTGCCTTTTGGCAACAACCACCATCGCTACGGCCACGGATTTGTGGGAAGGTACGCACGCAGTAGATTGGTCTAACACGTTGACTATCGAAGCTGCTAAGTTTGCAGATGCTCAAGTGGGACAGAAAATCGTCGTTGAATTCAAAGATGCCACGGGAGAAGTCATCGAACTGCACAGCAACGGCGGCATGCTGCTTGGCACACGCTACGCCCACTTCCTCTATGCCGACCAGCACGAAATGGAAGTGTTCATCACTCCGGGAATGCTTGCTTGTCTGAAGGACTACGGAATGGAGATTTGCGGCAAAGGCTTCACCGCTACCAAAGTGTGGTATGGCGACGGCAAGGACAATGTCGATGGGAATACAGTTTGGACAGGCTTCTTCTGGATGGACGAATGGAGTACATTGGAGGTGGCCAAGACCTCGTTCGATGGCATCAACTGGAATGACTACAAGGCTATCCGCTTCTACTCCGAGGCAAACAGAACGGATTATGTCATTAATGTGCTTACCAGATGGGATGAGGGCGGCAAGCTGGGCGATCAGACCACGATGACCATGACTAACGAGTATGCCGAACTCAGCCTTGAGGGCATTGATATGGCTGCAAGACTTGATACTGACAGACTCATGGTTCAGTGCAACAAGGAAGGTGGTAATCCATTCAACTTCACGGCCATCGTGCTCGTCAAGAAAGATGTGGATACGGGTGTCCGTGACCTGACAGCTCGTTCTGCAAGCAATGCTTCCAAGTATTTTAACCTCGCTGGCCAGCGTATGGTTAATCCTGGCAAAGGATTGTATATAGTAGATGGCAGAAAGTGTTTCTTCAAATAAAGGTTAGTAGATATTTTTTAGTTAGTTAATTGGCAAAGAAGAAGATTGCTTTTCAGGATAACATTTATAGCAATAATGATGCAGTGAACGATTATTTGCAGAAAATGAAACAGAAATAACAGGCCAGAAACGAGAAAAACGTATAACTTTGCCGCAGATTATTAATAACTAAAGAAAAATGAGCATGATGAAGAGATTTTTAATGACAATGGTGGCCGTGATGACGCTGACAGTGGCTGAGGCTCAAAGGCTACGGGCAGGCGACGGAACGTCGGGAATAGTGGTGACGCCGCAGGCTTGCGAGCAAAGCATCGTTATACCGAAGGACACTGGAAGGTATCTGTGGCTGCCCATCGAGGAGAAGGCTCCCGAGGGGAAGGTGCAGGTTGTCGTCGGCGGTATGCTACAGATGGAGCAGAACGTGCGTATGGCCCGCGAAAAGGTGGACTATTATGTGGCGTTGGACTTGCAGCCCTATCTCAGCGGCAAAATCGCTGAGCCCACTAACGCGCTGCGCGTTTGTGTGCAGAATGTACCAACGGGTAGCGTGTGCTTTAAAGAAATGGTGCAGAACGACGATGAGGACTTCGCACTGATAGATGAGAAATACCGTCCGCTGTATCACCATACGCCGAAGCGCGGGTGGATGAACGACCCGAATGGTATGTTCTACAAGGATGGCGTTTGGAATCTCTATTATCAGTACAACCCCTACGGATCGATGTGGGGCAACATGCACTGGGGACACTCCACCTCTACCGATCTCATCCACTGGAAGGACGAGGGTGTGGCGTTGGCTCCCGACGTATGGGGCACCATGTTCAGCGGGTCGTGTGTAGTTAGAACACAGAGTGAACAGAGCGGACAGAGGACACAGAGTATACAGAATGGAGATGTTGTGGCCATGTACACGGCGAGCCGTCCCACACCGTTTGGCGGTGACGTGCAGGCGCAGTGCATAGCCTTTTCCAACGATGGCGGTAAGACGTTTACGAAGTATGAAGGCAACCCCGTGCTGACCGCCGAGGACAAGGACTTCCGCGACCCGCGTCCCTTCTGGAACGAAGACATCAAGGCGTGGAACCTCATCCTGGCCGTGGGACAGGAAATGCGCATCTACTCGTCCTCAGACTTGAAGGAGTGGAAGGAGGAGTCACGTTTCGGTTTGGGATACGGCAACCACGATGGCGTGTGGGAGTGCCCGGATTTGTTCAGCCTCACCCCCAGCCCCTCTCCCAAAGAGAGGGGAGTATATACTTCTGCTGCTAAGACTTTTGCCGACAAAGGTAACAAAGAGGCTAGGGGTGAGGCCAAGTGGGTGCTTATCTGCAACATCAACCCCGGCGGTCCCTTTGGTGGTAGTGCTACGCAGTACTTTGTGGGGCAGTTCGACGGCCATAAGTTCACCTGCGAGTCGAAGCCCGAAGTGACGAAGTGGATGGACTATGGAAAAGACCATTATGCTACAGTATCGTTCTACAATGCGCCAGACAACCGACGCACGGTGCTGGCCTGGATGTCGAACTGGCAGTACGCCAACCAAGTGCCAACGATGCAGTTCCGATCCGCCAACAGCATCCCCCGCGACCTTGGACTCTTTACATATAACGGTGAGACCTACGTCAGCGTCGTACCCTCGAAGGAGATGCTGGCAGCACGTGGCGCAAAGGTTAATCAGCCGATGGAGGCCTGTGAAATAGTCATCGACGTAAAGAAACAGACCGAGATAGTGCTGTCGAACGCGAAGGGTGAGCAGGTCACGATGACCTACGATGCCACGAAGCAGACATTTACAATGGATCGTACCAAGAGTGGCGACGTGACTTTCAGCGCAGACTTCCCTTGCACGACCGAAGCCCCGACATACGGCACCATCAAGCAACTGCGCCTCTTCATCGACCGCTGTAGCATAGAAGCTTTCGATGCCGATGGCAAGATGGCGATGACCAACCTCGTGTTCCCTTCGGAGCCATATAATAATATAAAGGTGAAGGGGGGCAAGGCAACAATATACAGCCTCACCCCCAACCCCTCTCCGATGGGAGAGGGGAGTAGATAGTCTCATTGCTGAGATTCTCTTGTTATTTATAATACAAATAAAACATAATAATATGCAAAAGCAAAATCAAACTGCTCCTCTCTCCAATCGAAGAGGGGTCGGGGGTGGGGCTTCCTTAGCTCTGATTCCCGTAATGCTCTGCTTCTTCTGCATGGGCTTCGTGGATTTGGTGGGCATCGCCTCCAACTATGTGAAGGAAGACCTGGGGCTGACGGACTCCGTGGCCAACGTGTTCCCCTCGCTGGTCTTCTTCTGGTTCCTCATCTTCAGCGTGCCCACGGGGATGCTGATGAACAAGATTGGTCGTAAAAAGACTGTGCTGCTCTCGCTCGTGGTGACGGTGGTGTCGCTGCTGCTGCCGCTCTTTGGTGAGAACTTCGGCATCATGCTCGTGGCCTTCTCGCTCCTTGGCATCGGCAACGCACTGATGCAGACATCGCTCAACCCGCTGGTTTCGACCGTGATGGGGGGAGGCAACCTGGCTTCGACGCTGACCTTCGGACAGTTCATTAAGGCTATTGCCTCGTTCTCCGCACCTTATCTCGCCATGTGGGGTGCCACGATGGTCATCCCTGAGTTCGGGCTGAACTGGCGTGTGCTTTTCGCCATCTTCCTTGTGGTTGGCATTCTCTCCACGATTTTGCTCTTCGTGACACCCATTGAAGAACCGCCCGTGGAGGGCAAACCCTCTACCTTCGTGGAGTGCTTCAAGCTTCTCGGCACTCCCATCGTGTTGCTGTCGTTCCTCGGCATTATGTGCCATGTGGGCATCGACGTAGGCACGAATACAACGGCTCCGAAGATTCTGATGGAACGCCTCGGCATGACTCTCAACGAGGCCGCCTTTGCCACCTCGCTCTATTTCATATTCCGTACCCTCGGCTGTCTCACCGGCTCCTTCTTCCTGCGTGTGCTGAAGATGCGTACGTTCTTCATCATCTCTGTCTGTATGATGGCGTTGTCCATGTGTGGCCTCTTTGTGGGCACAGAGCAGTGGATGCTCTACGCCGCTATCGCCTTCGTGGGCTACGGCAACTCCAACGTCTTCTCCATGTGCTTTGCCACCGCCCTCGAAGCCATGCCCTCGAAGCAGAACGAGGTCAGCGGATTGATGATTATGGGTCTCTTCGGCGGCACCATCTTCCCGCTCTTTATGGGATTACTGAGCGATGCCATGGGACAGGCGGGTGCCGTGCTGGTCATGGCTGTGGGTGTCGTTTATCTCTTTACGTATATAAGAAGCCTCAGCAGACCAAGCCTCACCCCCAGCCCCTCTCCGACTGGAGAGGGGAGTAGATAGTCTCACCGCTATAAAGGAACAACAGTGAAAACTTATTAGATTCTTCGTTATAAAGTAATAGCTATTATTAACCAAATATATTATTTTAGAGAATATGGAACAGCAAAATGTAACTACTCCCCTCTCCTCTTGGAGAGGGGGCGGGAGTGAGGCCGGTTTCGGGGGTGAGGCTACTACTCGCTATGTCGTCGGACTTGGAGAAGTCTTGTGGGATGTACTTCCCGAAGGTAAGAAACTGGGTGGAGCACCCGCCAACTTCGCCTATCATGCCGGGCAGTTCCTCGGTATGGACAACACCATCGCCGTCAGCGCACTCGGCGAGGACAAACTGGCTGAAGAAACCATCGAGGCCCTGAAGGAGCACGGCTTGAACGACCTGCTGCCCCGCGTGCCTTATCCAACAGGAACCGTGCAAGTGCAGCTCGACGAGCAGGGCATCCCCACGTATGATATCAAGGAGAATGTGGCTTGGGACAACATCCCCTTTGACGATGACATCGCCGAGATAGCCCGCAACTGCCGCGCTGTCTGCTTCGGTTCGCTTGCCCAGCGTAACGTAGTGAGCCGCGAGACCATCCAGAAGTTCCTCGATGCCACGCCCGCCGACTGCCTGAAGATTTTTGACATCAACCTGCGTCAGCAGTTCTACACGAAGGAAATCCTGAAAGAATCTTTCCAGCGTTGCAACATCCTGAAGATTAACGACGAGGAACTGGTACTCATTGGCCGTATGTTCGGCTATCCTGGTCTCGACATCGAGAACAAGTGCTGGCTCATCCTCGGCAAGTACAACCTCGATATGCTGGTGCTCACTTGTGGCACCAACGGTAGTTACGTCTTCACACCCGGTCACGTCTCCTTCCAGGAAACGCCTAAGGTAAAGGTGGCCGACACCGTGGGTGCAGGCGACTCCTTCACCGGCTCCTTCGTCGGCAGCATTCTCAATGGTAAGTCCGTGCCCGAGGCCCATCGCACCGCCGTTCAGGTCAGTGCATACGTCTGTACCCAAAATGGGGCCATGCCAACCTATCCGGAAGAACTGCTGAAATAAAGAAATCCTGTTTCATTCCGCTCGAGCTTGCTCGCTTTGCTTGCAAAGAACGCCAGAACACCTATCATGTTTGTTCTGGCGTTTTTTCAAAAGGGTCTTAGGAGGGTCGGACCGACCCTCTTAGGAGAGTCGCCAGACCCTCTTAAGAGGGTACGCGCAGACTCTTAGGAGGGTGCGCGGAGACTCTTTTTTGTCTATAAGTCTGCTATTTGTCCATTATTGGATAGGAATAATAGCAAAAAAACAGGATTTCTGCGTTTTATTCGTCAAAAATCCGTACCTTTGTACGCTGTTAGCATCCGAGATGAAGAAACAATTACTATGATTGGAAGAATGATTATCTGCTGCCTGCTTTTCTCCTTGAATGTAGCAGCACAGGAACAAGAAACTACAGACAGCGTAAGTACTCAGAAAAGTAAGTCGAACTTGGTGGACAAGCTTCATCAGGTACAACAATATCTGGATAATAAATTAAGGAAAAAGGTAGACCCGCTCTACATCGAAGTGCCCGAAAAGCCTTGGAGGGTCGTCCTCCGTTATAATGCAAGCGTGTTCGACGTGGACTACAGCAACAGTGTCTTCGACCCGTCGACGGGTGAGGGCATCGACTGGGAGATGTGCTTTGAGCCGCCAATGGCATCTTCCGTTGGCATTTGGGCTGGCTATCGTGGTACGGGAATCGGTTTTTCCAAGGGTCTTAACAAGAAAAAAGGAACTACGTTCTCCTTCACCACCACCGGGGCAAAGTACGGAGCCAACATCCGACTGAGGAGCTTTGATATTGACGAAGTGACGCTCACCTCAACCGTCTACGAAGACGGCAAGGAAGAGCATGGAGAGGACAAAGGGCGTTTAGGTGCTCCCGTAAGCATTGCTTCGCTCTATCTCAACGGCTACTACGTGTTCAATGGGCGCCGCTACTCACAGGCTGCGGCCTACAACCAGTCTGTCATCCAGCGTCGTTCCGCAGGCTCCTTCCTTTTAGGAGCCACCTGGTATATGTCCGCTTTCGATTTCTCTGACGACAGGAACTCCGCGATGATACTCCTTAGCAATAACGTTGGCCGTATCAAGCTGCATCAAGGCAACATCGGTGTCGGCTACGGCTTCAACTGGGTGCCCCTGCGTGGCCTTGTCCTCAACGCCATGGCCATGCCGACCGTCAGCTTCTATAACCGCGTGAAAGTGTACAAGTACGACTGCAACTATGAATTAGTGGGGGCTGAGGGGCCGACTGATGACTACGGGAAATGGAATCCGGAAACGCACACCTGGGCCAACGGGAAGACGCACAGACCCTTTTCCGATGACGAAAACGATGATACGTGGCAATATGATATTGACAGTTGGGAAAATGGTTCTGAGTCCGAGTACAGCATGTTCAGATTCAACCTTGACCTGCGAATCGGCATTGCCTACAACTGGAGCGATTATTTCATCGGACTTCGGGCGCAATTCAATAATTTCAACTATAAGAAAGACCAATGTAAGGTCAATCTCTACGACGCATACGCCCGGCTTTCCTTTGGCGTAAGACTATAGCCCCCCGACCCCCTAAAGGGGGCGTTTGCTTCTACAGAGGTCCATATTTAAACTTACGGTATGAAGAAGAAACTACTGACACTCATTCTTACACTCTGTGTGTGCTCCCTTCCGCTCTGGGCTATCGTGAGCGGGCGGTCGCTGACTCGTACACTCCAGGAACTCTGCACGGAGCTGGAAACAGCCTATCAGCAGCGTTCTGAGGCACAGCAACGCTTCAACGACGATTATGAGCGTCAGCATCAGCGGATGATTGACCTCGTCACCGAGTCGAACGAGCTCTCCATCCTCCTCTATACCCAAGAGCAGGAGATGACGTTTGACATGGCCTACGCCCTGAAAAAGGTGACGGCCAACTATAAGGTATTCAGCATGAACCGCAGGCCCTACGACCACATCGTGGGCAGCCTCAACTACGAGATTGACCGCAATGCCCGACTCATCGAGGCCCTGCGCCGACTGCCGCCGATGATGAAGGAGATAGAGATGGAAATCGTGCCAGACAGTCTGCTCTACCGCAACGACTCGCTGGACGTCCATCTTTCGGACTCCATCTCTTCGCTGGAAAAGGAGATTATCAGGATAGCCTTCAAGGATTCGCTCTCTGCGCCTTTCGTCTTGGATTCGATAGGCGCGACGCTGCGCGACTCCTGCATCTTCTTTGCCTCCGAGCTCCTGAAGATGAATGCCAACAACCGTGCTACCGTGATAGCCGACAGTATGCACTATCAGGAGGCCTTCTTGCGATTGAAGGAGACCTACGACTATGCCGAGTCGCGCTATCGCGATCTTGAGCGGTATATCTTTGTGGAAGGGCAGACCCCGTTCTTAGACATTCTGAAAAATCCCGGCTACTACTGGAATAAGACCAAGGTGGATTTGCGTGGGCAGTACAGCATGAAAGAACTGAATGATTGTATGGAAGAAACGGATTCTACTGAGGCGGCTTCTGCCGAGGAGGATGACGACACGTTCCTGCAGAGCCTTTCCAGTAAGGCGGAAAATACCATGTTGCTGATTGTCTGTATCATGCAAGTGATTGTGTTGGTGTTCTTCTGGTTCCTGACCCTCCTGATTCTGTGGCTGCTCCACCGCTACACAAGGCTGAAGCGCTATGTTCCCAAGAAGAAGTTGTCCATCATCTCGATACTGATGGGTACCATCGTGTACTTCCTGGTGTTTGGTTTCTCCATATATGGTGATGAATACATCGATTTGGGTGTCCGCCACGTCAACACCTTCCTGTGGCTGCTCATTGCCATCTCAGGCTCGCTGCTGCTGCGCGTCAAGCCAGAGCAGTTCCGTCAGGGCTTCCTGCTCTATTCGGCCACCTTCCTGGTGATGCTGATGATTATTTCCTGCCGCATCACTTTCGTGCCCGATAAGCTGATGGTATTCCTGTTCCCGCCCATTCTGCTGCTGGTTGTCGTGTGGCAGTTGTGCTGCTGCATTTGGATCAGTAGCAAGGCCACATCCATCGACAGTACACTGGGCTGGGTGTCGTGGGCTGTCTATCTCGTCGCCTTCGTCTTTGCGTTCATGGGCTATACCTTTGTGGCCTTGCTCATTCTGGTGTGGTGGTATTTCCTGTTGGCTGTATGGTTGACCGTCGTCTGTATTCTGGACCTGATGAGCCGCTACAAAGAGCGCTGGCTGAACAAGCGGGTGGATGCTATGAGAAACCGTATTACCTACGTGTTGGGAGAAGACCGCGAATCGCTGCTGTTTGGTGCCACCTGGTTCTACGACTTCATCCGTCAGGTGGCCATCCCCGCAATCGTACTGCTCTCCCTGCCGCTGTGTGTCAATCTGTCGTTAGGCATGTTTGACTTCGACGATCTCTTCGTGAAGTTCTATGAGAGTCCTTTTGTCCATCTCCATGATCAGAGTGGGTTCGAGACGCTGCGCATCTCCGCCGAGAGCATTATCTGGTTGTTGATTCTCTACTATGTATTGCGCTACTTCAGCAAGGCCGTTCATGCCATCTGGCAATACGTGCGCTATGCAGCCTTTATGCGCAAACATAACCGTACTACCATCCGTGCCAACGAGATCAACCTTTCGTTGGGCAACAGCATCATCAGCGTGCTCATCTGGATGGGCTTTGCGATGGTGGTGATTTACTCTTGGAAGATTCCCACGGGCTCTCTTGGTCTGGTGGCAGGAGGTCTCTCGGCCGGTATAGGTCTCGCGTTGAAGGACGTCATCAACAACTTCATCTACGGCATCCAGCTCATGGGCGGACGTCTGAGGGTTGGAGACTGGATTGAGTGCGACGGCGTGCGCGGCAAGGTGACCGCCATCAACTATCAGTGTGTACAGGCCGAGACCATCGAAGGCACGGAGATGTCGTTCCTCAACTCCTCCCTCTTTGGCAAGAACTTCAACAACCTGACGCGCAACAACTCATACGAGCTGACCATCATCACCGTAGGCGTGGCATACGGTACAGAGATTCAGCGTGTACGCGAGGTGCTGGTGGAGGGTATGCAGAAAATGCGCACCAAGGATCAGTACGGACGTGAGATTGTGGATCCCCGGTTCGGCGTCTATGTGGTCGTCGGCAATATGAGCGACAGTTCCGTGGACGTCAACGTGAAGCAGTACGTGTTGGTGGCCGAGCGCATCGGCTACGTGGACCGTGCAAAGGAAGTGATTTACGATTCCCTCACCGCCGCCGGCATCCCCATCGCCTTCCCGCAGTGCGACGTACACCTGATTCATGAAGAATAAGAATCAATTTAAAACTATAGCACCTGAAGAAACAGGGATTCACGGGTGAGCAGCTTCGCCTGCAGCAGCAACGCTTCTATGAGGCATACGCCTATTTCTGGTCTGCCAAATGGACTGCAGATTATGCCAAGGATAATACGCTTGGCAATGCAGCAAAAGGCGTCACCAAGGACGAGCACTCCTTGTTCCGCGAGCGTGTTAACGGCATCGTTACGAACACCGACGACTGGTACGACTTCTTCGACGTGAAGCCCACCGACAAGCTCTACCTCGCACCCGAAAAACGAATCAGAATATGGTGAGGTCTTCAATAAATGATTCATGGTCAATCGACCATGAATTTATCATGAATTGTTTCTCTTCTTGAGTGCTTTCTGAGTTCTACATCCATTCAGGTGCAGAACAAAGTTTTAGTCAAAAAAAGGGCGTTTACCGTCACCTTACCTTCTACCCGTCCGATAGTCAGTCGGTTATGGGTGACGGTAAGGTGACGGTAAAGCTGTTTTTGGGGAAAAGGAAATCCGATGTGGCTGATAATGAGGACGAAAGATTTAATTTACCGTCACCTTTTTGGTATGAAGACCAAAGGGGTTGCAGGAATGGAAAGAAATTATATGGAACGGGGAAGGAGAGGAAACAAATTGGAACGAATAAGCACAAATTTAGGCCACAAATAGGAACGAATAAAAGAAGAAAAGAATGCGCAAGAATACGCAAGAATTTAAATCAAGAATACGCAAGAAAATAAAGATAATAATATATACATGAACCACGGATTTCACGGATTAAACGGATTTCTCAGTAAAAAGCCTCGTAAATCTGCGCTCGGCACTTTACGACGCTTCACGCTTGAAGAATGGCTGGCCGCTCGGCGCTTGCGACGCTTGACACTTCAAGAACCTTATCTGATGCCTACGGAGCTTGCGAATTAGAATCCGTGTAATCCGTGAAATCCGTGGTGCATATTGAAGAGTAAGTAGTGGGACACGCCCGAACCCTTAAGGGTTCCCGCTCTAACCCTTAAGGGTTCGGACGTATACCCCTACGCCTTCAAGACAATATAGTTAGGGTGACGGTAACTCAACGAATCTATCTAATTCATACACAATCGGTTGAAGGGTGATTTTGAGCAGAAGAATCGCGAAATGCCGTTTACCGTCACCTTACCATCACCTTACCGTCACCCGATAGCAGACTGAAAATCTGCTTGTTATGCGAAAAAGGTGACGGATGATGGTAAATTTTACAACAAACTTTTTCTAATCCGTATAATTCGTTGTTTTGTCGTCGTGTCTCATCAGTGAGACAAATCTGCGAGGCCGTCGAGGCGAGGTCACTGCTCTGCCAGCACGAAGTCCAACTGTTTCTTGTCCAGGTTCGCGCGGGCGACCTTGACGCGGATGGGGTCGCCGAGGGTATAGCGGTGGTGGTGGCGCTTGCCCCAGAGCTGGTAGTTGCGTTCGTCGAACTCGTAGTAGTCGTCGTTGAGGTCGCGCAGCGGCACCATGCCCTCGCAGTGGCTGTCGTTCAGCTCCACGTAGAGCCCGAACTCCGTGACGCCGGAGATGACGCCGTCGAACTCCTGTCCGAGTTTGTCGGCCATAAATTCCACCTGCTTGTACTTGATGCTGGCACGCTCGGCGAGGGCGGCCGTCTGCTCGTTCTCGGATGATAGTTCGCAAAGTGCCTCGTACTTCTCGGAATTGACACTCCGGCCGCCTTCGGCATAGCGCGTGAGCAGGCGGTGGACCATCAGGTCGGGATAGCGGCGGATGGGCGAGGTGAAGTGGGTGTAGAAATCGAAGGCGAGGCCGTAGTGCCCGATGTTGACGGTGGAGTACTTGGCCTTCATCATGGCGCGCAGGGCCACCATTTCTATGAGGTTCTCCTCCTTGGCGCCATGGACGTCGTGGAGCAGCTTGTTGAGGTTCTTCGAGATCTCGACCGGCGTTCCCGTGTACTTCAGCTTGCGGCCGAACTTGGTCACGAACTGGCTGAGGTTGGCGAGCTTCTCCTGATCGGGTTGTTCGTGGATGCGGTAGACGAAGGTCTTTGCCTTGCTGTCAGGCGTTTTGCCACGCCCTTTCCCGCCGTTCTGCCCGATGCTCTCGGCCACGGTGCGGTTGGCCAGCAGCATGAATTCCTCGATGAGCTTGTTGGCGTCCTTCGCCTCTTTGATATAGGTGCCGAGGGGCTTGCCGTTCTCGTCGATGTCGAATTTCACTTCGGGGCGCTCGAAGTCCACGGCTCCCTTCTGAAAACGGCGTTCGCGCAGGAGCTTGGCAAGGCGGTTGAGGGTGAGGAGGGCGGAGGTGATGTCCGTGCCCCTATCCGGTCCCCCCTCAAGGGGAGAAGCAGGGGAGGGTGGGGGAAGAGTCCCTCCCTCGAAGAGCGCCTGAACTTCTTCGTAGGCGAAGCGTCGGTCGCTGCGGATGACGGTGTGTGCCAGGTGCCAGCGCTTCACTTCTGCCTTGTCGTTCATCTCGAAGATGACGCTGTAGGTCAGCTTGTCCTCGTCGGGGCGCAGGGAGCAGATGTAGTTGCAGAGGCGTTCGGGCAACATGGGCACGGTGCGGTCCACGAGGTAGACGCTGGTGCCGCGTCGCATGGCCTCCTTGTCGATGATGGAGCCTTCGGTGACGTAGTGGCTGACGTCGGCGATGTGGACGCCGATCTCGTATAGTTTACTATTTGGCGATTTGCTGTTTGCTATTTCGCGGAAGCTGAGGGCGTCGTCGAAGTCCTTGGCATCGCGCGGGTCGATGGTGAAGGTCAGTCGGTCGCGGAAATCCTCGCGGTTGGCGAGGTCGGCTGCAGTAATCTTGTCGGAGATATGGTTGGCGGCTTCCTCCACGTTCTTCGGGTAGGTGTAGGGCAGGTCGAATTCTGCGAGGATGGCGTGCATCTCCGTCTCGTTGTCCCCTGCCTTTCCGAGCACCTCCACGATGCGGCCGACGGGATTCTTCGACCCTTCGGGCCAGTCGACGATGCGTGCCGTCACCTTGTCCCCCGTCTGAGCCCCCTTCAGTTGGTTCTTGGGGATGAAGAGGTCGCCGACCTCGCGGTTCTCAGTAAGCAGGAATGCGAAGTCCTTGCGGACATTGATGCGCCCGACGAAAGTCTTCTCCATCAGAGCCTTGCGCCGTTCCTCGGCCTCCTGCTGACGGCGTTCGCGTTCCGAGGGCTTGCCCGTCCGCTCGTAGCGCAACGGCTCGCGTTCGACGATGAAATCCTGCAACACGAGGTCATCCAGAACATCCATGCAGAGTAATTTGCCTGGATGCGTGTTCAGACCGAGACTGCGGAAGAGTTTGCGTACATCTACGATTTCGTCTTTATGTTGGCCGAAATAGTCGATGACCAATTGTGCAAGCTCTGGCTTGCGGAGGTGGCGGCTGCTGCCGTGCTTCTTTCCTTTAGACATGGTAAAAAGGTTTGGTTTTGGCGCAAAGATAAGGAAAAGTTGAAAGTTGGAAGTTGAAAGTTGAAAGATTTTGCTTGTGAGGAGCATTTTTTTCAACTTTTTTGTACCTTTGCCGCAATTTAAAAAGGAAAGACCATGCGAATACTTGTCACGGGAGCCTCGGGCTTCATCGGAAGTTTCATTGTCAGCGAAGGCCTGGAACGTGGCCACGAGGTGTGGGCCGGCGTTCGTGGCAGCAGTAGCCGGAAATACCTGCAAGACCCACGCATCCATTTTGCAGAACTGGATTTGGGAACCCCGGAACGCCTGCGTCAACAACTCTTGGACCTGAAGGCCGCGATGGGGGGCGGATGGGATTATGTCGTCCATGCCGCTGGAGCCACTAAGTCCTTGCGGCGCGAGGGCTTCTTCCGCACCAACACCGAGGGCACCAAGAATCTCGTCACTGCTTTGCGCGAAACGGGAATGATGCCCCGCCGTTTCGTCTTCGTGAGCTCGTTGAGTATCTTTGGGGCAATTAAGGAAAAAAGCCCCACCCCCATTATGGATACAGACACTCCCCGGCCCAACACAGCATACGGCGAGAGCAAGCTGGCCGCAGAACTGTGGCTGAGGGAGCAGAAGGATGTGCCTTGGGTCATCCTGCGTCCGACGGGTGTCTATGGCCCGCGTGAGCGCGACTATTTCCTGATGGCAAAAAGCATCAAGCAGCACGTGGACTTTGCCGTGGGCTATCAGCCGCAGGAAATCACCTTCGTCTATGTCCGCGATGTCGTGCAGGCGGTCTATCTGGCTTGCGAACGTCCGGCTGAAAAGGTGGAGCACCGCGCTTTCTTCCTCTCTGACGGACAGAGCTATAACAGCCGAGCATTCAGCGACCTGTTGCAGCGCCAGATGGGCGTCCGTTTCGTCCTTCATATCAAGGCTCCCCTCTGGTTCCTGCGTGCCGTGTGCACCATTAACGGCGGCATCTGTCGCCGACTGGGCAAGCTGACCACGCTGAACATGGACAAATACCACATCCTCAGTCAGCGCAACTGGAACTGCGACATAGAGCCTGCCCGTCGCTTGCTGGGATACGCGCCGCAGTGGGGCTTGGAGGCTGGCGTGCGCGAGAGTATTGCCTGGTACAAGCAAGAGGGATGGCTCTGAGGCTTACGTTTTTTACACCTTATTCTTAGCCAACTCACAAAAAGAGCCTGAAAGATTTGGCCAAGTGCCCGTTTTTAGCTACTTTTGCCCGCGTTTTATTAGGACTATCACATAAAAAACCTCATATTTTCATGGAAAAGATTCAAGAACTCACCGACAAAATCCGTCGCGAAGGCGTCGAGAAAGGTCAGGAGGAAGCTGCCAGAATTATTGCTGAGGCCAAGCAGCAGGCCGAGAAGATTGTGGCAGACGCCAAGGTTCAGGCTGAGGCCATCGCACAGAAGGCCAAGAAGGATGCCAAGGAACTCGACCAGAACACCAAGAGCGAGCTGAAGCTGTATATGGCTCAGGCCCTGAATGCCCTGAAGAGCGAAATCACCAATGTCGTTACCGATAAGGTGGTGGGCCAGAGCGTGAAGAAGCTGGCCGATGACAAGGATTTCCTCGGCCGTTTCACCGTGGCACTGGCCACCGAGTGGGTGAAGCAGGAGAATATCGTCATCAGTACCGAGGATGCCGAGGCTCTGAAGGCTTATTTCGCCCGCGAGGCCAAGGCTCTGCTCGACAAAGGCGTGAAGATTGAGAAGGTGAGCGGTCGCCAAGCTTTGTTCACCGTGCAGCCCGCCGACGGTAGTTATCGCGTGGATTTCGGAAAGGAAGAGCTGGAGGCATACTTCAAGGCATTCCTGCGTCCGCAACTGATTGAAATGCTATTCTAATTTGACAATTGGACGATTTCACCATTCTATGTGTATGCTTGTGTCAAGATACTATTCGTGAATCGTGAATCGTGAAATCAATCTATGGCAAACTATTATTGTTTAATGGCAGGTCTGCCCGACGTTAAGTTGAGCGATGTGCGGCCGCAGTACTCCATCCTCCAGTTGAAGGAAGAGTTGGCAGAGGTGATAGAGTCGAAGGACGAGAAGTTGCTCTATTACTTCTTCTTGCGTTTCGACTGCGAGAATCTGGTGCGGCTGTTGGCCGACCCCGATGCGGAGATTGACCCACGAGGCAACCTCAGCCGCGAGCAACAGGAAGACTTGATACGCAGTGCACGTGAGATGAATTTCAACGTACATCGCTATCCCGCATTCATGTCCATATTTGCCCGCGAATATGCCTACAACAGCGGCCGACCCGATTGGTTCGCCCGTGATGTCATCATGCTGGCATATTACGAATATGCGCGCACTTGCCCCAACGAGATGATGGCAGAGTGGTATCAGCTCAACCTCGATATCCAGAATATCCTCACAGCCCTCATCGCACGTCGTCAGGGCTGGCAGCTCTCGAAATACATCGTGGGGTCGGGCGAGGTCGTGGAGACCATTCTCGAACACGCCAACGCCCACGACTTCGACCTCGGACTGGAATTCGACTATGTGAAGGACCTCATGCGTTGTGCCGACACCGAAGACCCGGTGGAGAAGGAGCGTCAGATTGACGCCCTCCGCTGGAACTGGCTCGAAGAGAAGACCTTTATGGAGCCCTTTGACATCAACGCCGTCTTCAGCTACCTCGCCCGTACCGAAATGCTGGAGCGCTGGGCACTGCTCGATCCGCAACAAGGCCGTGAGCGCTTCACGCAAATCATCGAGAATCTGCGCGGAGAGGCCAAGGTGCCGGAGGAATTCATCAGGAAGTAGACAAGTAAAAATATAATATATTTATGACAAAAGGAACAGTTAGTGGCGTTATCGCCAATATGGTAACGCTTCGCGTGGACGGCCCGGTGAAGCAGGGCGAAATCTGCTATATCGAGACCGGTGGCGACCGCCTCATGAGCGAGGTCATCAAGGTCATCAAGCAGGACGTCTACGTACAGGTCTTTGAGAGCACCCGAGGCCTAAAGGTCGGCGCGCCGGCCGAGTTCACGGGCCACATGCTCGAAGTGCAGCTTGCACCGGGTATGCTCAGTAAGAACTTCGACGGTCTGCAGAATGACCTCGACAAGATGGAGGGCGTCTTCCTGAAGCGCGGACAGTACACCGACCCACTCGACCGCGAACGCCTGTGGGACTTCGAACCCCTTGTGAAGGTCGGCGACAAAGTCGAGGGCAGCGCCTGGCTCGGCAAGGTCGAGGAAAACAGCCAGCCCCTGAAGATCATGGCTCCCTTCCAGATGGAAGGTACCGCCACCGTCAAAAGCATTGCAAAGGCCGGAAAATATAAAGTAGAGGACACCATCGCCACCCTCACCCTGGAGGATGGTACCGACCTCAACGTGAACATGATTCAGCACTGGCCCGTGAAGTTTGCCATGACCAACTACCGCGAGAAGCCCCGTCCTTTCAAGCTTCTGGAAACGGGCGTTCGCACCATCGATACCTTCAACCCCATTGTGGAGGGCGGTACGGGCTTCATCCCCGGTCCTTTCGGTACGGGTAAGACGGTGTTGCAGCATGCCATCTCCAAGCAGGCCGAAGCTGACATCGTGATTATCGCCGCTTGCGGTGAGCGTGCCAATGAGGTCGTGGAAATCTTCACCGAGTTCCCCGAACTCGTAGACCCCCACACCGGTCGCAAGTTGATGGAACGTACCATCATCATCGCAAACACCTCTAACATGCCTGTCGCTGCCCGCGAGGCTTCGGTATACACCGCCATGACGATGGCCGAGTATTACCGTGCCATGGGTCTGCGCGTGCTGCTGATGGCAGACTCCACCAGCCGCTGGGCACAGGCTCTGCGCGAGATGTCCAACCGTATGGAGGAACTGCCTGGTCCCGATGCTTTCCCGATGGACCTCTCTGCCCTTATCTCCAACTTCTACGGTCGTGCAGGTTATGTCTACCTGAACAACGGCCAGCCGGGAAGTATTACCTTCATCGGAACCGTGTCGCCTGCCGGTGGTAACCTGAAGGAACCCGTCACGGAGAGCACCAAGAAGGTGGCTCGCTGTTTCTATGGTCTGGAGCAGGACCGCGCCGACAAGAAACGTTATCCGGCCGTCAATCCCATTGACTCCTATTCCAAATACCTCGAATATCCCGAGTTCTCCGAATATATCAAGGGACACATCAACGAAGACTGGATTCCCAAGGTGCTCGACCTGAAGACCCGTATGCAGCGCGGTAAGGAAATCGCCGAGCAGATCAATATCCTTGGTGACGACGGTGTGCCCGTGGACTATCATGTAACGTTCTGGAAGTCAGAGGTTATCGACTATGTCATCCTGCAACAGGACGCCTTCGACGAGGTCGATGCTGTCACGTCGCTGGAGCGTCAGGAGGAAATCCTGAACATGGTCGCCACCATCTGCCGGCACGACTTCCAGTTCAAGGACTTCCTCGAGGCTACCGACTACTTCCGTAAGCTCATCAACCTCTGCAAGCAGTGGAACTACAGCCTGTTCAGGAGCGAGCAGTACGAAGACTTCAAGAAGCAGATAATGGATTTCATCAAGTAATAGACCCCTACCCCGCTCCCCCTCAAGGGGGAGAGTGGTTACCTTTGAAGAATAAGCATACATTTAATATAACCATAAAAACAATGACCCTGTAACAACCTCTCAAATACATTCTACTCTCCCCCTTGAGGGGGGAGCGGGGAGGGGGTCAAAAATAGTTATGGCACAAGCATTCCAAAAGATATATACAAAGATTAGCCAGATTACGAAAGCTACCTGTTCGCTGAAGGCAACGGGCGTGGGCTACGACGAACTGGCCACCATCAACGGCAAGCTCGCCCAGGTGGTGAAAATCATGGGCGACGATGTGACCTTGCAGGTATTCGAAGGCACGGGTGGCATCCCCACCAACGCTGAGGTTGTCTTCCTCGGCCACTCTCCTTCGCTGAAGGTCAGCGAGCAGTTGGCAGGCCGCTTCTTCAACGCCTACGGCCAGCCCATCGACGGCGGCCCCGCCATCGAGGGCAAGGAAATACCCATCGGCGGTCCCAGCGTGAACCCTGTGCGCCGCAAGCAGCCCAGTGAACTCATCGCTACGGGTATCGCTGGTATTGACCTGAACAACACCCTCGTCTCTGGTCAGAAGATTCCATTCTTCGCCGACCCAGACCAGCCTTTCAACGAGGTAATGGCCATGGTGGCCCTGCGCGCCAAGGTCGATAAGATTATCCTCGGTGGCATGGGTATGACCAACGACGACTATTATTTCTTCAAGAATACGTTCTCCAATGCCGGTGCTCTCGACCGCATCATCTGCTTCATGAACACCACCGAAGACCCCGCCGTGGAACGTCTGCTGGTGCCCGACATGGCACTGACGGCTGCCGAGTACTTCGCCGTGGAGAAGCACGAGACGGTGCTCGTCCTCTTGACGGACATGACCTCCTACGCCGACTCCCTCGCCATCGTGTCGAACCGTATGGACCAGATTCCTTCCAAGGACTCCATGCCTGGTTCCCTCTACTCCGACCTGGCCAAGATTTACGAGAAGGCCGTGCAGTTCCCCGAGGAGGCAGGTGGCGGCAGTATCACCATCATTGCCGTGACTACGCTCTCCGGCGGCGACATCACTCATGCCGTGCCCGATAATACGGGTTACATTACCGAGGGTCAGCTCTACCTCCGCCGTGACTCCGACGTGGGTAAGGTCATCGTCGATCCCTTCCGTTCGCTGTCCCGTCTGAAGCAGCTCGTGGCAGGAAAGAAGACCCGCAAGGACCACTCGCAGGTCATGAACGCCGCCATCCGTCTGTACTCCGACGCCGCCAACGCCAAGACCAAGCTGGAGAATGGTTTCGACCTCACCGACTACGACAACCGCTGCCTCGACTTCGCCAAGGACTACGCCACCGCCATCCTCGCCATCGATGTCAACGTCGATACCACCGAGATGCTCGACGTCACCTGGGCACTTTTCCGCAAGTACTTCAAGCTTGAGGAAGTAAACATCAAGAAGGAGTTCACCGATATTTACTGGAAGTAAGACCCCCTCCTCACTCCCCCTTAGAGGGGGAGGGTGATTACCTTTCAAGAATAGTATTCTTCATTATTCAACCATAAACAATGACCCTATAACAACCTCTCAAATACAATCTGCTCTCCCCCTTGAGGGGGAGCAGGGAGGGGGTCCGATAATATGGCAATAAAGTTTCAATACAACAAAACATCGCTCCAGCACATCGAGAAGCAGCTCAAGATGCGCCAGCGCACCTTGCCCATCATCAAGAGCAAGGAGACGGCGTTGCGTCTTGAGGTGAAGCGCTGCAAGGAAGAGGTGGCTGCGTTGGAAGCGAGACTGCAAGAGCAAATCGCCGGCTACGAGTCGATGTACGCCCTCTGGGGCGAGTTCGACGCCTCGCTGGTGGAACTGAAGGACGTTGAGCTGGATGAGAAAAAGATCGCAGGTGTGCGTGTGCCCGTTCTTTTGAGTATCAAGCTCGAAGCAAAGCCCTTCGGTATCTTCAGTGCGCCTAAATGGTATTTCGACGGTATCAACCTCCTGCATGGTCTGGCCAAGACGGCAGTAGAACGCGAGTTCGCCGTTGCCAAGCAAGACCTGCTGGACCACGCCCGTCGCAAGACCACGCAGAAAGTGAACCTCTTCGAGAAAGTGCAGATTCCCGGTTTCCAGGAAGCGGTGCGGAAGATTAAGCGATTCATGGAGGACGAAGAGAATCTCTCCAAGTCTTCGCAGAAAATCCTCAAGTCCTTGCAGGAAAAGCGCAAGGCGGAGGAAGAAGGAAAGGAGGACGCCGCATGATACAGAAAATGAAAAAGCTGACCTTCTTGGTCACGGATCGCGAGTACGCCCCCTTCATCGAGCGGTTGCGCGAACTTGGTGTCGTCCATGTCGTAGAATTGCAGGCCGGAGCCACCAGTCCCGAACTGCAAAGTGCCTTGGCACTGGACGAGCGCTACAAGGCCACCCTCAAGGCCATGTCCTTTGCCGCTGCCACCTATGAGAAAGGCGTCAGCAAGAACAGTGCAGAGTTCCTGAATCTGGACCTCCACAGCCACGCCGTGGAGGGCAAGGCTGACAGCAAAACGGTCGAGGAGACGGGACTGGCCACAGTGGAGCTGGTGGAACAACTGGCCGCCGACGAGACGGCAACCCTCCATGCCATCGATGCTACGCAGAAGGCCATTGCACAGCTCGCTCCCTTCGGCAACTTCCCTTGGGAAGATATTCGTTCCTTGGAGCGTGATGCCCATTGCCGCATCGACTTCTTCCGCTGCTCGGCAAAGTCTTTCCGTGCCGACTGGCAGACGGAGTTCTTCGCACAGGCTGTGGCCGAGGAGAACAAGAAGACCTACTTCATCACCTTCTCCTTCGATGGTGAGTGCCCGAATATCGCCGCAGAACACCTCGAACTGCCGCCCCACGAACTTAAGTTCTACGAGGCCGAGGAACAGCGCCTGCGTCAGCGGTTGGTGGATATCCACCGTCAGCAGACCATTGTGGCATTTGAGAAGCGTGCCGTGGTCGAAGAAGCCAAGCTTATCAATGAGGACGCCATCACCCTCTCCCGCGTGCAACTCAGCCACGACGAACTGATTGAAGGTTCCGTGCGTTTGATGGAAGGTTGGACGCTCGAAGAGAAAGCGTCCGAGGTTACTGCTGCGCTGGATGAGGCCGGTATCTTCTACGAGATGACTGACCCGACCTTCGATGAAAAAGTTCCTATCGAAATCCGCAACAACAAGTATAGCAGCCTCTTTGAACCTATTTTGAAGATGTATTCGCTGCCGAACTACCACGACCTCGACCCCACGGAGTTCCTGGCACCTTTCTTCATGCTGTTCTTCGGACTGTGCATGGGCGACGCCGGCTACGGACTCCTCATCCTGGCCGTCAGTCTGTGGCTGGTTTTCAAGAAACCTTCGCTGAAGGAATATGGCAAGCTTGGAGCTTATCTGGGAGCTACGACGATGGTTGTCGGTTTCCTCACTGGCTCGTTCTTCGGTATCGACCTTTCCCAGCAGGATTGGGCCTTCCTGGCGCCTGTCAAGCACTTGTTCGTCAATGAGAACAACTACAAGCCCTTCGGCTATGCCCCGATGATGGTCTTCTCCGTCTGTATCGGTCTCGTTCAGGTGCTCCTTGGTATGGTGCTCGCTGGCTCCAAGGCTGTGAAGAATTTTGGCTGGAAATACGGCGTCGGCAAGTTTTCCTGGGTGGTCTTCCTCCTGAGTGTAGTAGCCCTCTATGGTCTTCCTGCCTGTGGCGTCCTGTTGCCCCTCTTCGTGCAGTATGTCCTCTACGGTTTCATTGGACTCTCGGCCCTCGGTATCATGTTCTACAACAACCCAGACAAGAACATCTTCTTCAACTTCGGAGGAGGTCTGTGGAGCGTGTATGGCATGGCAACTGGCTTGCTGGGTGACTTGCTGAGCTACATCCGCCTCTTCGCCCTCGGACTGACGGGCGGTGTTCTCGGCGGTGTATTCAACACGTTGGCCGTGCAGGCTAAGGATGGATTGACAGAGCTCATCACTGCTCCTGGTGCATGGCTCGTTATGCTCATCGTCCTGCTCTTAGGCCATGGTATCAACTTCGGCCTCTGCATGATCAGTTCCTTCGTCCACCCAATGCGTCTGACCTTCGTCGAGTTCTTCAAGAACGCCGACTTCGAAGGCGGCGGTAAGCCCTACACGCCCTTCCGTCGTAAAGCTACAGCGGTGTGAATTAAGAGTTAAATAGTTACGAGAGTCATATTTAGTATTTAATATTTTATAATTAATATTTATCAATTCAAAATTATGGAATTACTCCTTGCTTATTTGGGCGTAGCCCTGTGTGTAGGTCTGTCGGGTGTCGGCAGTGCTTATGGTGTGACAATCTGCGGTAACGCTGCTATCGGCGCTTTCAAGAAGAACCCCGAAGCCAGCGGTTCCTACATCGGTCTCAGCGCCCTTCCTTCTTCTCAGGGTCTTTATGGTTTCGTCGGCTACTTCATGCTGATGAGCCACATCGGTGATGGCATTACGATGGGCAGTGCTGCTGCCGTCTTCGGCGCAGGTCTCGCTTGCGGCCTCGTAGCCCTCTTCTCTGCCATCCGTCAGGCTAAGGTTTGTGCCAACGGTATCTCCGCAATCGGTGCTGGTCACAACGCTTTCGGTACGACCATGGTGCTCGCCGTGTTCCCCGAGCTCTACGCCATCCTTGGTCTGCTCGTGCTCATCCTCATCGCTGGCACCCTGCCCACGTTCTAAGCTGCGCGACGCATTTAGAAAGTTTTAGGTTCTGCATCCATTGGGGTGCAGAACCATTTTTTTAGGAACTTAATGGGTTCAGCATCACCTTTTCAGAGCTTTGTCTTATAAGTTTAGTGTTTCACTTTGCTGGTCAAAAGTAGGAATTTTATAGAGGAAAGACAAAGGTTTGAGGGCGATTTTGCACCTTTTGCGAGACCTTAGCTCAGTTTTTTCCTTCGGAAGAGGGCTTGTTTGGGATTTTTTGCCTACTTTTGCCCCCGAAAAAAGAAACGGCGAGAATACCATTGCTCGCGAATCGGTAAAAGTAATATGAAGACACTCGAGAAAATCTTTGCAGCAAAGCTGCTGAAAGTCAAAGCTATCAAACTGCAACCGCAGAACCCCTTCACGTGGGCCAGCGGTTGGAAGTCCCCTTTCTATTGCGACAATCGCAAAACCCTTTCCTATCCAGAACTGCGTTCGTTCGTGAAACTCGAAATCTCCCGCATCATCATGGAGCGCTTCCCCGAAGTGGAAGCTGTGGCCGGTGTGGCCACGGGAGCCATCCCGCAGGGGGCTTTGGTGGCAGATACCCTGTCCCTGCCCTTCGTCTATGTGCGTTCGAAACCAAAGGATCACGGACTGGAGAACCTCATTGAGGGCGAACTTAAGCCGGGCATGAAGGTCGTTGTGGTCGAGGACCTGATTTCTACGGGCGGCAGTTCGCTGAAGGCTGTCGAGGCCATCCGTCAGAACGGTTGCGAGGTCATTGGTATGGTTGCAGCCTATACTTATGGCTTTGCCGTGGCCACCGAAGCTTTCAAGCAGGCCAAAGTGGAGCTCGTCACACTGACGAACTACGAGGCTGTCGTTGCTGAGGCTGCACGCACAGGCTACATCCAAGAGTCCGACATCCAGCTCCTGAACGAGTGGCGCCGTGACCCGGCACATTGGGAAGGGGCTTAAGGAATTGCGCTACGCGCGAAGTCTAAGGTTTAAAGTTTAAGGTTTAACGACCCCCAGCTTAAGAACCTTAAACAAACCTCGCGCAGCCTCCTTAAACCTTAAACTTTAAACTTTAAACTACGGCCGCAGGCCGTCTATATATGACCAAATTTGAAAGTTCCATCAAACAGATACATTCGCCGCAGCCTGCTGTTTTCAGTAAGCTCTCTGACCTGAACAACCTTCGTGTCATTCAGGAGCGTGCGAATGACCCGGTCTTTGTCGAACAGATAAAAGCCTCTGGTCAGGTTCCAGAGGACAAGCTTGGGCAGATACAGGAAGCCATTGCCCAACTGCAATTCACCGAAGACTCCGTAACCTATCCCTCTTCACCCATTGGTGCTGTCACCCTCCGCATCGTGGAGCGCGACGAGCTGAAATGCGTGAAGTTTGCCGTGGAGGGTGCTCCTATGGCCGCCTTCCTTTGGATTCAAATCCTGCCGACCTCGACCTATGAGTGCAAGATGAAGTGCACGATTGGCGCCGAACTGAACTTCTTCATGAAGCAGATGGCCAAGAAGCCGCTGCAAGAAGGAGTGGAGAAGTTGGCCGATATGCTGGCGATGATTCCTTACGGGTATTAACAGAATTGACAGGTATGGCAAGTAAATTGTGGGAAAAGAATGTGACCCCGACCGCCGAGATTGAGCGATTCACCGTAGGCCGCGACCGTGAGCTGGATATGTATCTGGCCGAGAGCGATGTCCTGGGTTCCATGGCCCATATCACCATGCTCCAGCATATCGGATTGCTGACAGCCGACGAGTTGCAAGTGTTGCTGGCCGAGTTGCGAACAATCCTGAAGGACATTCGCAAAGGAAGCTTTATCATCGAGGAGGGTGTGGAGGACGTACACAGCGAGGTCGAGCTGTTGCTGACCCGCCGTCTGGGTGACGTGGGCAAGAAGATTCACAGCGGACGCTCGCGCAACGACCAAGTGCTTGTGGACTTGAAGCTCTGGACACGGCGTCAACTCAAGGACATCGTACTGCTGGTGAAGGAACTCTTCGATGAGCTGCAACGCCAGAGCGAACGTTATAAAGACGTGCTCCTTCCTGGTTACACTCACCTGCAAGTGGCTATGCCCAGTAGCTTCGGCCTCTGGTTCGGAGCTTATGCCGAGAGCCTCGCCGACGACATGCTCTTCCTGCAAGCCGCCTACCGCCTCGTCAACCGCAATCCGCTCGGCTCCGCCGCAGGCTATGGTTCCAGCTTCCCCCTTGACCGTCAGATGACAACCGACCTGCTGGGCTTCGACTCTATGGATTACAACGTCGTCTATGCCCAGATGGGACGTGGCAAGATGGAGCGCAACGTCAGTTTTGCCCTCGCTTCCGTGGCCGGAACCATTGCCAAACTGGCCTTTGACGCTTGCATGTTCAACTCGCAGAACTTCGGCTTCGTGAAGTTGCCCGACGAGTGTACGACGGGTTCCAGCATCATGCCCCACAAGAAGAACCCCGACGTATTCGAGCTGACCCGTGCCAAGTGCAATAAATTACAGGCCCTGCCGCAACAGGTGACGCTCATCATGAACAACCTGCCCAGCGGCTATTTCCGTGACCTTCAGATTATCAAAGAAGTCTTTCTGCCCGCCTTCGACGAGTTGAAGGACTGCCTGCGCATGACCTCTTATATCATCGCGCGCATAAAGGTCAATGACCATATCCTCGATGATTCGCGCTATGACCTTATGTTCTCCGTGGAGGAAGTCAACCGGCTGGCAACCAGTGGCGTACCCTTCCGCGATGCCTACCGTCAAGTGGGACTCGACATCGAGGCAGGCCGCTTCACGCCTTGCAAGGAAGTACACCACACCCACGCCGGCTCCATCGGTAATCCCTGCAACGCAGAGATTGCCGCCCTCATGGAGCATGTACTTGAAGGCTTCTCCTTTGCGAACGTCGAAGAGGCAGAGCGGCGGCTGGCGGAAGGAAAATAACAGAATAATAATCAATAAGCAATAATAAATCAATGAAGAAAGCATTAATAACTGGTGTTACCGGACAGGATGGCTCCTATCTGAGCGAGTTACTTCTGGACAAAGGATATGACGTGCATGGCATCATCCGTCGTAGCAGCGTGGACTTCCGCGAGCGCATAGCCCACCTTGAGGGTCAATCCAATTTCCACCTCCACTATGCCGACCTCGGAGACTCGATGTCCATCGTGAAAGTCGTGGGCAAGGTACGTCCCGATGAAATTTATAATCTGGCTGCTCAGAGCCATGTTCAGGTGAGCTTCGACTCGCCGGAGTTCACCGCCGATGTAGATGCTACTGGCGTGCTGCGTGTACTGGAGGCCGTTCGTGCCTGTGGTCTGGAGAAGACCTGTCGCATCTATCAGGCTTCCACTTCCGAGCTCTACGGCAAGGTCGAGGAAGTTCCCCAGAACGAGAATACCCCCTTCCATCCCTATTCCCCCTACGCCGTTGCCAAGCTCTACGGCTACTGGATTGTGAAGGAATACCGCGAGGCATACAACATGTTCTGCTGCTCGGGCATTCTCTTCAACCACGAGAGCGAGCGTCGCGGCGAGACCTTTGTAACGCGTAAGATTACCTTGGCCGCAGCCCGTATAGCTCAGGGAATGCAGGATTGCCTCTACCTGGGCAATCTCAGCTCCTTGCGTGACTGGGGTTATGCCAAGGACTACGTGGAATGTATGTGGCGCATCCTCCAGCAGCCCAAGCCACAGGACTTCGTCATCGCCACGGGTGTCCAGCATAGCGTCCGCGAATTTGCCTATTATGCCTTCAGACATGCAGGCATCGAGCTGAAGTTCGAGGGCGAAGGACTGGAAGAGAAGGGCGTTTGCGTGGCTGTTTCCGGCAGTGCTCCCGAGTCCCTTGTTGGCAAGACGCTGGTAGCCGTGAGCGAGGACTTCTATCGTCCCACGGATGTCGTGAACCTCTGGGGAGACCCGACGAAGGCCAAGGCCATCCTGAAGTGGAACCCCAACACCACTCCGTTCGAGGACTTGGTGAAAATCATGGTCGAGCACGATATGGCCAAGGTGGCTGCCGAAGGTGCTGCCTCCAAGGTGCGCATGAACCTCGCCGAATATCTGGAGAAGGGTATCGTAAAATGATGTTCATTCATACTTTCTGCTAATTTATGGAACAATCCTCAAAGATATATGTTGCAGGTCATCGTGGTATGGTGGGTTCTGCCATCGTCCGGGAGCTGCAACGACAAGGCTACCACAACATCATCACACGTACCCACAAGGAACTCGACCTGACCCGTCAGGCCGACGTCGAGGCCTTTTTCGAACAGGAGAAGCCGGAGTACGTCTTCCTTGCTGCTGCCAAAGTGGGTGGAATCGTTGCCAATCAGAGTGCTTTGGCCGACTTCATGTACGATAATATGATATTGGAGATGAATGTCATCCATGCCGCTTGGAAAAACGGTTGCAAGAAGCTGGAATTCCTTGGTTCGTCGTGCATCTATCCCCGCATGGCTCCTCAGCCGATGACGGAGAGCTGTCTGTTGACGGGTGAGTTGGAGAAGACCAACGAAGCCTATGCCCTGGCCAAGATCAGCGGCCTGAAGTACTGCGAGTTTCTGAATCGTCAGTACGGCACCGACTATATCTCCGTGATGCCAACGAACCTCTACGGCCCCAACGACAATTACCATCCCGAGCACTCTCATGTGCTGCCTGCACTCATCCGACGCTTCCACGAAGCCAAGGTTGATGGTGTCAAGAGCGTCATCTGCTGGGGCGATGGTTCTCCCTTGCGTGAGTTCCTGTATGTCGATGACCTCGCCAACCTCTGTGTCTTCCTTATGAACAACTACAGCGGCGACGAGACCGTCAATGCCGGAACGGGCAAGGAGCTGACCATTAAAGCCCTGACCGAACTCGTGGCCAAGGTCGTCGGCTACGAGGGCGAGATTCTTTGGGATACCACCCGCCCCAACGGTACGCCCCGCAAGCTGCTTGATGTTTCCAAGGCTGCGAAACTCGGCTGGACCTACAAGACCGAACTCGAAGAGGGCATCCGTCTGGCCTATCAGGACTTTCTGAACAATCCCATGCGAGCCGAGAGGTAGGCTCTTTCGTTTCAGAACAACAATATGCGTCGTCCGTCGTTCTTTCGTCATTTGTCCTTGTTGCTCGTCCTGCCTCTCTTGCTCACTTGTGCAGAGGCCGAGCAACTGGTGGACAAATACCCTGTCCGTTACGTCGTGCAGAATCCCTCCAATGTTGAAGTCCTCAACGCCGCCCTCAATGGGATGGGGGAGTTCTGCACGGTCGTGGACAAAGGGACACGTGTGGAGTGCACCAACCTCAAGGGCAATATGTCCCCCATCAATAAACTGGCGACAGACCGCTACGGCTCCTTCAATTTCGGACGTTCCAATGGTTTCATCGTCGGCCGGACAAACATGATAGCCAGCCGCTTCCCCAATCAGGTTGTCTGCTACGACATCGTTTGCTACAATTGCTATAACAACCTTGGAGACCCTCGGAATGTGGAACTTATTACTGGCGCTCGTGCCCAGTGTCCGAAGTGCCAGTGCATCTACGACCTCAACGAACTTGGGATAGCAAGCGAAGGACATTCCCTTTATCGCTACCCAGTACGCTATTCCTCCTCGCTCGTCATTGGTAATTGAGACGAATACTTAATCCTTATAAACAAAACCTGACTAACAATGAAAATCATCAACTTCGCAGAACAAAACACCGTCATCAACCAATACATGGCCGAGCTGCGCGACAAGAGCTACCAGAAGAACCGCCTGCTCTTCCGCAACAACATCCAGCGTATTGGCGAGATGATGGCCTACGAACTCTCCAAGGAACTGGAGTATAAGCCCAAGACCGTGACCACCCCTCTTGGTACCCTCGACATCAACCTGCCGAAGGACGACCTGCTCATCGCCACCGTGCTGCGTGCCGGACTGCCCTTCCACGAGGGCTACCTCCACGTCTTTGACAAGGCTGCCAACGGCTTCGTCTCTGCCTACCGTATGTACACCAACCGCGAACACACCGAGGTCGGCATTCACACCGAGTACATGGCGGCTCCGTCGTGCAAGGGCAAGACCCTCGTCATTGTAGACCCCATGCTGGCCACGGGCGGTTCGATGGCTGCCAGCTACGAAGCCCTGGTCAAGACGGGAACCCCGAAGCACGTACACATTGCCTGTGTCATCGCTACCCCCGAAGGACTCGAAGTGCTGCGTGAGACCCTTCCCGAAGAGGCTACCGTCTGGTGTGCAGCCATCGACCCAGGCATGAATGCCAACAAATACATCGTCCCCGGCTTCGGCGATGCAGGTGATCTCTGCTACGGCGAAAAGCTCTGAACCTCTATCTAAACAACCTATAAACTAATTAACCAATGAAACGTTATTTCTGTTACCTTATTGCATTGCTGCTGACCCTGTCGCTTGATGCTCAGGAGTACAAGCAGTTGACCAATCTGCCGACGGTGTACATCGAGACCGCGGGCAGTGTTGGCGTGACAACCAAGAAGACATTCATCAGCGCCAAGTGGACTTTGGTCGATGGCGAGCAGACGGAGACTATCACGGGAATGAAAATCCGCTGCCGTGGCAACTCCACCTTCAACGGTTCCGGCGCCACGAAGAAAGCCTACCGCATGAAGTTCGACAAGAGCGTGAGCCTCCTTGGCGACAAGGGCGTGGCTGACAAGAACTGGGTGCTGATGGCCAACCACTACGACAAGTCGCTCATCCGTAACGCCCTGACCACCGACATCATGGGACGCTTCGCCGGTATGGAGTTCAACCCCGGCGCACGCTTTGTCGATGTGGTGCTCAATGGCGAGTACATCGGCAACTACCAGATTACCGACCATCCCGACGTGGAGTCAGGTCGCTTGGACATCGAGACGCCGGGTGAGCTGGCCGAAGGTGAGGAACCCAGCGAAGGCTTCTTCCTCGAAGCCGACGGATGGAAGGATCATAAATACGTGACCACAACCCGACAGAGCGTCCCCGTGCGCATCCACAAGCCCAAGGACGGCGCGGTGACTACCGCCCAGGCCGATTACGTGAAGGCATGGCTCGACCGTTTCGAGGACGCCCTCTTCGGCAAGGACTTCAAGGACGCCGAGAAGGGCTACCGCCAGCTCGTGGACTCTACGTCATTGGCCAACCTCTACGTATGCACGGAGATGAGTGCCAACTACGATGGCTTCTGGAGCACCTACCTCTTCAAGCGTCCCAATGACCAGAAAATGTATTTCGGTCCGCTGTGGGACTACGACATTGCCTACAGCAACGACAGCCGCTGGGGCGACTCGTCGCGCAAGATGGTCGTAGACCTTAACTCCGGTGTCTGCCGCTCGTGGTTCACCCGTATGTGGCGCGACCCTTGGTTTCGCCAGCTCATCCTGCGCCGCTACAATGAGCTGCGTGCGGCTGGCATCGAAGCCTATCTGCAACACGCCGTGGACAGCTTGGGCGAGCTGAATGCTCAGTCGGCTAAGTTGAACTTCGACAAATACGGTATCGACACGAAGGTGTACAACGAGAACGTGCTCCACGCGACCTACGAGGAATACATCGCCGACCTCAAGGACTTCCTCACGAAGCACTTTGCCTACCTTGACGAAGAGCTGACCACTCGTGCCAACGCCACCTACGACGATGAAGCCCGCGACTTCGAGCTTAACATCAACTACTTCTACCGCATCCAGAGCGTCGGTGTCAAGACCCTGTTCGACGTCACCAACGAGGCGCTGACCGAAGGCAGCCTCGCTTACCTGTGGACGAAGGATGCCGACCGCCGTACACAGCAGTGGAGCATCAAGCAAGTGGGCGATGCCTACCAGTTCATCAATCGCGCCAGCGGACTGGCTCTGAATGCTCCCAGCGGCGACCTCAACACACAGCTCAACATCGTCCAACCCAACGCCGAGGACGAAGCCCAGTTGTGGAACATCGTCCTGGCCAGTGACGAAGCCAGCTACTACAACATCATCAACAAGAAATACACCCGCACGGCCAACGTCTCGGGCGGCAGTGCAGATGCTGGCACCAAGCTCATCTGCTGGGAAAGCAACGAGAAGAACCGCACCAGCCTCAACCGCCAGTGGATTATCCAGCCCGACGATTTCAACTCCGACGAGGTCTGGGACATCGGCAACATCACCGAAGTGCTGCAAGAGGAGATTGCCAAGTACGAACTGCTCATGGCCGGAGAAACCGTAGGCACAGGAGCTGGAGAGGTGAGCAAGACCGCCATGGACAAGCTGGCTGCCATCATCGCCGAGGCCAAGGACGTCATTGCGCAGGACAAGCTCAACGTCAACCTCACGCACACCTATATATATTATATGGAACGCGCGTGGAAGGCCGTGCAGGATAGTCGTCAGGTCGAGGAGCCCGTCAACTTCGATGCCGAGGGCAACTACCACCTCTTCCAGACGGCCGACGGAGCCACCACGGCCACTGCAGCTTCTGCCTTCGCCGGGAACAACGACCAGCCCTGGGGCTTCTACCGCTACACGGTGAACGATGGTGCCTACACCCGCTTCACCACCTTCGACACCAACAACTCCAAGGCCAAGGCAGCCAACGGCAAAGCCTGGTACAGCAATTCCGAGTATGTCTTCGTGACCGAGAACGGCAACTTCCACGCCATTCCCGCCGCCTCGCCTGCTATCATGTTCACTGCTCCCGAGGATGGCATCTACTTCGCCACTGCCACCGTCTTCCGCGACAAGAGCGGCAAGACGAACCAGCTATACCTGCGTAGCCGCTACCTCGGCACCGAGGGACGCTGCGACAAGAACGACGACATCTTTGCCAAAGGCTATGGCACGCCCGAACTTGACGGACAAGACGGTAAGGTGCCCCAGACGCTTGACTTCTTCATCCGCCTGAAGCAGGGCGAGAGTTTCACCATCGAGATTGAGAACTACACCTCCGGCACAGATGCCGACGGCCGTACCCACATCGCCGACCTCGCCGTAGCCTCCTGCCGCGACAAAGACAAGCCCTTCACCCTCGCCGAGGCCATGGCCTATCCGCGTTTCTACGATTCCATCACCGTAGGCGTGGAGTCCTTGGACAGCGGAATACGAGCCAAAGGCCATGGAGCCGTGCTCTACGACCTCTCGGGCCGCAAGGTCACTACCACCGGCAACCTGCCTCATGGCATCTACATCCTTCAGGGTCGTAAGGTGGTTCGCTGATTATTGACAAAATTCATACATTTTAGCATCCCCGTGTCGGAAAAATACACCTTTTCGCGCGGGGATGCGTCTTTTTTTGTCCAATTTTACAGAAAGTTGTTCAATTATTCCTCTTTAAAACATGTTTCTTTAACATATATTTGGCAGTTTTGCGGAAAGAGTGTACCTTTGCAGCGTCTTAGAAAAAGGACAATGGGATATTCCGAAAACCCTGAATAGAGTAGGAACGGTAAATTTGAAAACTTAAAAACAAAAAGATTATGAAAAAGATTCTTTTGATGGCTGCTTTTGCAGTTGCTTCTCTGACAGCTAATGCACAGGTATGGGTCGGCGGTGCCGTCGGTTTCGATTATGAGAAGAAAACCGATATGGATGCAAAGACTAAGTTCTCCATTGCTCCTACTATTGGTTACAACCTTAGCGAGGATTTTGCTATCGGTTTGGAGCTCAGCTTCGCTTTCGGCAACGAAGGTGTTAGCGCACTCTATACTAATAGTAAGACTCAGGACATCATGTTTGCTCCCTTCGCTCGTTACACCTTTGCTCGCGTAGGTGCTGCCAGCTTCTTCGTTGATGGTGGCTTCGGCTTCGGCAGCGAGAAGGTAGGTGATAATGATGCAGATAATGCTTGGCACATTGGTTTCCGTCCTGGTGTTTCCTTCAACATTAGCGACCATGTAAGCTTCGTTGGTACCGTTGGCTACCTCGGCTATCGTCACGCTGAAGACTACAACCACTTCGGTCTGAATGCCAACAACCAGCTCGGTTCTGTAGGTTTCTTCTACACCTTCTAAGCAAAAACAGTCTACAAGATCTTTTACTCTCGAACTGCACTCCGCCTCGCGGGGTGCAGTTCTGCTTTTCTGCAAATCCTCTTTCCTATCTCCATAAACCCTCTTAAGAGGGTAGGCGTAGACTCTTAGGAGGGTACGCGCAGACACTTAAGAGGGTAGGCGAAGGGACTTACAGGTCGTTGTTGTAAGAAGCAACTTCCGGCACTCAAATTGCCTCAGAACCGAGGAACCGCAGTTTGCTGGTGAAGGATTTGATGCTGGAACTTTTTTGTGTTGATTCTTTGGCCGTTCCCCTCAAAAGTCCTACCTTTGCGCCGACAAAACCAAGAAACACAGAGAAAGACGATGAAAGTAGGAATCCTTTCGGCCATGACAAAGGAACATAAGCAGCTCATGGCCTTGCTCTCAGAGCCTCGGACGGAACGTGATGGCAACTTCGAGTTTACCATCGGACAGTTAGGCGAGAATACGTTAATCCTGATGCAATGCGGTATCGGAAAGGTGAACGCTGCCGTAGGGGCCACGACGCTCATCCGCCAGTATGCGCCAGACTGCGTGGTCAGTACGGGCTGTGCGGGTGGCATCGATGCCTCGCTGCGCGTCATGGACGTGGTCGTCAGCACCTTCACGTGCTACCACGACGTGACCATCCCCGGTTGCGAGGTAGGGCAGATACAAGGCCTCCCCGCCCGCTTCCGCTCTGACGAGGAGCTGGTGGAGGTGGCAACGAAGACCCACCCCCAGACCTCTCCCGTGAAGGAGGGGAGTAGCTGCGCACACGAATCGCATGTTGTGGCAGGCTTGATTTGTTCCGGCGATCAGTTCATCAGCGACCGCACGCAGCTCCAGCGCATCAAGGAGCAGTTTCCCGAAGCTTTGGCCGTAGACATGGAGAGTGCCGCCATTGCGCAGACCTGCTTCCTCCATGCCGTGCCTTTCGTCAGTTTTCGCATCCTCAGTGACACACCCGGAGCCGACCAGCACCTGGAACAATACCTGAACTTCTGGGACGAGATGGCCGACCAGAGCTTCGAGGTCACCCGCAGTTTCCTCTCCGCCCTGCCGTCGCAGTTCGCGAGACTGCCATTCGAGGAATAATAACTGATAGTTCGAACCAATTATAGAATGACTATCCGCACCAGCAAGGAAGCCCGAAGGGCTGGTAAGATCACAGGCAGGGGTGAAACCCCTGCTAACGGTTCGCTATGGTACGCCAACCCTGAAGGGGTGGCAGACCCATTGTGCCGCACCTTCGGCGCTTGTATAACCTCATGCCGTCGAACCGGGAGTTACACCCCCGGCTGTAATCTTTCCAGCCCTTCGGGCTTCCGAGGTAGTATTGTAGGATAGTAATAAATGATATTATGGAAGTAATTCAGAGTTTCACCATCGACCACACCCGGCTGAAGCCCGGAATCTATGTGTCGAGACAAGACAAGGGCTTCACCACCTTCGACCTTCGTATCACGGAACCCAACCAGGAACCGGCCGTGGCTCCTGCGGCGATGCACAGCATGGAACACCTGATGGCCACCTGGTTCCGCAACTCCGTGGCCAAGGACGATGTCGTGTACGTCGGCCCGATGGGTTGCCTGACGGGCATGTATATCGTGATGACAGGTGAGTATTCCGTCGAGGATATGCGGGCGTTGACCATCCAGTGCTTGGAGTGGATGCTCACGCAGACGGAAGTACCCGCCACCACGCCTGAGACCTGCGGGAACTATCTGCTGCACGACCTGCCCATGTGCAAATGGGAAAGCCGACGTTACCTGAACCGTCTGCAAAACGATTTCCACTGCGAATACAACAAACTCCAGATAACCTTGGAGGACGGAAAGGTTTTTGCCGACGCATAAAAGATTGTCATAAACCATGTCCTCCCTCAACTCCCTTATTGCTGAAGCCGCCTCACAACTATGGGGCTGGCCCATGATTGTCCTGCTCTTAGGCACCCACCTCTACCTGACCGTCCGCCTACGCTTTCCGCAGCGCCGCATCTTCCATGCCATCCGCCTTTCTGTGACCCACGACAAAGGTGCCGAGGGCGATGTCAGCCAGTTCGGTGCCCTGGCCACTTCGCTGGCGGCCACCATCGGCACGGGCAACATCGTCGGCGTGGCTACGGCCGTGGCACTGGGCGGTCCCGGTGCCGTGCTATGGTGCTGGCTGACAGGCGTGCTGGGCATCGCCACGAAGTATTCCGAGGGGCTGCTGGCCGTGAAGTACCGCGTCAAGACCGCCGATGGGACGATGCTTGGAGGCCCGATGTATGCCTTGGAGCGCGGGTTGGGGTGGAAGAGCATGGCCGTCGCCTTCTGTGTCCTCACCGCCACCGCCGCCTTTGGCATTGGCAACACCGTACAGAGTAATGCCATCTCCCTGCTTTGCAGCGAGACCTATGGCATACCGCCCGTTTGGACGGGTGGCGTGCTGGCTCTCCTGGCCGCCCTCGTCATCCTCTTCGGCGTGAAGGGCATCGCCCGTTTCTGTACGGCCTTTGTTCCGCTGATGGCTCTGTGCTACGTCCTGGGTTGCGTCTACATCCTTTTCGTCAATGGAGCCTACGTGTGGGATGCCCTCTGTCTCATCTGCCACAGTGCTTTCTCTCCGCAGGCAGCCGGAGGCGGTTTCGTGGGTACCACGGTGATGATGACCGCCCGCTACGGCATTGCCCGCGGCCTTTTCTCCAACGAGAGCGGCATGGGTTCGGCTCCCATCGTGGCCGCCGCCGCCAAAACCAAAGACCCTGTCCGCCAGGCGCTGGTCTCGTCCACCGCTACCTTCTGGGACACTGTGGTCATCTGCGCCCTCACGGGTCTCGTCCTCGTCTCCAGCATCATAGCCTATCCCGACATCGACTACAGCAACGGCGGTGCCCTGACCAAGATGGCCTTCGAGAAGATTCCCGTCGTCGGTGCTCCACTGCTCACCTTCGGCATCATCACCTTCGCCTTCTCCACCATCCTCGGCTGGAGCTACTACGGCGAGCGTGCCGTGGAGTACCTGAGCGGCAAGAGCTACCTGAACGTCTACCGCCTGCTCTACGTGGGAGCCGTCTTTGCCGGAGCCGTGGTGCAACTGACTGTTGTCTGGAACCTGGCCGACCTGCTCAACGGGCTGATGGCTATCCCCAATCTGGTCTCTCTGCTGGCGCTGGCCGGGGTGATTGTGGCCGAAACACGACAATCGAAAGAATTTTGAACCTTTTTCGGGGTTACTATTTGGCAGAATGGGGAATAAAGTGTAGTTTTGCACGAAAGAAAGCAAGAAACGTAGCAATTTGACATGCTGATTTGTCCCTTCCACTGGCTCACGGGTCTGAACTGCCCCTTCTGCGGCGCACAGCGCATGGTGCTTGCCCTGCTGCACGGGGACGTGGCCGAAGCCTTCTGGCTGAATCCGGGACTGGCCATCGGAGCACCGCTCGTAGGGCTGTGGTGGCTGTGGAAGCGGGAAATATCTCCGAGGGCTGCCCTCGTGATGGTCATAATCGCCTTCGCCTGGGGAATTTTCCGTAACCTCGTGCAACTTTAGCGCGTCGGCTTACGTCTAAGAGTAAAAAGAAGTATCAATAACTATAAACAACAAACGCAACATGAAGAAATTCGTCATTGGAGACATCGTCTCCCGCGCGTGGGACCTCGCCGTAAAACACTGGCCCATCTTTGTCCTCCTCTCGTTCATCACTTCCATGTGCAGTGGTATGGGCATGAACTACGATGAAAGCGTACTCACCAACCTCGGCCAGAACCCCGATCCGCAGGTCGTCATGCGTGCCGTGAGCGATTCCATGCAGTTCTCTCCCTGGATTATCCTCGGCGTGCTCCTGAGTCTCTATCTCGGCTTCATCACCTACCGTATGCTCTACAGCGCCGCCACGACGGGCAAGCCCTACGAGAACTTTGTCGATGCCCTGAAGGTAGATATCAATCAGTTCGCCATCTTCTTCTGTGCAGAGCTGGTCATGGGCCTTGCTGTGGGTCTTGGTACTCTCCTGTGCATCCTGCCCGGTATCTTCCTGGCTGTCCGCTTGTTCTTCGTGCCTCTGATTGTCGCTGTGGAGAATGTCAGCTTTGGCGAAGCTTTCAGCCGTTCTTGGAACATGACGAAGGGTAACTTCTGGAACCTTCTCCTGCTGGGTATCACTGCCATCGGCGTTGCCATCCTCGGCCTCTGTGCCTGCTGCGTAGGTATCTTTTTCGCCGATGTCATGATTAACTTCATGGCTGTTGTGGCTTACCTCATCTTGAAGGACAACGACAAGGTCGAAGAGTGGGGCTACGTCCAGTAAGCATCAGTCGAATCATTCTCTAATTGGAATACGAAGGAAGGGATGCTCGCCGCGTCCCTTCCCTTTTTACATTGAAAAACCTTCTTATTTGTCCCCTCCTCCTATATTTGTCGGTGCTCCTTTGCCGTGGAATGAAAAAGAATGATTACCTTTGCCTCGCAAACCCGCTAACTTATATAACCTATGAAGAAGATTCTGCTCTCCCTATTGTTCTTGTGTGCTGCTGCCACCATGATGGCCGAGCGCGCCGACTATCGTATCATTCCGTTGCCGAAGAGCGTGCAGACGGATTCGGCCCAAGTGTTCCAGCTTCGCGACGGCATGGGCATTGCCTACGATGCCAGTGACCCGGAGGTGGCGCGCAACGTCCAGTTCCTGAAACAATGGGTGGAGGAACTGACGGGCGTGAAGCTTGCGCTGACACCCGCCGACAAGACGGCTGCCGTGCAGGTGGCTCTCGGTTTCCCTGCCGACAAGAAAGCCAAGAAGGGCAAGAAAGGCCAGAAGACCGAGGAACTGACGGAACAGCAGCAGGAAGCCTACACCATCGCCGTAGGCAAGGACGGCATCAGGATTCAGGCACGCAAGGCCGTCGGCCTCTTCCGTGCCGCCCAGACCCTGCGTAAGTCCCTACCCGTTGGTCGTGTGTCAGACGGTTCTTCCGCCAGCATCGACTTCCCCTTCGTGCAGATTCAGGACGAGCCCCGTTTCAGCTATCGGGGAGCCATGCTCGACTGTGCCCGCCACTATTTCGGCGTAGACGTCATCAAGCAATACATCGACGTGCTGGCGTTGCACGGCTGTAACCAGTTGCACTGGCACCTCACGGAGGACCAGGGCTGGCGCTTCGAGGTGAAGGCCCTGCCCGAACTGGCGAAGAAGGGAAGCATCCGGGAGGAGACCGTGCTGGGACACAATACGGAAGTCTACGACGGTCAGCGCTACGGCGGCTACTACACGCAGGAGCAGTGCCGCGAACTGGTGAACTACGCCGCCGAACGTTACATCAATATCATTCCCGAAATAGACCTCCCCGGTCACATGATGGGTGCCCTGCACGTCTATCCGAACCTTGGTTGCACGGGCGGCCCCTATGCCGTCATGACGAGCTGGGGTGTCATGCGCGACGTGCTCTGTGCCGGTAATCCCGAGACGATAAAGTTCCTGAAGACCGTGGTAGGCGAACTCTGCGACGTCTTCCCCTCGAAGTTCATTCATATCGGTGGCGACGAGTGCCCGAAGGTGCGCTGGAAGGAGTGCGCGAAGTGTCAGGCCAAGGCTCGTGAGCTGGGGCTGAAGGACGACGGCAAGCACAGCATAGAGAACCAGTTGCAGACGTGGATTAACCACGAAATGGAAGCCTTTTTGAAAGAGCGCGGCCGCGACATGATCGGCTGGGACGAGGTGCTCGAAGGAGGATTGACGGAGGGTGGCATCGTGATGTCGTGGCGCGGCATCAAGGGTGGCATCGAGGCCACCAAGCAACACCACCGCGTCATTATGACTCCCACGACCTTCTGCTACATCGATTACTACCAGTTGAAAGACCATAACCGCCAGCCCGATGCCATCGGTGGCTATCTGCCGGTGTCGAAGGTCTATAGCTTTGAGCCTCTGGTTCCCGAGGAACTGTCTGAGGAAGAGCAGAAATACATTCTCGGCCCGCAGGTGAACTTGTGGACGGAGTATGTGGCCTATCCGAAACACGTTTTCTACATGCTCCTGCCGCGTCTCGACGCTATCAGCGAGGTGCAGTGGTGCCGTTCAGACCAGAAGGATTTCGAGGACTTCAAGGCGCGTCTGCCCCGCATGAAGCAGTTGTATGACCGCATGGGGGTGAACTATTGCCGAGACCTGGAATGAGTTGTAGGGACTTACTTTATGTATGTCCGAAGAAGGTTCAAGAGTTTAAGAGTTCAAGAGTTCAAGGTTGAAAAGATGAAAAGGATTTTGCTTTCGATGCTTCTTGTGTGTGCCGCTACATGGGCGTTCGCCCAACGCGCCGACTACCGCATCATTCCATTGCCGAAGAGCGTGGAGGTGGACACGACGCAGGTGTTCACGCTGCGTTCGGGAATGGGCATCGCCTACGATGCCAGTGACCCCGAGGTAGCCCGCAACGTCCAGTTCCTGAAGCAATGGGTGGAGGAACTGACGGGCGTGAAACTGGCTCTGGCACCCGACGACAAGCAGGCTGCCGTGCGGCTGACCCTCGGCTTCCCCTCCGACAAGAAAGCCAAGAAGGGCAAGAAAGACCAGAAGCCCACCGAGCTGACACCCCAGCAGCAGGAAGCCTACACCATCGCCGTAGGCAAGGATGGCATCAGGATTCAGGCACATAAGCCCGTCGGCCTCTTCCGTGCCGCCCAGACGTTGCGGAAGTCTCTGCCCGTTGGTCATGTGGCAGACGGTTCTTCCGTCTGCATCGACTTCCCCTTCGTGCAGCTTCAGGATGAGCCTCGCTTTGAATACCGTGGCGCGCACCTCGACTGCTCGCGCCATTTCTTCAAGGTCGAATACATCAAACGGTATCTCGACGTGCTGGCCTTGCACGGCTGCAACCAGTTCCACTGGCACCTCACGGACAACGACGGCTGGCGCTTCGAAGTCAAGGCCTTGCCGGAGTTGGCCGAGAAAGCCAGTTGGCGCGAGAGTTCGCCTATACGTCGCGCTGGTTTGTGGGACGACACGCCTTATGGCGGTCATTACACCCAGGAAGAGTGCCGCGAGCTGATAAGCTACGCTGCCGAACGCTACATCAATATCGTCCCCGAGGTGGACGTCCCTGCCCACATCTACAGTGCCCTGAAGGTCTATCCCCACCTCCGCTGCGACGTGGAACATCAGGGAGGCAGTGACCAGGTGCTCTGCGGCGGAAATCCCGAGACGATGACGTTCCTGAAGACCGTTTTCGGCGAGCTTTGCGATGTCTTTCCCTCGAAGTTCATCCACATCGGTGGCGACGAATGTCCGAAGGGTGGATGGCAACGCTGTCCGAAGTGCCAGGCCAAAATCAGGGAGCTGGGACTGAAGGACGACGGCAAGCACAGCCTCGAAAACCAGTTGCAGACGTGGATAAACCACGAGCTGGAAGCCTTCTTGAAAGAACGCGGCCGCGATATGATTGGCTGGGACGAAGTGCTGGAAGGCGGACTCACCGAGGGTGGCGTGGTGATGAGTTGGCGAGGTGTCAAAGGAGGCATCGAAGCCGCGAGTCAGCACCACCGCGTCATCATGACTCCCACGGACTTCTGCTATTTCGATTACTATCAGCTCAAGGACCACGACCGTCAGCCACCCGCCATCGGCTACTACCTGCCTATCTCGAAGGTCTATGACTTCGACCCCCTCAACGGTATTCCCGAAGAGGAACAGCGGTTTATCCTCGGTGTCCAGTGCAACCTGTGGACGGAGTATGTGGCCTATCCGCAGCACGCTTTCTACATGTTGCTGCCGCGCCTCGACGCTCTCAGCGAAGTGCAGTGGTGCCGCGCCGACCAGAAGAACTACGAGGACTTCAAGGCCCGACTGCCGCAACTCCAACGGCTCTACGACCGCATCGGCGTGAACTACTGCCGCGACATGGAATGATTGTAGGCAAGTTGGAAGTTTAAGGGTTCAAAGGGTTTAAGAGTTCAAAGAGTTCAAGAGTTCAAGGGGTGTAGGGACTTACTTTATGTATGTCCGTTCAAGGGTTCAAAGGGTTTAAGAGTTCGTATCCCCGAAAAATGAAGAGTTCAGGTATCCCCGAAGAGTGAAGAGTTAATAATGATTATCCGCAATACTACCTCGGAAGCCCGAAGGGCTGGAAAGATTACAGCCGGGGGTGTAACCCCCGGTTCGACGGCATCCAGTTATACAAGCGCCGAAGGTGCGGCAGAATGGTCTGTCACCCCGTCGGGGTTGGTGTACTATTGGCCTGTTAGCAGGGGTTTCACCCCTGCCTGTGGTCTTATCAGCCCTTCGGGCTTCCGTGGTGGTATGATTGCTGATATTCACCTAATAAAAGAGTAAACGAAACGTGACTTACGAACTGCAAGACCTCACGACGGGATACCGAACCAAGAAGTGCGACCGCGTGGTTTCCCGGAACATTACGGCCTCGTTACAGGCAGGAACACTTACCTGTCTGCTTGGCCCTAATGGTGCCGGAAAGAGTACATTGCTGCGCACGCTGGCAGCCTTCCAGCCTCCGTTGGGCGGCTCGATGCTGCTGGACGGCCGTCCGCTGGATAGTTTTTCTGCACAGGAGTTGGCGACGCGCATCGGGGTGGTGCTCACAGAGCGACCAGATATAAGAGGAATGCGCGTGCGCGAGATGGTGGCCATGGGGCGCTGTCCCTACACGGGTTTCTGGGGCCGTATGTCCGACGAGGATGAGGCGGCCGTGGACGAGGCCATCGGTCAGGTGGGTATCAGGGAGCTGGAGCGCCGTATGGTGCATACGCTTTCCGACGGCGAACGTCAGAAGGTGATGATAGCCAAGGTGTTAGCGCAGCAGACGCCCGTCATCTTCCTCGACGAGCCTACCGCCTTCCTCGACTATCCTTCGAAGGTCGAAATGCTGCTGTTGCTCTCGCGCCTGGCTCGTGAGATGCAGAAGACCGTATTCCTCTCCACCCACGACCTGGAACTCGCCTTGCAGGCAGCAGACCTCCTATGGCTGATGGACAAGAAGGCGGAAGGTATCGTCATCGGCACACCCAAAGAGCTGGCCTCCAGTGGCGACCTTTCCAGCTTCTTCTCCGGCCCCGGAATACGCTTTGATGCGGCACACCTTCGGTTCACGATAGAACGTACATAAAATAGGATAATCCCCAAAGAGACCGCCACCGGAAACCTATAATACGCACCACAGATTACACAGATTAAACAGATTCTTTCCAGCTTCTAATCTGAGAATTTTATTCAATATTTCACAGATTCCCGAGACTGGCGACAGAGAAATCCGCACCACAGATTTCTCAGATTTAACAGATTTTTCCCTGCCTCCTAATCTGTGAAATTCTTATTTTACATTCCACGAGACTGCCGACAGAAGAATCCGAGTAATCCGTGTAATCTGTGGTTCACCACTCAGTCCAGATGAAATACCTCCTGGATGGGAATGGTGACGGGGCTGTTGTCGGGGTTCGTTTCCATGATGTCCTTCATGTAGGCCCACCATTTCCGCGTCGTCTCGTCGGCTCCCATGTCTTGCGAGCTCTGTTCTCCTTCGATTTCCTGATAGCCGAAGAGGATGTTCGTGTCGCGGTCCCAGTAGATGGAGTAGTTGCCCACTCCGGCCTCCTTGATTTGCTTTTTCAGTTCAGGCCACAGGGCGGCGTGGCGTCGTTCGTACTCTTCCTCGAAACCAGGCTTGAGGAACATCTTAAATGCAAAACGTTTCATAAAGGTATGTGCGTTGATGGATGAAAAGTTTAGTTCTCTGATGCAAAGGTATGGAAAAAATTGTTTCGTGGGCTTCTCCTCTTCGGTTTTTCTGCGCGTTTTATTGTAAAAAGTCCCGTTTTTTCTTAAATTATCAAATAAAAATCAATTTGACCCGCAAAACAAACCGTGTTGTATTTGAATAGCTTATCTTTGCAGCGCAAGGTGAAAAACTCTCCTCGCACGAACTATTTTACACAATCAATCACAGCTTATGCCAGCTAAAAGTCAGAACACTACACCGGCAAGGAAGATTGATCTGCAGGACTTCATGGAAAAGAATTTCCGCAGTGACCGCTCTATGACCGAGTTTGCCAAGGCCTCAGGACGCAGCCTCTCGACCTTCAAACGTGACTTCAAGAAAATGAGCGAACTCTCTCCCGAGCGTTGGCTGACAGATCGCCGTCTGCGTGCAGCAATAGAGTTGCTGAGGCGCGGCCGTCGGGTTTCTGATGCTTGCTTCGATGTTGGGTTCAAGAACGTATCCCACTTCTCGGCGATTTTCAAGAAACGATTTGGCATCACGCCAGGGGAGGCCCGGAAAGGCATCCAGCCAGAAGTCTTATAAAATTACGAAGCCCGCACAGGATAGTGCGGGCTTCGATGTTTCTTTGACCGGTTCAAAAACTATGGTCAGTCGTTCAAATAGTAGACGACAGTCGTCACGACGCGGACATTCTTTATCCATGGAGTGTTCTGGTCGCGGCTTTCGATGCTGAATTGTCCTTGGTCAGCGGTTCGTATTTTCCCTAATTTGCTTTCCGAATCTTCGGCGAAGCGCTCTGCTGTCTTGCGGGCGTTTTTGGTCGCCTCGGCAATCATTTCCGGCTTGATGGTGTTCAGCCCCGTGAACTCGTAGCTGACGATGGAACCCTCGTCGTACTCGTTGCCGACGATGGTCACTCCCTGCCGCATGAGTTCCGTCTGCTTGCTCACCAACTGCCGCACGAGGTCTACGTCCTTCGAGACGACGGTGACCACGCAGTTGGCCTTGTAGCGATAGCGCACGGTCTCGCTGGAATAGCTTATGTTGGCCTGCTGGTCTACCAGCGTGGGCGGTGCCAGCGAGATTTCATCTGCCTTGATGCCGTTGGTTTTCAGGAAGTCCACGATGGTACGCGTGTTGCGCTCGATGCGGTCGTAGAGTTCGGAGGGGTCGTTGCCCAGCTCCTTGAATTTCAGCGGCCATGTGGCTTTGTCGGCCTTCATCTCTTTTTCCGAGAGGCCCTTGGCAGTGACGGTGCGGTCCATTTCCTTGAAGTGCACGATACCTTGTTTAATGGCTCTTCCGCCGAGGAAGAGACCGATGGCGAGCACCACGGCTTCGCCCATGAATTGGAAACTGATGGATTTCATACGTTTTTTATTTGTTGGAGATTTGATTGTTATGTACATGATAACGATTTCCGCCATCTGCCAGGGAAGCCCGAAGGGCTGGTAAGACCACAGGCAGGGGTGAAACCCCTGCTAACAGGCCAATAGTACACCAACCCCGACGGGGTGACAGCCCCCATTCTGCCGCACCTTCGGCGCTTGTATAACTGGATGCCATCGAACCGGGGGTTACACCCCCGGCTGTAATCTTGCCAGCCCTTCGGGCTTCCCCGGTGGCATCTTGTAAGGCAAAGCCACAGCGTGGCTTGATAGGGGTTCTTCGAAGTATCGAAGCGACCAAAGGTCGAGCGCTTGAAGTGTCAAGCGAGCAAGCTCGAGCGGCCAGCCAATTCATTGGCTGGTAGTCCATCGGAAACAGAAAAGGCGTGCCTTTAGGTACGCGATAACACGGTCTTGTCGCGTACCTACGGCACGCAATCCCCTTGCGACCATACGACCAGCCAATGAATTGGCTGGCTACCCTTATCTGATGCCTACGGCATCTTTTGGTGGTGTCTTGGCGGATAATCATTATTTACTCTTCACTTTTCGGGGACACCTGAACTCTTCATTTTTCGGGGACACCTGAACTCTTCACTTTTCGGGGACACGAACTCTTAAACCCTTTGAACCCTTGAACGGACATACATAAAGTAAGTCCCTACACCCCTTGAACTCTTGAACCCTTTGAACCCTTAAACTCTCACCTCTCCCCCTTCTTCTTATACCACTCCCGCAGGACGTAGAACGCCTTCTTGCGTTGGCCTTGGTCGGAATAGAGGCCCTTGCGGTTGAAGAGGTCTTGGATGTGGGGCAGGGGACGGCGGGGCGAACGGAAGTCCTTCAACACCCAGGGACAGGTTCCGGCCAGACCGTCGATGCCGTCGAGCATGGCCAGGTTCTCCTGATAGAGGCGTTCCTGGAACTCCTCGGTCCAGCGTTCGTCCACGTTGCCGTGCTTGCCGGCGAGGGCTCCACCTCCGAACTCGCTGATGACGACAGGTTTCTCGTAGGGGATTTCCCACCGCATCTTGCGGGCGTCGTTGACGTCGCGGTACCAGCCTACGTATTGGTTGAAGCTGACGATGTCCACGTATTGGTTCATGTTGTCATTGAGGCGGTTGACGAAGTTCGAGGCTGAGGTCACCTCCATGGCCATCGAGATGAGGCGCGTGGAGTCGAGGCTGCGGGCATGGGTGGCCAGTCCTGAGAGGAAGCGGTCACGGGCATCGCTGTGGGGCGTCTCGTTGGCGATGCTCCAGATGATGATGGCGGCGCGGTTGTGGTCGCGCAGAATCATGTCCGTGAGCTGGCGCCTGGCATTCTCGTAGGTGGCCGGGTTCTCCCACGAAATGGTCCAGTAGACGGGAATCTCCGACCAGAGCAGCATCCCTTGTCGCTCGGCCTCGCGGACGGCGTGCTCGTTGTGGGGATAGTGGGCCAGGCGTAAGAAGTTGCAGTTCATGGCCTTGGCCCAGGCGATGAGGGTGTCGGCGTCCTCGGCCGTGGTGCAGCGTCGGTTGGTGCGGGCTGTCTCCTCGTGGGCGCATACGCCCCGCAGGAAGATGGGCTTGCCGTTGAGCAGGATTTGCTTGCCACGCGTCTCGATGGTGCGGAAGCCCACTTCGTCGGAGATACTTTCGCCCTCGCAGGCAATGGTGATGGGGTAGAGTTTCGGCGTTTCGGGCGACCAGCGTTGCAGCTTTTTCACCTTATTTATACTCACGCGCGCGCGACCCTCGGCGTCCGTCGTCAGGCGTTGCTGCACGTTCAGTTCCGGGATGGAGAGCAGGAGCGAGTGTCCGGCCTTGGGCCGATTGAGTTGGACGGAGAACGTCAGGCTCTCTTCCCCCTTCTTGCCCTCGGGCGTTAGCTGCAAGGTGTAGTCCTCGACATACGTCTCCGGCACGCTGGCCAGCACCACGTCGCGGGTGATGCCGCCGTAGTTCCACCAGTCGAAGTTGCGCGTGGGCACGTTGTCGGCATGGCGTTTGTTGTCCACCTTCAGGACGACGAAGTTCTCGCCCGCCTGCAACTCCTCGGTGACGTCGAAGCAGAAGGGGGTGAAGCCTCCGACGTACTCTCCTACGCGCTTGCCGTTGACATACACGATGGCCTCGTAGTTCACGGCACCGAAGTAGAGCAGGGCGCGGCGACCCTCCTGCGGACGATAGTCGAAGGTGCGGCGGAACCACACCGTTCCCTCGTAGAGGAACAGTTGCGGGTCGGCGGTGTTCCAGTCGCCGGGAATCTGCATCGTTGGCGATTCGTCGAAGCTGTATTCTATCAGGTCGGAGGGGTGTTGCGGCTTCGCATTGAGGAAGTAGCCCCAGGGTAGCAGGTTCATCCGATAGTCGTAGTACCCCTGTTCCTGTACGTCGACAAAGTAGTTCCACGCCCCGTTCAGCGAGAGGTGTTCGCGGGCGAAGATGTTCTGCGGTGCGGCTACCTCGCGTGCCGCCCAGAGGCTTGCGGCCACAAGAAGGCTGATAGTCAGCAATGCGATTCGTTTCATTTCTCTATAAACTATTTTCTCACATGAATTATTATGACCATTCTGCCGCACCTTCGGCGCTTGTATAACTGGATGCCATTGAACCGGGGGTTATACCCCCGGCTGTAATCTGTGGCCCTTTCAGGGCCGAGGTGGTCTGTTGGCGGATAATCATTATATTTTACTCACATAATTGGCATGGGTGTATTTGTTTTTTCTCACATGAATGACCAAGAATTGACCCACAAATTTTTCATGAATTGTTAATTGATTATCGGCAATCTGTTAGGGAAGCCCCAGCGGGGCTTGATAGGGGTAGCCAGCCAATTCATTGGCTGGTAGGCCATCGGAAACAGAAAAAGCGTGCCTTTAGGTACGCGATAACACGGCCATGTCGCGTACCTACGGCACGCAATCCCCTTGCGACCATGAGACCAGCCAATGAATTGGCTGGCTACCCTTATCTGATGCCTACGGCATCTTTTGGTGGTGTCTTGATGGATAATCATTATTGACTCTTCACTCTTCGGGGATACATGAACAATTCATTTTTCGGGGATACGAATCCTTGAACCTTTAAACTCTTGAATCCTTTAGAACCCTTGAACCTTTGAACGGACATACATAAAGTAAGTCCCTACCTCCCTTGAACTTTTGAACCCTTGAACTCTTGAACCCTTAAACTTTAACCCTTAAACCTTAAACTCTCCTCTCCCCCCTCACTCCGGCAGCGTCACGTGGAAATGCGGGTTGTCGGTGTGGGCTTGTAGGACGATGGCGGTCAGGGCGGCCACCTTGTCGGGATGGTCGGCGGCGAGGTTGTGGTCTTCGTGGACGTCGGTGGCGAGGTCATAGAGCTCGGGGACGCCCCGCTTCACGATGAGCTTCCAGTTGCCTTGGCGGACGGCAATCTGGTCGGTCTCGTCGAACTCCCAGTAGAGGTAGTCGTGGGCGGGCTGTGCGGCATCGCGGCCTTCTAGAGTGGGGAGGAAGGAGATGCCGTCGAAGCAGTCGGCTTCGCCCAGGCGCGGGTTGCGGTATTTGCTGACGTAATCGCGCTCGCCGATGATGTCGCAGAAGGTGGGCATCACGTCGTAGAAGGCGATGGGGTGGTTGTTCCTGACTCCGGCTGCCACGCGCCCTGGCCAGCGGACGATGAAGGGGATGCGGATGCCGCCCTCGTGGCACGAACGTTTCAGGCCTTTCAGCACGCCGTCGCGGTTGAAGAAGGTGGGGTCTGCCCCTCCCTCCTCGTGGGGGCCGTTGTCGCTGGAGAAGATGAGGATGGTGTTCTCGGCCATTCCCTTGCGTTCGAGCAGGGCCATGATTTCGCCCACGTAGGCATCGAGGCGGGTGATCATGGCGGCGAACTGGGCGTGGACGTTGCCTACGGCGTGGTACCAGCTCGCGTCCTGACCGCCGAAGCTCTTGTCTTCGAGGAACTTCTGCTTGTAGGCCAGCAGGATGCTGTCTTCGGGCTGCACCAGCTCGGCATGGGGGATGGTGTAGGTGAAGAGGCCGTAGAAGGGCTGTCCCGCCTGCTGCCTCTCCAGCCACTCCAGGGCTTTGCGGTGGATGACGTCGGCGCTGTATTCGGGGCGTCTGTAGTAGTCCTCGCCGTAGAACTGGTGCTGGATGTTCTGCTGTTGGATGTCGCGGCTGACGCCCTCGTCGCCGTCGCTGCGGCTGTATTTGTTGAGGAAGTTGGGGTAGTAGCTGTGGGCCTCGAACTGGCAGATGTAGCCGTAGAACTCGTCCACGCCGCGCTTCTCAGGGGTGGAGACGCTGCCCTCGTAGCCTCCCGCCCACTTGCCGAACTGGGCGGTGGTGTAGCCGTTGCGCTTCATGATTTCGGGCAGGACCACGTGGGCGGTGTCCAGGGGATGCTGCCCCACGACGGCGTAGTCGGTACTGCTGCCGTAGGTGACCGTGCCGGAGCGGTATTCCTTGTTGCCGCGAATCTCGCAGTGGCCCGTGTGTTGCCCGGTCATCAGCGAGGCACGCGAGGGAGCCGAGACGGGACTGCCCGCGTAGGCCTCCATGAACTGCATTCCCTGAGCGGCCAGACGGTCGATGTTGGGGGTGGAGATGTACTGCTGGCCATAGCAGGCGAGGTCGCCCCAGCCCATGTCGTCGCAGAGGATGAAGATGATGTTCGGGCGTTCGGCCTGCGCTCCGGCCACGGCGGGAACCAGGGGAAGGCTGTACAGGAGTTTTCGGATATTCATAACGCTATGCGGTTTCGGTGGAACTTTGCAGGGCAAAGTTAAGTACTTTTCCGCAAACGACCCCCACAGCCGTCCATTTTTTGCGGGAATCCCCTCCCTCAGCGTGCATTTTCGTCCCATTTCCCGCATTTCGGGCTACCAAGGAGAAACGATTCTTCGCAATCTGCCACAGGGGAAGCCCGAAGGGCTGTTAAGACTACTGGCCGAAAGCCCGAAGGGCTTCCGAGTTTTTTTCACACGAATTACCATGAATTATATCACGAATTTATCATAAATTATTCAATGGATTATCGGCAATCTGGTAGGGAAGCCCCCGAGGGGCTTAATAGGGGTAGCCAGCCAATTTATTGGCTGGTAGGCTATCGGAAACAGAAAAAGCGTGCCTTTAGGTACGCGATAACACGGTCTTGTCGCGTACCTAAAGGCACGCAATCCCCGTGCAACCACGCAACCAGCCAATAAATTGGCTGGCTACCATTATCTGATGCCTACGGCATCGGCTTAACGGAGTTTGCGAAGTTGAGTTCGTCTAATTCTTGAAATGTCAAGCGTCTCTTCGAGCCGAGCGCGTGAAATTCGTTATGAAAATATAAAATTAGCCCCTGCCCCGTAGCGACTACGAGGCAGGGGAGTTCGTTGTGAAAGAGTGAAAGAAATTACTTTGTCTCGCGCTCCATCCAGGCGATGGCCTGTCCCTTCAGGACTTTCTTGCCTTGGAAGGCGGTGATGTCCACGAGCTTGCCGTTGAAGAGGGCCTTGATGGGGAGGAACTGGCCGTACTGGGTCTGGAGGTAGCATACGGTGTCACCTTCCTTGTAGGTGGTGCCGATGGCGGGTTCCGTGCAGCGTGTGACGCCTGCGTCGCCGCTGATCTCGTAGAGAATCTGTCCGTTCTCAGGAGCGTTGATGGCGTCGGCCTTGGCGTGCTTGAAGGCGGAGAGCTCTTCGATGGAGAGCTTCGGGCCGGCGGCCGTCTGCATCTTGGCGACCTTGGCCTTTTCGAGGTCGGCGAGGAAGTTCTTCTTGGCCTGTCCGCTCTTGTAGTTGCGGTACTGTTCGGGGTGCATGGCCAGTTCGTAGAGTTCCTCGTCGTCCTGTCCGCGCTCCCAGCCGTTCTGCTTCATCTCCTCGATGAAGTCGGGCAGGGCGTTCTTCAGGAGGGTGTGCGGGTCGGCGTCGGTGAACTCGCGTCCTTGCTTCTTGGCAAGTTCGCGGAGTTCGGGGTCGATGGTGCCTGGAATCTTGCCGCTCTTGCCGAGGATCATGCCCCACATGCTGTCGTCCATCATCACGAAGCGTCCCTTGCCCTGTGCCATGGTGAGCAGGTTCATGAGGGCGATGTTCTTCACGTACTGCGAGAAGGGCGTGACCAATGGAGGATAACCGACACGCGGCCACACGTAGGCCACTTCGTCGAAGAGCTTGACGAGGATGTCGTCCGTCGAGAGTTCGGGTTCGCCCTTGGCTTTCAGGGTGTTGTTGATGACGCCGTGGATGCCGGCGAGGTCGGCCATCATGGAGCCCATCATGCCGCCGGGGAGGCCGCAGCCGAGGAGCAGCGAGGACATAAGTTTGTTGCCGGGGTTGATGAAGTAGCCGAGCCAGTCGTCGATGAACTCCTGGGTCAGCGCCCTCGCGCGCATGTATGCGTTCATATTTATCTCTTTCACCTCGAAGCCCTCGTTCTTCAGCATCGACTGCACGCTGATGATGTCCGGGTGCACCTTACCCCAGGAGAGCGGTTCGATGGCGGTGTCGATGACGTCGGCACCGTTGTTGCAGACTTCCAGAATCGAGGCCATGGAGAGGCCGGGGCCGCTGTGGCCGTGGTACTGGATGATGATGTCGGGGTGCTTGGTCTTGATGGCCTTGGTCAGGGCGCCGAGGAGGGCTGGCTGGCCGATGCCCGCCATGTCCTTCAGGCAGATTTCCTCGGCACCGGCGGCAATCACCTGGTCGGCGATGTTGGAGTAGTACTCCACGGTGTGCACGGGCGAGGTGGTGATGCAGAGGGTGGCCTGCGGGGTCATGCCAGCGGCCTTGGCCCACTTGACGGAGGGGATGATGTTGCGGACGTCGTTCAGACCGCAGAAGATACGGGGGATGTCCACGCCTTGGGCGTGCTTCACCTTGTACTGCAACTCGCGGACATCGTCGGGTACGGGGTACATGCGCAGGGCGTTGAGGCCACGGTCGAGCATGTGGGTCTTGATGCCCACCTCGTTGAACGGCTTGCAGAAGGCACGCACGGCAGCGTTGGGGTTCTCGCCAGCGAGGAGGTTCACCTGCTCGAAGGCTCCGCCGTTGGTTTCCACACGGTCGAAGACCCCCATGTCGATGATGGCGGGTGCTATGCGTTCGAGCTGGTCCTTGCGCGGCTGGAACTTGCCTGAGCTCTGCCACATATCGCGGTAGACGAGACTGAATTGGATTCTTTTCTTCATTGTGTTGTTTTTATTTTAGAGTTCTCTGAATACGGGTCTTTAAGGCTTTTGGCCGCGCAAATATAGCCAAAAATCCCCACACCCCGATAAAAAGCGGGAAAAAAGACACTCTTTCTACAAAAAAGAGCTATCTTTGCCGCATGAATGCCCCTTTTTCTATCATTTTCGACCGCTCAATACCCGTCAGGGAAGGTGAAGATTCATGCGTCCGAATACTCGTGGCCGACATGACCCCTCTCATGGAGGACGAGGCGCTGCTTTCCACGCTGGCGGCAACGCTCTCTCCGCAACGGCGGGAGAAAGCCGAATCCATCCGCAACCTTCACGTCCGGGCACTCTCCGTCGGAGTGGCGGTGTTGTTCGACTGCCTGCTCCGGGAGATAGGACTGCGCGAACGAGACCTCCGATACACGGAAGGGAAACACGGGAAGCCGGAAGTGGAAGGAAACGGGAGCCTGCACTTCAACCTCTCCCATTCGGGACACCTGGCAGCCGCCGCATTGACCACAGCCTCCGTGAACCTCGGCCTCGACATCCAGCAAGCTACGCGCTACCGCCCGGAGCTGGTGCGCCGCGTGTTCAACGACGCAGACCGCCAGAGGCTGGAAGCCTGCTCCGACGAGGCCGACCGCCTACGGCTGTTCACAAAGATGTGGTGCCGGGCAGAGGCTTACGCCAAGGCCACGGGCGAAGGACTGAAATGGCCGTTCCCGCTCCCTCCGGCCGAAGCGCGGTTCGTCGATTTTCCTGTCGGGGAAGACTACTGCGGGAGCCTGTGTCTGATTTCAAGCTGACTGAACAATACAACAATAACAATCAAATAACTATGAGACAACTGAAAGCTATCCTGACGGCGTGTGCAATGACAGTCTGCACCGGTGCCGTCGCCCAGAGTGAACTCTATCCCCAGCACTTTGACCTCGAAGAGGTGCAGTTGCTGGACAGTCCCATGAAGACAGCCCTTGACGGCAACGCCCGACTGCTGTTCGACTACGACGCCGACCGCCTGATGACCCCCTTCATCCGTCAGGCCGGACTCACCACCGGCAAGTACGCGGGGTGGGTGTCCCAGCACCCTTCCTTCTCCAACTGGGGCCTCTCCGACTGGAGCCTCGAAGGCCACGTGGGCGGCCACTACCTCTCGGCCCTTGCCCTGGCCTATGCCGCCGAGAAGGATGATGCGTTGCGTAGCCAACTGAAGGCGAGACTCGACTACTGCATCGAAATCCTCAAGGATTGTCAGGACGCCTTTGCCTCCAACACCCAGGGACTGAAAGGCTTCATCGGCGGACAGCCCATCAACCAGATTTGGACGGGGCTCTACAGCGGCAGCCTCGACCCCTTCCGCCAGTACGGCGGCTGGGTGCCTTTCTACTGCGAGCACAAGGTGCTGGCCGGACTGCGCGATGCGTGGATCTACGCCGGAAACACGCTTGCCCGCGACTGCTTCCGCGACCTCGCCGACTGGGCCGTGGAGGTCATCGGCAAGCTCACGCAAGAGCAGCTCGACCAGCTCCTCGGATGGGAACACGGCGGCATGAACGAGAGCCTGGCCGACGCCTACGCCCTCTTCGGCGATGCCCGCTACCTGACTGCTGCCAAGCGCTACAGCCACCGCGAGATGCTGAACGGCCTACAGAGCCTCAACACCACTTTCCTCGACTGGAAGCACGCCAACACACAGGTGCCTAAGTACATCGGCTTCGACCGCATCTTCGACATCGACCCGACTGCCGCCAACTACCAGCGCGCCGCCAAGAACTTCTGGCAGGACGTGGCCACGAACCGCACCGTCTGCATCGGCGGCAACAGCACCCGCGAACACTTCTTCAACGTCTCCGATGCCGCCCGCTACATCAACGACCTCGACGGCCCCGAGTCCTGCAACTCCAACAATATGCTGAAGCTCTCGGAGAACCTCTTCGACCAAACCCACGATGCCCGCTACGTCGATTTCTACGAGCAGACGATGCTGAACCACATCCTCTCCACCCGCGACCCTGAGACAGGCGGCTACGTCTACTTCACCACCCTGCGCCCACAGGGCTACCGCATCTACTCGCAGGTGAACCAGGGAATGTGGTGCTGCGTCGGCACGGGCATGGAGAACCACTCCAAGTACGGCCACTTCATCTACACCCACGACGGCGACCATACCCTCTACGTCAACCTCTTCATCCCCAGCCAACTGACCAGCAGTAAGTTCGGCCTCAAGCAGGAGACCACCTTCCCCTTCATCGACCCTAACCGCGAAAACATCCCCACGACACAGACTGCCGTGACGGAACTCACCGTGACCCGCGCCGGAACCTACACCATCGCCGTGCGCCATCCCGCATGGGCTGGCAGGGAGTTCGGCGTGAGTGTGAACCGTAATCCCATTGAGACCAACGTTCTGGAGGGCACTGCTTCCTACGTCAGCATCAGCCGCACGTGGCAGGTAGGCGACCACATCACCGTCTACTTGCCGATGAACCTGCGCTACGAGGAATGTCCGGGCTACGGCGACTACATTGCCTTCAAGTTCGGCCCCGTGTTGCTCGCCGCCAAGACCACTGCCGAATCCCTGAGCGAAGCCAACGAGACGGGTCTGGTCTACGAGCGCCTGCAGAACGAATACGGCGGTGAGGGTCGCATGGACCACGCTCCAGGCAGCCGCGCCACGACGAAAGACCTCAGCTCCGCTCCCCTGTTGATTGATGCCGACCGCACGCAGACCCTGGCACGCATCACCCCGAAAGACCTCACCCGACTACAGTTCACCATCAACGCCACCAGTCAGCAGTCTAAGGGCGGATGGGCGACGCTGACGCTGGAACCCTTCTATGGCATCCACCACGCACGCTACCAGTGCTACTGGTTCTCCGCCACCCAGGAAGCCTACGACCTGAGCGACATGGGACGAGCCGACGCCGAGGCCGCAGCTCTGGCCGCACGAACCATTGACTTTGTGGCTCCCGGCGAACAGCAGAGTGAGGCCGGACACAACTACAGGTACAGCAGCGACTCGCGCACAGGCAGCTACAACGGCGAGACCTACCGCGACGCACAGGCCAACGGATACATACAGTACACCCTCAGCAACCCCAACGGACTCACCGAGGGAGTGGCCATCATGCTCCGCCTGACCACGGCCGACAAGGGACGCATGGGCTACATCACCATCAATGGCAAGCGCCTCGTTGACATCACCGTGGCCGCCTCCGCCAAGAACCAGGACAGCAAGGGCTTCTACAACATCGAATACCCCATCCCCGCCGAACTCCTGAAAGGCACCTCCGTCACCTTCCGCCTGACGGCCTCCTCCACGACCCCCATTCCCGGACTCTACGGCGTTCGTCTCGTCAGCGGCTACGACGCCCACAGCTACACCTTCCACGCCCGCGACTGGGTGACGGGCGACCCCAACCGCGTGGCACAGGCCAACATCAGCTACGACGACGAAGCCAACACCCTCACCGTGCGCGCCTCCGGGGCGAACAACGTGGCTCTCGCCCTCAACTACCAGGAATGCGACTACGAAATAGATGCTGCCCAGAAACTGCTCATCGTCAAGGGCAGCAACCTCTCTCAAACCAGCGGTGCCAGCTACCTCTGGTGGCTCAACGGTGTCAACCACGGCTCGCAGGTAGCTCCCACCCTCACACGCAAGGCCACCGACGGCGATGTCATCGTGGCCTGGGACATGACTCAAAGCGGTCTCGCCGGAAACAACTCCGGCGACCGCTTCTCCGTCTGTCAGGGAGCCACCATCTTCGGCCTCACCAGCACACGCGGCAACAGCACCATCCGCCACATCGGTTTCTACGACTCGCTCGATGCCTTCGAGCAATACGTCTCCGTCCGTGACCTCGGCACCCTCTCCTCTCCGCAGGAAAACGCCGCCCTCTTCGACCTCAGCGGCCGTCCCGTCAGTCGTCCCCTCCGCCATCGTATCGCCATCGCCCAAGGCCGCAAGACCATCATCTCTCAATGAAACACTTCAGACTATCATTCTTCCTGACCATCCTCTTTTGCATGATGGCCAGACATGCGTCTGCCTATTGGTATGATGCAGAGGTTGACGGCATCTATTATCTCATCCGTGGAGATGAAGCCTTTGTCACGAGCCCCGATTATTATGATTCTTATAAAGGGGATGTGGCCATTCCCTCCACGATTACTTACTTGGGAGAGACCTATGATGTGACCCAAATCAGCGATTATGCTTTCAGTGATTGTCGCAGCTTGACCTCCATCACTATCCACGTGGGCGTAACCAGCATCGGCGATGGTGCTTTCTTTCGTTGTAGCGACCTGACATCCATTATTATCCCTGAGAGTGTTACCAGCATCGGCGATCGTGCTTTCTGGTATTGCAGCAGCCTGACATCCGTCACTATCAATTGTCCCACTGTAGGTTCATGGTTCAGAGAACTCACCTCTATACAAGACATCACATTAGGTGATGACGTGGCCAGCATCGGCTATCTAGCCTTCTATGGTTGCAGCGGACTGACTTCGCTCACCATCCCAAAGGGTGTTACCAGCATCGACGAACATGCTTTCTCTGGATGCCGAGGCCTCACGTCCATAATAGTAGACCCCAATAATCCCAAATATGATTCACGTGACAATTGCAATGCCATCATAGAAACGGAAACAAATACATTGGTGCAAGGGTGTAACAATTCTACAATTCCTGAGGGCGTGACCAGCATCGGCGATTATGCTTTCTCTGGTTGCAGCAGCCTGACATCCGTTACTATCCCTGAGAGTGTGACCAGTATCGGCGATGGTGCTTTCTCTGGTTGCAGCGGCCTGACCTCCATTAACATCCCTGAGGGCGTGACCCGCATCGGGTCTTCTGCTTTCTATGGTTGCAGCGGCCTGACCTCCATCAACATCCCTGAGGGCGTGACCAGCATCGGCAATGCTGCCTTCCAAGCCTGCTTTGGCCTGACCTCTATCCACATCCCCGAGGGTGTTACCAGCATCGGTTCAAATACTTTCTTTAGCTGCAGCGGCCTGACCTCCATCAACATCCCTGAGGGCGTGACCAGCATCGGCGATCATGCTTTCGAGGGATGCCGCGGCCTGACCTCCATCAACATCCCTGAAGGCGTGACCCACATAGGCTCTTTTGCTTTCGATGGTTGCAGCGGCCTGAGCTCCATCACCATCCCTGAAAACGTGACCAGCATCGGCGATTATGCTTTCTATGGTTGCAGCGGCCTGACATCCGTCGCTATCAATTGTCCCACTGTAGGTTCGTGGTTCAGTGGTCTCACCTCCATACAAAATATCACATTAGGTGATTACGTGACCAGTATCGGCAATCAGGTTTTCTCAGGTTGCAGCGGCCTTATTTCCATAGTAGTAAACTCCAATAATTCCAAATATGATTCACGCAACAATTGCAATGCCATCATAGAAACGGAAACAAATACATTGGTGCAAGGGTGTAACAATTCTACAATTCCTGAGAGCGTGACCAGCATCGGCAATGGTGCTTTCCATGGTTGCTGGCGCTTGACATCCATCACCATCCCTGAAGGTGTGACCAGCATCGGCGATAGTATTTTCTATGGCTGTATTTAGAGACCTCTTAACAACTATAAACAATGAAAAACACATAGAGATAAATCTCTGTATATCAACCACTTTTAGATTTTAACACTTCGAACTTGCTTTTTGGTGGTTCTCAAAAATCCGCTTATCTTTGCAACGCATTTCTACCGCGGAGAATTTTGAGGGCTTTTATTTTGCCATCTCGTGGACAGGGTTGACATCGATTGACAAGAGTGGACAACGGTTGACTGCAGAACGAGAGGGAAAGGAGCAAGGAAGTGACCTCATTTGAAGAACGTGACATCGTGGAATGAGTTGACAAGGATTGTCAATGATTTACGAAAGTTCACTCCGTGGCGGTTTGCATGAAATTGATTGTAAAACCACATAAAAAGGAGTCAAATGAGAAAAACAAGAAAATGCGCCTTCTGCGGAAAGGAGTTCACTTGTAACAGCGGCTCGCAGAGGTTTTGTTCAGAACATTGTGCCGAGGCGGCAAAGGCTCAGCGCAAGAAGAGACAACAGGACTTTTTGAAGGCAGTCCAGCCTGTTATAGACATCGCCAGCCAGGAGTATCTCACATTCTCCAAGGCTGCCATCCTCATGGGATGCTCCCGTCAGTACGTTTACAAGTTGGTAAACGAGGGTAAACTTCCTGCATCCCGAATCAGCAGCCGGATGGCATTCATCCGCAAGGCAGACATCGAGAAGATGCTTGCAGGCAATCCTTATCATCGTGTCTTGCCAACATCCAAACCTAAGAATCCTTCTTCCCTTTCGTTGAAGAAGGAACATGATTCAAGTAAGTCAGCGAGGAAAAAGAACTCTTTTCAAGACATTGAACCACTTGAATACATCTCTGGCGAGGATGTTATGGCAATCTACAAGGTTAAGAAGTCATGGCTCTATGTTTCAGCCAAGAGGAACAACATACCCATGTGTAAGATAGCCGGCAAGAACTATTATAGCCGAAAGCACATGGATGCACTCTTCGGAGTTTCTGCCGAGATTGAAGCCTTGACAGAATGGCTCACAACGGATGAGGCAGAATCCCTCTATTCCACGACTAAGGAATCCTTGCGCACCCAAGCCTACCGCCGCCATATTCCCACCAAGCGAGAATATGGCAAGACCTACTATTCAAAGATACATCTTGACGATATATATCATCCCGACCTGAAGGCAAGTGATGCCTATTACACCACAGCCGAAGCAGCCGAGAAGTATGGCTTGACCAAGAGCAACATCTGCGTTATCGTCATGAAGAACAATCTCACGAAGGTGAAAGTCGGAGTGCAGAACCTCATCGTCAAGGAGGAACTAGACCGAATAATGGCAAACAGACTGGCACAATTCGGTGCTTACAGGCTCCAATAACGCCCAATAATAAGCATCAACTGCGTGAAAGTGCAATTATCCATGAGTTATGAATGGGTAAGTTGGCCACTCTTCCATCACGCAGTTACTTTGCATCCGCTATGAGATGCATAGCCTTCGATTATCAACAAAACAAATTTCATACAAGTATGAGTAACATTTGTAAGACAGTAACCTTGCGTACGCGTAAGATAAAGAAAGGTACGCAGCTGAGCTTTTACCTTGACTACTACCCAGGCTATAGGGATGAGTCAACCATGAAGGTACAGCGACATGAGTCACTTGGCATCTACATCTTTGCCAAGCCCAAGAACCAGCGCGAGAGGGACTACAACGAGCGCATGACAGAGAAAGCCGAGGCACTGCGATGCCGACGCTATGAGAGCATCGTGAACGAACGCTACGACTTCTTTGACCGAGAGAAGGAGAAAGGCAGCTTCCTCGCATGGTTCAAGAAGAAGGCCGATGCCAGGAACACCAAGTGGCAGAACGTCTACAAGCATTTCGAAGCCTTCTGCGAAGGCAAATGCACCTTCGGGGAGATAGACGTTGACCTGTGCAACAAGTTCAAGGAGTACCTTTATACCGCTCCACAGACCATCCACAAGAAGCAGAGGCTGCACACCAACACCATTGCTGGCTACTGGTCAACCTTCCGTGCCGTGCTCCACACTGCCTACCGTGACCACAAGATCAAGGAGAATCCCAATGGCTTCCTTGACAGGATTGACACCATCCCTACGGAGAAGGAACACCTCTCACAGCCGGAACTCGTAAGCCTTGCCAACACTGACTGCAAGGAACCTGTGTTGAGAAAGGCCTTCCTCTTCTCCTGCCTAACTGGACTAAGAAAGAGCGACATCAAGGCATTGACATGGAAGAAGATTCAGCCATACGGTGATGGAGGCATGTATATCACGGTACGTATGCAGAAGACTCATCAGCTTGTGAACAACCCTGTCAGCGAAGAGGCTCTTGAACTCATTGGCTTCTATGACGGAGAACATGAACCCGATGTAAAAGTGTTCCCGGACTTCAAGGACAAGATGACTGGCACCACCTTGAAGAACTGGGTGAAGGCAGCAGGCATCACCAAGCACATCACCTTCCATTGTGCCCGTCATACCTTTGGCTCCTTGCAGGTTGATGCAGGAACAGGAATCTATACCGTCCAGCACATGCTCGGACACAAGAACGTGGAAACCACTCAGATCTATGCGAACATGGCAGATGAGAGCAAGCGTGAGAGCGTCAACCGCATCACGCTGAAGCCTAAGATAACTCCGCAACTGAAAGTCGTCGGGCAGGGATAAACCTATTTGTTGGTTCTATTTCTTCGAGAAATGAAACCAATGATGCTTTTTCTAAGTTGAAAATATGGGAAATGAGAACCAAGCAGAATTGGCTCTCATTTTTCGTTGTACCTTTGCCATGCTATCAAACAACGGAGAAAAAGGAGGAAAAGGCCGAATGTGAAAATCATACTCACTTCAAGTATGATTCACAAATAAACATAAATCATTGGCCTACAGACGAAAAGGCTATACGCCATATGCAAAAATCTTCTTAACTTTGCAGCGCATTTTCTGAAATAACGGACAATAACACATAAAGACAATGAAAATAGATTCACCATCTTCAATCACTTCACGTGAGGCTTCCATCCGGCTCGAATGGATCTCCACAAGAATACTGCCGGGAGTTGCAGTACTTCTTCTTTCTATTCCGCTTTGCCAGTGGGCGGACTCAAATCTTCCCGATGGCATTGTTCCAGTATCTATCATCTACCTGATGATTGTAATAATCCTATGGTCAACATACATGGCCATGCAGTATGCTTTCGTGGGAATAGCTCAGACGAGGAAAGCCAAGAAGAAAGATTCCATGGACGATAGCATTCCTCACGAAGAAGATGGGCAAACGACTATCCTTCTTTTGGAGGCAAAACAATTTGCTAATGAATCAGAGGTGATAAGCCATGTCAGTTGTGTTGAAGCATTTGCCGAAAACATAACCGATGCTGAGGTGATTGATGAGATAGCCGAGGAGGTATCAGTAACAGAAACTAAAGTCATACCTGAAGAAGCTAATCCCGAAAATGAACCATTCTCTGTTTCGTCCGTTCCATCCAGTTCGACCTATCAGCAAGGCATTGATGACTTCTATCAGAGTCAGGCAGAAATCCAGAAGAAGAAACTGGATACCATTCATGAATACCTTCTATACATCATGTCCCCTTTTGTCTATGAAGAGGATATGGACGAGTTCTGCACCGACCTTTTGAGGTTCGCCATGGATCACAACTACCGTCCAGAAGTTGAGTGGAAGAGATACAAGACCAAGCTGAGCAGCATCGATGTACGTCATCTGGTATGGAACATTGCCACAAGATTAGGACTGGGCAAAGGCAAGATATACAGCAACGATGATTGTGCCTGTTATATCGAACGTCGTTTTGCGTCATTGTGCAAGATGGCCAATGGAGAGCCATTGTCACATAGCACACTCAGGAACTTGACTGTCACTTCCAACAGCGACCAGATACATTGTGACATCCAGGGAGCAGACGGACTGTTATTCCATATTCCTTCACAACTGGGCGTGAAGAAAGACTGAGGATAATCTTTCTCACCTGTCCTGTATCAATACTTAATCATTACATTATGGGCCACATCAGAAACCAAACTTTGGTGTGGCTCTGTTGTACCTATGGCCTTATGTACTGAAATCTTACCCCAAAAACTGTTGAATTCCCAATTGTCATTCATTATACTTACATGTTCGATGTTGTCAAAAAACCGCTTCAAAACCTTGTCTTATCCACGAATAACAGCCAAAAAGAAGGCTCGACTGCGTGATTGTTTCGTGATGCACCAGTTATTAAACAGTGGCTTGCCCTCTGATTCATAACGGGGTTCCTTTGCAGCACGATTCCACTAAAGGATCGTGTATGTATATGAATAAAGAACCACTTACGTTCAATGACCTCCCTCAGGTCGTTGCCGAACTTCGGGATGAAGTATCGGGCATGAAGGCGTTACTGCTGAACCTTCAGAACAGACCAACTCAGCAGAGAGAGAACAGACACCGCCCTGTCACGCCAGAGCAGGTTGCCGAGT